>ENA-OYEE01000519-OYEE01000519.1-human-gut-metagenome-genome-assembly--contig:-NODE-519-length-13511-cov-20.951694_pt1 | contig 13511 bp, 9 predicted proteins | sample MGYA00243556_ERZ652917 | MGnify/ENA primary metagenome ERZ652917 (study PRJEB26926, sample SAMN06164646) | human gut metagenome | biome: ENVO:00009003; feature: ENVO:2100002; material: ENVO:00002003... | reverse complement strand
GTATATTATTCTTGATAGCAGAACACAATTCGTCCCCCCGCATTTCGGGCATCATAATGTCCGATAATACTAAATCAGGCTTAAATTCGGGGATGATTTTTAAGGCTTCTTTTCCATTGGTACATGTTTCCACTTGATAAGCTTCGGATAAAGTATGAGACAGATATTCGCGTAGATCGTCATGGTCTTCCACAACCAGGATGCGCTGTGCATTTTGAACATGCTGCCGATACTGATCTTTATAAGTGTGGGGAGAGACTGCACTAGGGGATACTGGTACCACGTTTTCTTGTTGTACCGTTTCTGTCGGAACCTGTTGACTTCGGAATTGTTTTTGGGGGAAGATAACCTTTACGCGGGTGCCTTTATTCTCTACGCTTTCTATGCTGATCTTTCCTTTATGAATACGTACCAGTTTCCACACTAACATCAGTCCGATTCCACTGCCTGTAATTTTTGCATTGATGGCATTGCTGCCCCTGAAGTGTAACTTAAATAACTTTTTCTGTTCTTTGGCAGGAATCCCGATGCCCGTGTCCGTAATCTCCAGACTCCAGTTGTCCTTGTCATGGCGGGTGATAATGTGTACCTCACCGTGGGCGGGAGTATATTTGATGGCATTTGAAATCAGATTTTTTGTGATCGAGTCCATCTTTTCTTTGTCGAACCATACATTTTGATATTCAAAGTTGCTTTTGTAGTCGAGTTTGATCTGTTTGGCTTCTGCATAACTATAAAAGGCATGGTATATTCCTTCCATATAGGTATTAAGTTCGTGTTCCGATATACGAAGGGAGGAGGAGTACACATTGGCTTTGCTGAAGTTTATCAGATTGGTGGTGAGGCGTATCAAAGTGTCCACGTTCTTCATGGCTGTAAGCATATTGGCCTGACTTTCTTCACTTAAATTTTCTTTTTGTTGAATTTCTTCCAAAGGTGCCTTTATCAGTGTCAGCGGAGTACGGATATCATGCGCTGTATTGATAAAGAACCGAGTTCTTTCATCCGAGGCCTTTTTTTCTCTGCGCATGGAATGAAGGCGGAAAATGACGTATGTTGCTAAAATGATAGTCAGGACATAAATACAAATAGCCCAAAAACTGAGCCACACGGGATGTGCTACAGTTATTTTCAATATCCGCTCCTGCAACACGTGTTTATTATCCTCTTTGGAAACGGAACGTACACGCAGTGTATAGGTGCCGGGAGCAACATTAGTAAATCGGATAGTTCCTTCGTCACTGGGAGTAGTCCAGCCATCGTAGAATCCTTCCAACTGCCAGGTATATAGTATGTCCGACGGATAATCGTAATTGATAGAGGATACTCGGATGGAAAATGTATTTTGCATATATTTCAGATTCAATTTCTCTATTTGGTCGATATCTTTAGTCAGAGGAGAGTTTGGATCATTGGGATATACAGTTTGGTAGAAAATACGGAAATCGCTGAATATCATATGTGAATCTCCTGTTTTGGGCATCTCTATGTTTGGGGGGAATTCCAGTGCACCGTCTGTACTTCCGAATACGGTGTTCCCATTGGCACGTAGTACGCCGGAGCCGGCATTGAAACAGGTGGACATCAACCCTTGTCCGCGAGTCCAGTTGCGGAACTGGCGGTTGGTAGGCGAGAAAATACTGATACCATTTTCGGTACTCATCAAGATATTCCCGTCTTTTGTGGGTAGAATAACATAAATGCTGTTTGATACTAACGGGCTGTTTCCTGTATGGTAATGGGCGCTGATTGATTCTTTTACCGGATCATAAGTAAATAGTCCGGAACCACTGGTGCCAATGTAGAGTAAACCATTGTCTTCTTGGTGTAACGTATAAATGTAGGTCGCTCCACCGGGCAGAGGTATTTCATGGTATTTGCCCGAATTCCGGTCCAGTAGAAAAAGATTGGTGGAGGTACCTATCCACATAGATGTACTGTCCTTTTCTTCAATGGCAGTAACAGAACCTAGTCCGGGATAAAGACGTCCTTGGCGTGTCTTCAGATTAAAGCATTTCAGATTATAATATCCTCCGGACCATATACACCCGTATCTGTCCTTTTTAATGTCGCGTATGTATTTGTCGGCACGTACATTCAGATGGAAGGATTGGGCAGGGGTGAGGTATTCTATGTTTCCGTTTTTCTTGGTAATCTGGAAAATGCCCGATGCATATCCTCCCGCCCATATAATACCCGGAGAGACTTCGCATAAAGTAATAAAAATGCGGTTCTGATTTTTTAGTCCGTGATTGAAAGAGCTTAGGAAAGAACGCCATTGCTTTTGCTTTGAATCGTATAAGCTGATGCCGTTGCTTGTTCCAAACCACAGATCCCCGTCACTGTCTTCTATAATGGAGTTTACTTGGTTGTTTACTAGTGACTGCCGGTTGCCAATAGAGTGCTTTATCCAGTTGTAGTTGGTATATTGGTTATTGCGGACGGTAATTCCCGTAGGATAGTTGGACAGCCAGATACGCTGCTCGTTGTCTACATATACATCATTGATAATGTTTCCGTCCATTTCGTTGTAACTACCATAGTTCGCAATGATATAAGGATCTGTTTCATAGGTGTCTATGTTTAACTTGTGTACTCCTGCTCCTTCAGTGGCTACTAATAATTCCTTTGTGTTCAAAGGACTGATCCGTGTAATATTCACATCTGTCAGTTCTACTTCGGGACGTACAATTTTCTGGCTGTTCAAGTCATATATATAGACTCCCTTTTCAAAAGTGCCTATAAATAGTTTGTTGGCTGTACGGTGTAGATATAATTCATGTACGTGCATATCCATCATTCCCAGTTTGCCGCAGGAGAGCTCTTTTAAATTCCCGTTTTCCAGTTTTGCCAGATAGATTCTTTTGTCTGTACCTATAAAGAAATGTTCACTGTTTATCTGTTCTATGCAGGTGATATTTCCCAGTCGGTTAGAGATTTGTTGCTTTTGTCCGGATTCTATGTTAAAAAGGTGGATAGCCGATTTGCCGCACAGCCATACGTTATCCTCCTGGTCTATGTAACTATATCTCACGAAAGCATGGTAGTCCTTATTCCAGTAATTGTACATATTGTATATCTGTACAAAACGGTCGTGGCCTGAATCATAACGAAAAATTCTGCCTTGTTTTCCTGTTACCAGTAGTGTACCTGTTTTATCTAAAAAAGTCCAGTTTATATTCAATAACGGGTCTAGTTCCCTGTTACCTTCTCTTAATTTATAATGTTTTATTTCTTTTCCGTTATATTGGTCTATCCCCACATGAGTAAGGAACCACATATATCCACGAGCATCTTTCTGAATTTTGTATATTTTCTGATTGCTTAGTCCTTCTTCTATGCCAATGTATTTATAAGTCTGCGATGAGACGGTTAATGACAGTAGTAAAAAAATGAGACTTGTGATAGTAGCTTTCATAAAACTCTTTATTCTAAATCTTTTCTTTTTTCAAAAAACAGTAACAAAATTAAGATAAAAAAATCATAGGATTAGTAATTTGAGATGAGCTAAATTTCGGTAAAATTATCCCTTTGTTCGCCTATGGCTCGCTTGTGTGAATATAAGAAATATAAATGGAAGAAGGTTTGTAACATAACTGTCAGATGATTATGTTTTCTTAACAAAACTTCGTGCAGCATTATGGTATGGCCTGCATTTTTTTCAATAGAAAGGACTTATAAACTAGAATAATTAACTAAGTAAAGAAAAGCACAATGAAAAAGTTTTTTGGTTTTAATAAATTGCTTGCGTCTGTAGCGGTACTTGCTTCTGTGATGATCTTTCAATCCTGTTTGGATGATGATGATAATGATTATTATAGATATGCGTTGCCCAATGCACTGGTTACTGTGAAACCGGTGGCCGACAATTCATTTTTTATGCAGTTGGATGACAGTACGACACTGTTACCTGTCAATATGAAAAATTCTCCCTATGGTGAGAAGGAAGTAAGGGCCCTTGTAAATTTCGATCCGGTGAATGAGTCAAGCGGAGAGTATGACAAGGCTGTACATATCAACTGGATAGACAGTATCTTGACAAAACCGATTGCCGGTGATTTAGGAGATAAGAATGATGAAGTATATGGTACTGACCCTGTAGATATGATTAACGATTGGGTAACAATTGCCGAGGACGGTTATTTGACTTTGCGTTTCAGAACCATGTGGGGGAATCGCAGTCAAGCTCATTTTGTCAATTTGTTGATGAGTAAAGATGCTGAAAATCCTTATGAGGTAGAATTCCGTCATAATGCTTTTGGTGATGTATATGGTGAACCTGCCGACGGACTGGTGGCATTTAATTTGGATTCCTTGCCTGACACTGAAGGAAAAACAGTGAAGCTGAAATTAAAATGGAAATCATTTAACGGAGAGAAAACTGCGGAATTTGATTATTGTACCCGTAAGTCAACTCCTGCAAACAGTGCAGCCATTACAGCCGGACGAAGTGTCTTGAGATTAAAATAAGGTTTAATAACTGAGGTGCAATTTCAATCCCTCCTGTTCTATGTGGTATAGAGCCGGAGGGATATTTTTTGCTTTATTCGCTCATCCATATCCCTAGCATTACTCCGAGGATACCCAATACCACACTACCGATGATGTAGGTGAAAAAAGAGGGGTAGAGTCCTGATTTCAGTAATTGCAGACTTTCGTTGCTGAAAGTGGAAAAAGTAGTGAAGCCACCGCAAAGTCCGATAGTGAGCATCAGTCTTATATCATTGTTGATATGAATGCGTGAGGTGAGGGTATAGAATACCCCGATCAGTATGCAACCCAAAATATTGACTGCGAAAGTACCCCACGGAAAATTCGTTGTTCCCTGGCGATAAATGCTTATGGTAAGCAGGTAGCGAAGTACACTTCCTGTACCTCCTCCCAAGAAGATGAGTAATAGTGATTTCATAAATGCTACATTTTAATGCAAAAATAGCAATGATTATTCATTCAGAGCCAAACTTTTTGCATAATTCTGGAAGCCTTTTCTTAGTGCCTTATACAAAGGACGTTGGGAGAATTACCCAATTTTGAGGTAATGACTTGGCAACTGTGCTATTTGCAGCGTTTTTCCCTGAATTACGCTCTTGGTAACTCATTCAGAATGCAAAAGTAGCTAAAAAATGAATATCACAAAAGGACAGGCTTATTATTTTGACCTGTCCTTTTAGTAATATCATTTGGATTATCATATTCCAGATTTGTGTAACGTCTAAATCAGTTCAACCAATTGTCTTTAATAAATGCGACAATTCTATCCCTGCGTTCTACTATTTGAGATTCATCCCATTGTTTTTCGGCTTTAAGTGTTTCGTAAATTTCTTTGTGAGAATAGAAAACGCTATTATACGTTTCCATAACATTGGAATTTGCTGGATTATGATTCTTCTTTGCAGAGTTGTTTCCCCATGTAAGAAGCGATAAATTACCTATGTTATTGAGATAGTCACTACGGAATTCTTCGGAATACTCAGTAAAATCAGGTTCTTGTGGAGTGATATGGTCTAATGTGTTTGACACAGACACATCTCGGAATACATTGGTACACTCATCTGGTGATAATTGAGGTTGACGCGCTTTTGCACGCAAGTGGTTTTCATATTTATAGAGAACATATCTTAACTCTCTACGGTAATGATATTTATTTGCCGTAAAATAGCGAAGACAATCTCCATTGAAATCCCAGTACCATTTAAACCCATGATAACACTTATCTGTAAGGTCAGATATAAGATTATCATATCCATTAGGCTTATAGTTTTTCGTTATAGATATTAAGTTATTAGTACGATAACCACCTAATGTATAAGTCATCTTAAATAAGATTTTCTCAACCAACTTTAGTGCATCGTCAATAGCCGGAATATTTCTCACCTCTGTTCCGTTGCTATTGTAATGACAAAGTTTGAGTACCAACGGCATAGAATTAGCCTTGTCAAGGATACAAACATCAGATATAGGGCAGTTGAACAAGTGCCAAGTACTCTCTATTTCGCACATTAAAGAATATGAACGGCAGAGGTCACTTGCAAAATTGTTAATCCATTGTGTCTTATCATTTGAACGTTGTAAACTTTCTTTTATCGCATCTAATGGAGAATCATAGCTTGAAAGGAATGCTGAACAATGGTAGCCTAAAACAGTATCTTCTTTGGTCTCAAGCTTTTCAATATAATTATAAATCGAGGCAAACTTAGCTTCCAAAGAATGAATATTGCTAAGTGCATTAGTAGCATTGTTCCGATATATTTGGTGCATTAAAAAAGCTTTCAACTTTTCTAATGTAGTAAGCCCTAAGCCTCGGTCGTTTTGAAATGCAAAGATTTGAGTAGCTGTAAGTTTTGCAGATTCACCACTTAACAAAAATGTTGTTATTATTGCATTGTCAATCACAGAGAACCATTTGAAAAGAGTCTTATCTTCTGTTGGTACAGCCATTTTCTCTTCAAAGAACATTGCAGCTTCCCGAATACGTCGTTCTGAACGTCTTCCTGTTTCGATTTTATAATCGTCGCTACATTCTATTATCAGTCGATTGAAAAAAGATGCATCATCAGGGACGGTTTCAAATTTTTGGCTACCATAACGTGGTTGTAGGTAACGCTCATATATTTGCTCTGTGGCATATTGCATATTATTGTATTCAAATCTTTCAATACCACGTTTACGCAGTTCTTTCACCAAGCTACCCATGAAAATGACAGTTGTTGTCAATCTTTGCTGCCCATCAATTAGCTCATATCTGTTTCCTTGCGTTTTTTCAAATAGGTAGTGACCAAGAAAATAGTTAGAGTTATTGGGTTGGTCAATTATATCATTCAGGTACATATCAACCTGACCAACACGTCCATCTTTTCCTACTCTCCACGAATATGCTCTCTGATAACTTGGTATAAGAAAGGTTATCATGTCTTCGCCAAACAAGCGTCCAATAGTTGTTTGATTATCCATTTTGCATTTAATTTACCAACAACAATTAATGTGAATAGGGTGTGCATGTTTTGGCACACCCATTTTACATTTAATGCGCAGAGCGAGTATTAATCTTTTTGCCTGTTCTATCATAAGTATCCAGCCAAGCACTTCGTCTTACAATGAAAGTGTCACCCGAAATACTCACAAATGAACCGATAGATTCACTAAGCGTTTTGTACTTTTTACCAGATTCATCGTACAAATCGTACCATGCGCTTCTTCTTACAACAAAGAAATTTGCAGCCCAACCAAGCACTTCACCAATACTTTCACTGAGCGTTTTTTGCTTTTTCCCACGTTCATCGTAGATGTCATACCATGCACTACGACGTTCAATCATTGAAATTGCCATAATTTTAACAATATGTCTCACAGTTCCTTTCGACTGATTTGTTGTAAATGCGAAGCGTGGAACTGTATGCCACACTCTTAGTATACTGGCCCTAGGAAAACCATTGTGAAAAGATGTGGGAATAACAGCCCCACGCATATGCGTGGAGACCATTACGACCTCTCTTGTTCACTGTCTTTTGAAGTTTCCTAGGCTTCGTATACACAAGATGAGAGCATAACGCCTCGATATTTCTAATATGTCTTGGATAGGGTTGCCCCATTCCGACTACAAAAGTACAAAAAATCCGTGATATGCCATTCTACAATCACGGACTTTATTTTGATTTATAATTTAATACCTCTGTTCTGCTTTGGCCTCAGTATTCCGATAGCTTCCCTAAACTCATCCCTCTTGCGTCTGAACCAACCAACATGCGATACCCCGTCAATTGTGAAATCGAACTTTCCGTTTTCGTCTTCCTTGATGGAGCAAATAGAACGCTTGGCTTCAAAACTTTGGTTGAACTCCGAAGAATAGAGTTTGCCTGTTATGGGGACATCCTTGAATGCGCATAACTTCTGGATGATACCGTCATTGAAGCCCAAGCGTTCACGCAGGAAATTTATTGTCGGCATCAGCTTCTCCACATACGGGAAGTATTGTTTGACAAAATCGGTAAACTCGGACATCTTTCGGTGTCGCTTTTCGTAGGCATCCGTTATTTCCTCTATGCGCTTTGTGTGTTGCCGCTCCCTTTGTCGGGCTTCTTCTTCAAGTTCCGATACACGCTCGTGCAAACCTCTGTTCTCCTTCTCCAGCATTTTGACCTTGTTGCTCCCGAAAAGAGAACCGACACTTTCGGCTATGTTGGTCGCTGCGGTTGTGGCTGCGCCTTTCAGCTTCTCGGTCTGTACCTCTTTCTTAGTTTGACGGAGTTCTTCCCTTGCTGCTTCTTTCTGTTCCTGCAAATCCACCACTTCCGCTTTGAGACTGTCGGCGAGTTTCTTCGTTTCATTGTAATATTGCTGAGTGGACTTGTGCCGTGCCTTTGAGCCGTCTATGCCACGCTGTAATCCGTACTTCGCCATCGCAATGGCATAGGTATCTTGATAGGACTTCAATTTCAGCCGTGTCATAATATCATCGGCACACAGCCTTACGGTATCGGTCGGTTTCTTGCGGTAGCGTTTCTTCGCCTGTTCCTCACGTTTCCTGCGCTTACGCTCCCCCTTGACGATGGGAACAAGCGTTATGTGTATGTGTGGTGTTTCCTCGTCCCGATGAAGATGAGCAGCCACAATATTCTCCTTGCCGAACAGGTCGGCAAAGTATTTCAGATTGTCGGCACACCACTCGTCCAATCTGCCTTCCCTTTCGATGCGTTCCATGTCCTCGTGCGTTCCCGACACGTTGATACGGATAGCCCTCACTTGGTTGCTGCCGATTTTGCGTGTCAGCCCTGCTTCCTCCAATCTCCGCTGGATGGCTGCCGAACGGCCTTTCACTCCATTGGGGTAGCCGATGAGTTTCCGGTTAAGATGTGTGCGTGTAGGGTCTGCGTTCTTCGGTATGATGAAACGCTCGATGTGGGCGGTCGTTCCGCTGTCGGAACCGTGCGCCTTTTCCATGTGCAATACTACAAATCCCATATATGGTTTTCCTTTCTTTTTTAGCTTGTGAAACAATGGTTGATTATTATTCTGCACGGCTTCTGCCGTTGGCTTGGGAGAGTCCAGAGAGGTGCAACCTCTTTGGCTTATTGGGGAATTTTCAGCGGTACGGAGTATTGCGGCTCGGAAAATTCCCTAATAAGCTATGGTATTTTCCGTTGGCAAATATCCGCACGGCTGCAAGCGTCCCCACTCCCTACATCTTCAGCCCTCGTTTTTTCGGTGGCTGCATCATCCGTCTTGCGGATTGGACTTGCCTCTCCTGCTTCATCGGCTCTGCCGATTGGGACAAGGGCTTACCGCACAGGTATTCGTTCAAGTCCTTATACTCACTATAGTATACAGACTTGTCGAACAGGCGTTCCCCAAACCTTGCTTTTAGATGCTCACAGGCTGTCCGCCCTGCCGTGTCATTGTCAAGGAAACAGCCGATTTGGGAATAGTCAGCCAAAATGCCCTCCGCCTTTGATAGATTGGAAACGGAGTTCAGTATGATATAGTCCTGCGTGGTCAGTCGGGGGTACTGCGGATTGTTCCTCACTCGGATGGTAAGGAACGAGAGGTAATCCATGAAGCCCTCGAAAAGATAACACATACTTCGTGGCTCTCCCTGCTGTCGGATATGGGTGATGTTTTTGGGAGCGACACAGCCTTTGAAATAACGGTTGCGCACCTCATAGCCTCCTGCCATATTCGGGAAGCCGATGGCGAAATATGGTTTACCCTTGTTCTCAAAACGGAGTTCCTTGCATACCCTCTTGGCGAGTTCAGTGTTTATCCCACGCTCCTGCAAATAGGACAGCAACGCAGGAGAGGACAGTTCCGTAACTTGCAGGTGTCGGTACATCGGTTCTGAAACGGATTTCCGACCAAAAGAGAACGGCGTATGGCTGGCGATGTGCAGGTGCGGTGTCTGTTTGGCGATGCACTCCAACAGATACGGCACATTGTCGGAACGGTAGAGTTCCGAAGCCAATGCGATGATATTGCCGCCCTTGCCGATGCCGAAGTCATACCATTGGTTCTGCTCGGTGTTCACCTTGAACGAGGCTTCGGTTTCCTCTCTCAACGGTGATTTGTACCAAAGGCTGTTACCCTGTTGTTTTATGGGTGTGTAGCCCAAACTTTGCAGATAGTCTGCTATTCTGATTTGTTTTGCGTCCTGTGTAGTCATATTATTACGGTTTTAATGTTGATGAAAATCCGTTGATTTGATGAACGAGCAGCTTATTCCACTTATATACAGAATAATACATATTCAACAACCTCTCAACAAAGCACTCGCCAAAAGAGAAATCAACAATCAGTCTGTGCCTTGTTCTCAACTTCTCTTTTGGACTGTTGAGATTTTGTTGAGAGTGTATATTGCTTATTATCAGTATGGTTATATTCTTATTCATCAATTCAACAAAAAAAAGATGGAATTACAGGGATTCAAGTTGCTGCCTTGTGACAGTGTAGAAGCGTCCGACCCTCCTTATAGGTTCATACCGACAATCCCGATTATAGTTCAGTTGGTAAGTAGTGTATGTCAGTCCGTTCTGTGCAGGGGTCAGTTTCCAGCACTCCTGCAATACTTTCCGCACTTGGTGCTTCTCCGCCTTGACCTGCGTGTTGGTCAGCAATACCAACAAGTCATTCGGGCAAAAAGAGAATGTGTCCGTGCCTACGCTTTCCATGATGTCAAGTATAAGCTCGTGCATCTCTATCTCCAATCGGTTACGGTTGCTGCGGATAATCTTCTGCAAGGCTTCGGTATGTAACAGCGAAGGAGCGAACCACATACGGCTTTCCTTTTCGGTAGAGAGGCTTCTGTGTTGTAAATGGTGGAGAAAGGCAGGTATCTCCGCTTTCAGTTTTTGCAGGAAGTCGGTATCATCCGTCTGCAAGCGGTCTATCTTGCGTACCCAATAGCGTGTTTCTCCCGCATCGATGATGACAGGCAGGTACTCGTTGTTGGAACACAGCACGAACTTGGCGAAAAATGCTATTTCGTCACGGTCTTTTCCTTTGGCTTCCACTTTGTAGGATAGTGCCGTACTTAGATTCTTCAACCGCTCGCTGTCCTCCCTGCGGCTCAGCAGCACCTCGTCCACCACGATAAGGAGTTTCCCTGCCCAGTCGGAATTGAACTGGCTGCGGAAATCCTCGTTGGTGTTGAATGTCACGTTATTCTGAAACAGGGCTTTCAGAAAATTGAGAAATGTACTCTTACCTGTGTTCCGTTCCTCCGATACCAACAGCAGAATGGGCAACTTCTGTATGGGTTGCAGATAGAGCAGTTGGAGATAATCCATGCCCAACTCGTATTGCTCCCCGAAGATGTGTTCCACCAACGAGCGTATAGAGGGGAAATCACCCTCTTTCGGTTGGTGGTCAATCGGCTCATAGAGATTGAGGAACTTTCCGATTACAGACTGATAACTGACGTGTTCGGGTACGGTGCAGAAACCGTCATACTTGGGTACGCTGCCGATGTAGTCCTTGCCATAGTCTTGGCGCAGGGTCTCGTTGTTCCATGCGATGCGCTTCCTTACATACCCTCCGTTCAGTCTTGGCTGCTCCACAATCTTGTAGAGCGTTGTGCCGACACGGATAAACTCTTCCTTTGCCATGCCGCCATCCGTGGGCGGTCGGTGGCTGTTTTGTTGTTTTTCAGTTGTCATAAATTCATCGATTTTAGTTTGAATAATGCCAACCACAAAAGTATAATCAATTATCGGATAGGATGATACGCAAATCGCAGCAGAATGGGGAATAAAACACCTCGTTACAGGAAAGTGAGCGGTTCGGGGCTGTAAAAAACAAAAAATCCCGAAGAAACAGGGCTGGAAACAGGTGCTCCTTCGGGTGCGTGAGTATGTATGAATGGCAATACGCCTATGCAAAGTATTTCGGGTTTGCCGTATCGGTAATGTTCAGCGAAAAGAGGATGTTTGTTTTTTCTTTTCGCAAGTACATTCTTTCAAGGATGGCTCTGCGAACCTGCTCTGCTCCGAATGTGTTGATGCGGAAAGCAAGGGCAATTATGGCTCCAAGATTGTAAACTTCTATGTTGCGGTTGTCCGACAGGCGGATAGTACGCCTTATCTCATGTTCCCTCAAAACTCCGCTTTTGCAAAGAGCCTTTATCCCTGCTCGGATTATCGGGGCGATAACCCCGAACAACTCGCAGAGTTCCCACTCAGTCATGGCGATTGCGCCTGTATCGGTCGGTAGGGCGATGTTGCCCTGTCCGTCCATCGTGATGATACTTCGTTTCATGGTTTTGTCTCGTTATGTGGTTACACTTCCGAATGATGCGTTTAGTTTGTTTCCGAACATCGTAAGGTCGTTATCAAGTTTCTGCGTGGTAATCTTTGCGTAGATTTGCGTGGTGACAATATTCGTATGCCCCAAAACACGGCTTACGCTTTCAATGGGCATCCCCTTGCTAAGAGCCAGAGTTCCAAATGTATGCCTCGCACAATGGTAGGAAATTTGCTTCTCTATTCCACATTCGGCTATCACTCTTTTAAGCTGTTTGCACATCGTCCAATAGTTGATTTTACCGAATACCAATTTGTCTTCCGACAGATGTTTGTACCGCTCGATTATCTGCAATGGAATGTCAAGCAGTTTCACTTGGAACGGAACATTGGTCTTGTGCCGTTTAGCGATTATCCATTTCTCACCGTTCACTTCCACAATTTCATCCGTTGTAAGCTCTTTCATATCCACGAAAGACAATGCAGTGAAGCAGGCGAAGATAAACAGGTCACGCACCAATGCGAGAGTCTGATTGTCAAATTCATGTGCCATGATTCTTTTGATTTCATCCTCCGTCAGATACTCACGTTCCTTTACATTCGGACTGATGTGGAACTGTGCAAACGGATTTCTCGGTATCAGTCCGTTGTAATGCGCCCTCATAACCACGCCTTTCAGCCACATACAATTCAGCCAGATGGTAGCGTTCTTCAATCCACGTTCTGCCGTGAGGTAGGCAGCAAACTCCTTGATGAAGTCGGGGGTAAGTTCCAACATCGACATATCGTTGCGCTTGTAGAATGACTTGATAAAGGCTGCGACATAGTTCCTTGCCCTTACCATCACCTTGTATGTGCCGATGCTGCGGTCTTTTCCGACACGTTTCATAAAATTGGCGCAATCCTTGTCAAACGCCTTTATCAGTGTTTCATATTCGCTGCCGATGCCTTGATAGGCGTTGCGCACCATTTCAGCCGTAACGTATGCCTCACGGTCTGAAATTCGTTGGTAGTGCTTGATAATTTGCGCCTTGATGTTGTCCAAAGCGTGGTTGATGTCCCGTGCCTCTGTGCTCTTGCCTTTGGCTCGGTTTCCTTTCGCATCCCAAAGCGTTTTCAGGATGCTCCGTTTGCAACTGAATTGCGCCACAGTCCCGTTGATTGTCACTCGTCCCATGATGGGGACAATACCGTTTTTCTCTTTGCTGCCGTTCACGTAGAACAGCACCTTGAATGTACTTCTTGCCATACTCGTTTTTTGTTTGCAAAGTTAAATATCAACGA
>ENA-OYEE01000464-OYEE01000464.1-human-gut-metagenome-genome-assembly--contig:-NODE-464-length-14476-cov-5.157409_pt1 | contig 14476 bp, 9 predicted proteins | sample MGYA00243556_ERZ652917 | MGnify/ENA primary metagenome ERZ652917 (study PRJEB26926, sample SAMN06164646) | human gut metagenome | biome: ENVO:00009003; feature: ENVO:2100002; material: ENVO:00002003... | reverse complement strand
GTATAAGAGACAGCTTACGGAACCGGGTAAGGAAAGTCCGTACCGTAACCGTTCCGTAGAAGAAAATCTCGAATTATTTGAGAACATGAAAAACGGTGTGTACAAGGATGGAGAAAAGGTACTGCGTGCAAAGATTGATATGGCATCACCGAATATCAACATGCGTGACCCGATTATTTACAGAGTAGCACATATCTCACACCATAGAACCGGAGATAAGTGGTGCATTTATCCGATGTATGATTTTGCACATCCGATTGAAGATGCGATTGAGGGCGTATCCCACTCTATCTGTACACTGGAATTTGAGGATCACAGACCGCTGTATGACTGGGTTGTAAGGGAACTTGAATACGAGAATCCGCCAAGACAGATTGAATTTGCAAAGCTTTATTTAAATAACGTAGTAACAGGAAAGCGTTATATTAAAAAGCTTGTAGAAGATAAGATTGTAGACGGATGGGATGACCCGCGTCTGGTGTCTATTGCGGCACTGCGCAGACGTGGATTTACACCGGAAGCCATAAAGATGTTTGTAGACCTTGTGGGTGTTACAAAGAGTCAGGGTGCGGTTGAATATCCGATGTTAGAGTATTGTATCCGTGAGGATTTAAAGCTGAAAGCAAAGAGAATGATGGCAGTCTTAAATCCTGTAAAACTGGTGATTGATAACTATCCGGAAGGACAGGTTGAGTACATGGAAGTTCCAAACAATCAGGAAAATCCTGAACTTGGAACAAGAAAAGTACCGTTTACAAAAGAATTATATATCGAAAGAGAAGATTTTATGGAAGAACCGCCAAAGAAGTATTTCAGAATGTTTCCGGGTAACGAAGTGCGCCTGATGAACGCATATTTTGTAACCTGTACAGGTTGTGAAAAGGATGAGAACGGTAACGTTACCGTGATTCATGCAACCTATGATGAGGAAACACGCGGCGGTAACTTCACTGGAAGAAAAGTGAAAGGAACAATTCACTGGGTATCTGCAACAGAAGGCAGTCCGGTAGAGGTCAGACTCTATGAGAATATCGTAGATGAAGAAAAGGGCGTATACAATGAAGAAGATGGTTCTATCAATGTAAACCCACATTCACTTACCGTTTTAAAGAACTGCTATGTAGAACCGGAACTTTTAAAGGCACAGCCGGAAGATAAATTCCAGTTTGTACGTAACGGATATTTTACAGCGGATTCTAAAGATTCAGAAGCCGGGAAACCGGTATTTAACCGGATTGTATCTTTAAAGAGTTCGTTCAAAATGCCTGCCAAATAATAAAAGACGTCAATAAGTGTCTGTAGAAATGGAGAAGTGTGAACAAGCCATAAGTCTAAGCATGTTCACACGGAGATTTGTTTCTGAGCGAAAACAAATCTCCCTGATTGCAGATGAGAAATCGCCTGCGCGAATTTCTCATCGCATCTTCGCAACAAAGTCGCTCAGAAATGAGGATTAGTATGGAAAACAGCAGCAATAAAAAAGATGAAAGCACCTATGTATTTGATAAATCCATGAACTGCCCGGTCTGTGATGCGGATTTTAAGACAAAGCAGGTAAAAACAGGAAAGGCCAGATTTTTAGGGACTGAGGCAGATTTAAGACCGCTGTATTCCGGAATTGATACAATCAAATATGATGTATGTCTGTGCCCGAAGTGCGGATATGCATCAACACTGCGTGAATTTAACAACGTTACGCCGAAGCAGAGAGCGCTGTTAAAGGAAATGATTGGAAGCAAATATACGGCAATGGAGGATTCAGCAGATTATTATACGTATGATATTGCGATTAAACGGTATAAGATGGCATTGTTGACCGCAATGACAAAACCGGCCAGAGGAAGTGAACAGGCTTATTTGTGCTTAAAGCTTGCATGGCTTTACAGAGGAGCAGCAGAAGAATTACAGCAGGATGATACAGCCAATTTGGGGCAGATTGCAAAGTATAACAAACTGGAAGCGGAGTATATCGAAAAAGCATACAAAGGCTTTACCGAGGCACTTTTAAAAGAGTATCCGCCAATCTGCAATATGGACGAGGTGACGATCAACTCCCTGCTTGCACAGCTGGCGCATAAATGCAATGATGACGATACAGCACAGAAGTTTGCCTATATGGTGATGGGTTCAAGAAATGCATCTTCAAAAGCAAAAGACAAGGCACGTGAACTGATGGAAGTTATCCGTGAGTCACGTCATGAAACGACAAATGAGTAAAAAAATGAAATGCAGATAACAGGTGAGGATTATGAATCGAATAAAGGCAGTTTTACAAAAATGCTGGCAATATGAGATTGTACATGCTGCCGTATATTCGGCATTGCTGAATATGCTGGTTGAGTGTTTCAACAGGAGAAGTTTAATCGGATTGGTAATGATTTTTACCAATCCGGTTCTGTTTTTATATAATACGCTGATTATTCTGGTGACGATGTCTGTCGTACTGCTGTTTCACAGAAAAGTATTTGTGTACTGTACGGTGAGTGTAGTGTGGTTATTGCTTGCAATTACAAATTTTGTGGTGCTTTGTTCCAGAAAAACGCCATTTACGGCAATGGATATTTATTTAATTGAAGATGCCATAAAAGTCATTCCGGTCTATCTGAATGCTTTTCAGATAATTCTGATTGTACTGGCAGTTGCCGCAGGGATTGCGGGACTGGTATGGCTGTGGATAAAAGGTCCGAAACAGCAGGAAAAAATACACTATATCCGTACAACAGTAAAAATTGGATTACTGTTGTTATGCTGTATGGGAGTTACCCACTTGCTGCTTCTTACCGGAACAATCAGCAGTTATTTCGGCAATCTTGCCAATGCCTATAAACAATATGGATTTGCTTACTGTTTTACGTGCAGTGTTGTGGACAGAGGAATCAGCAAATCGGATGAATATACACCGGAGTATGTTAATAGTCTGAAAGAGGATATTGAAGAAATAGAAGTCGAAAATTCGGAAAAATCACCGAATATCATTTTTTTGCAGCTGGAGTCTTTTTTTGATCCGAATCTGGTAAAAGGCATCAGTTTTTCGGAAAATCCGCTTCCGTATTTTGAACAGCTTGTGGCAGATTATCCGTCAGGCTACTTATCTGTGCCGTGCTTTGGTGCGGGAACAGCCAATACGGAATTTGAAGTGCAGACCGGCATGAATATGGATGATTTCGGACCGGGTGAATATCCGTACAAGACGGTTTTACAGTCCAAGGTCTGTGAATCCATGGCATATGACTTAAAAGAAAAAGGGTATGCCACCCATGCACTGCATGACAATGACGGAACGTTTTATGACAGATATAAGGTCTTCTCTCATTTGGGATATGAAGATTTTACATCAATTGAATATATGGACAATATCGAAATGACACCGATGGGCTGGGCAAAGGATAAGATTCTGACCGGGGAAATCGGAAAAATACTGGATTCCACAGATGGTTCGGATTACATTTATACAATTTCCGTACAGGGACATGGCGATTATCCGTCAGATTATCCGGAGGGCTTTGTGCCGGAAATTACGGTAACGGGATTTTTTGATACGGCAAAGGAAAAGGCATTTACCTACTATGTCAACCAGATTCATGAAATGGATAATTTCCTGCGGGAGTTGACGGCGATGCTCGAAAGCAGGGATGAAGAGACAGTGCTTGTTATGTACGGCGATCACCTGCCGGGATTTTCATTTACGGACGAAGTGCTTAAAAATGGCGACATTTATCAGACACAGTACGTTGTCTGGAGCAATTTTTCACTGCCGTCCGAAAAAGAAAATCTGGAAAGTTATCAGTTGGCAGCGCATGTACAGCAGATGCTTGGCATGTCGGAAGGTTATCTGACAAAGTTTCATCAGAAACGTGAGGACACGCCGGACTATTTAAAAGATTTAAAGATTCTTGAATACGACATTTTATATGGAAACTGTGATTTATATGGCGGGGAAAATCCATTTCAGGCAACCAATCTGATTATGGGACAAAATGATATTACAATCACCAGTGCATATAATTACAAGGATTATGTATGCGTGGAAGGCAGTAATTTTAATGATTACAGTGTGGTCTATATTAATGACAAAGCCTATCCGACAGAGATTATCAACAGCCATCTGCTGCGGGTGGAAAAAGCACAGGTTACAGCCGGAAATATCGTGTCGGTAGTTCAGCAGGGCGATGATAAAATTGAGCTTAGCCGTGTGTATTTACAGGTTGGGGAGTCCGAAAACAAATAGTGAGATTTCATTGACAACAATTGCCGCAAATGCTAAGATAAAGAAGGTGTTTGGCACCATATATTTTTTTGGAGGTACTTGAAATGAAAGGTACAGTAAAGTGGTTTAATAACCAAAAGGGCTATGGCTTTATCAGCGATGAAGAAGGCAAGGATGTGTTCGTACATTACTCAGGTCTGAACATGAGCGGATTCAAGTCATTAGACGAAGGCGCAGAAGTAGAGTTTGACGTAACAGAAGGCGCTAAAGGTCCTCAGGCTATTAATGTAACAAAATTATAATCCAAATGGTTTACAGTGTGCCTTTTTAAATATACATTTCGTTATTAAAAAAGATATATTGTTATGCAATTAAGATTATGAGAGGAGCAGCCGCAGCTATGTGGCTGCTCTTTTCGTCTGTACAGAACAAACTTTAATAGATATTTTATTGGCTTTTACAGACAGAAATGATATGATTAAGAAAGATAAAAAGCCGTGGCAGATGGAAACGGCGGAATGGAGATTTTATGGAAACAATTGATTTGACACAGACCCTGCCGGCAGGAACGTCATCCATGCTCTCGGCGGGTGGGATTCTTATGCTTTCGGCAATTATTGTACTTGTAGTTGTCATTATGAAAAGATGGAAAGCAAGAGTTATGCCGGGGATTTTAGGTGTGATTGCCTATGCCGTTTTTGTATTTATTTTTGCCAATCTGGCAACATCGGCGCTGGCACTGATACCGAGTATAGACAATATTTTTTATAACAACCCGGCAACGTATAATATTGTATATGCGCTGTTTGCGACAGCCGGATTTACAGCAGCAAGAGTTGTTACCGGCTATATGTTAAATGAACGTTTTGAGCGTAAAGGCGATGTCTATCTTGCGGGAATCGGTCTTTCAATCGGCGACAGCCTTTTATACGGTATGACAGCGATTTCCTACATTACGTGGTGTACCGCAATCCAGGCAGGACAGGCACAGGATATGCTGGCACAGCTGGCGGCGGAAGAGGTGACAACAACCTATGAAACGGTTTCGGCACTGTTTACAACACCATCCGTTTTATGGCTGTTACTGGGTGTCAACTGTATTCTCGATATGGTTTTAAATATCGCATTAATGAATGTGATTTTTGGTGTTATTAAAGGAAATCTTGCAAAATGGTGGTACGGCGTTACAGCGGCAGTGACATTTTTTGCGATGATTTCATTCCAGCTTTACAATCAGGAATCCGTTGCAAGCATAGCGGTAAGTTTTGCTGTAAAGCTGGTTATTTTTGCAGTCACTATTTATTATACGTTCCGCGTTGCGGGTAAGGAGATTGAATATTCAGATGACTAATGAAAACCGTGGATTAAGCTGCGAAGAAGCACAAAAAAGGCTGTATGCCGGTTATGGAAATGTACAGGTGAAAAATCAGTCCAAATCTGTCGGACAGATTATTGCCGGTAACATTTTTACATACTTTAACTTCATATTTGCAGTGTTTACGGCATTGTTAGTTTTTGTAAGGTCATATGTAAATATGACCTTTTTGCCTATTATTGTGTGCAATACAATGATTGGCATTGTTCAGGAAATCCGGGCAAAACGGGTGTTAGACAGGCTGACGCTGATGAATGAACCTAAAACGCAGGTTGTGCGCAGCGGGCAGATGCTGCAGGTGGATTCAGAACAGCTGGTGCTTGGAGACCTTTGCGTTTTTCAGGCAGGAAACCAGATTTGTGCAGATGCAGTTGTTGAGAAAGGCAGTCTGCGTGTCAATGAAGCATTGATTACAGGTGAAGCGGATGAAGTGGTAAAAAATCCGGGCGATATACTGTATTCCGGCAGTTTTGTTGTTTCAGGAAAAGGATATGCGACACTTACAAAAGTGGGACTGTCATCTTTTGCGGCACAGCTGATGTTAGAAGCAAAAGCATCGCGTAAAAATACACAGACGGAAATGATGCGTTCCTTAGACCGTCTGGTGCGTATTATTGGCATTGCCATTATACCGATTGGAATCCTGCTGTTTTTGCAGCAGCATTTTGTCATTGGTTCGACCATACAGGAAAGTGTCGTATCCATGATTGCATCACTGGTCGGTATGATACCGGAAGGACTGTATCTTTTAGCGAGCATTGCACTGGTTGTCAGTGTCATGCGCCTTGGCAGAAAAAAAGTGCTGGTTCATGAAATGGCATGTGTTGAAACGCTGGCGCGGGTCAATGTCCTGTGTGTGGACAAGACGGGAACGATTACGGAAAATAAAATGTCTGTCCGGGAAATTATTCCTCTGGCAAAAGAGGAAGAAGAAACTTCGCTTCATGCCTTAATCGGAGATGTTGTAGCAAATCTGGATGCGGATAATATCACGATGCAGGCATTAAAAGACTATTTTGACGGAAAAAGTGAACGAAAAGCACAAAAAGTCATTCCGTTTTCTTCACAGCGCAAATATTCCGGTGTACGTTTTGAAGAAGGACTATATCTGATTGGTGCGCCGGAGCGGCTTCTGGCAGAGCGTTACGGAAAATATGACGTGCAAATTTCGGATAAAATCGACAAAGGTGTACGTGTGCTTGCATTTGGCAGGTATGGGGAAGAACAGCATTTGTTTGAACCGCTTGCATTTATTTTAGTGAGTAATCCGATCCGAAGGGATGCGCGGGAAACATTTGAATATTTTCAGAAAGAAGACGTCTGTATTAAGGTTATATCCGGCGATCATCCCAAAGCAGCGGCGGCAGTTGCAAAAAAGGCAGGGATTGCAGAAGCAGACAGATATATTGATGTTTCACAGCTTTCTGATAAAGAACTGGAAAAAGCTGCACCGGTTTATACGGTATTTGGCAGAGTATCGCCGGAACAGAAAAAGAAACTTCTTTTGGCACTCAAAAAAGCAGGCAATGTTGTTGCCATGACAGGGGACGGTGTCAATGATGTGCTGGCATTAAAAGAAGCGGACTGCAGTATTGCGATGGCATCCGGCAGTGAAGCGGCATCCAATGCGGCACAGATTGTTCTTTTGGATTCTGATTTTGCAAGGATGCCGTCCGTGGTATTAGAGGGCAGACGCGTGGTCAACAATATCCAGCGATCTGCTTCGTTGTTTCTGGTGAAAAATCTGTTTTCTATGCTGATGACACTGTTTACATTTGTGGCAGTCAGTAAATATCCGCTGTATCCGACACAGTTGTCTTTTTTGGGAACATTCACCATCGGTACACCGGCATTTTTACTGGCAATGCAGCCGGATAAAAGCCGCATAGAAGGACATTTTTTAACCAATGTCGTGCTTTTGGCACTGCCTGCGGCACTGACGGATTTTATACTGCTGGCAGTGCTTACCGTTGCGGGAAACTGTGCCGGCATCGGACATGAGCAGCTCTCTACAATGTGTATCATGATACTGCTGGCTGTCGGAATGGCGGCACTTATAAGAATCTGTATGCCGCTGGATAAAATCAGAGCAGGCATCTGTATACTGATGGCATCTGGGGCAGTATTCAGTGTGCTGTTTTTAAAGCCGTTGTTCGCATTGTATCCGTTGTCACCGGTATGGGTAATGGTTACGGGGATTTTAATGGCAGCAGCAGTTCCGGTATTTGCAGTGATGTGCCGTCTGGTGCTGTTACAGGTTCAAAGGCATGCAAAGCACAGCAAAAAATTCCGCGAACGGCTCGGACGGCACTTTAAATCATGAAATGAAAAAGCGGCAGAGTTAAATCTTGCATGTGGCTTAATATGAAACAGATTCGGCTGCTGCCTGTTTGGAATATGTTGTGGTGACAAGGTCTTCATAAGGAACATCCGTGTCTGACTCGCCGCAGTTTCGTAAAATATCAGTCAGCAGTGTGAAACTTTCTTTGGAAAATACCGTATCGGTTTTCCATGTGTCCTGATTCTGATATCGTGCAACAATGACGGCGATATCGTTTTGGGTATTTTCCGGAAACTGTGGTGCAATTACCGCAGCAATTTCTTCGGCGGAGTGGGAATTACAGTAGTCAAGCCCTTTTTGAATGGCTCTGGTAAAGGCAGCAATCACATCGGAGTTTTTAGAAAGGAAGCTCTTTTTGGCACAATAGGCAGTATATGGCACATAGCCGCTTTCCACGCCCAAAGAAGCCACGACAAATCCGGCGCTTTCCTGCTCCAGAAGTGTTGCGGACGGTTCAAATTCCACGGTATAATCGGCAATGCCGGACGAAAATGCCGCGGCAGTTGAGCCGAAATCTACGTTCTGAATAATATTGACGTCTTCTTTAGTCAGTCCGTTCTTTTCTAAAATATATTCCAAAAGCATCTGTGGCATACCACCTGCCCTGCCGCCAAGAATCGTTTTTCCGCGCAGGTTTTCCCATGAAAAATCATCTTCTGCCGTTCTGGATACCAGAAAGTTGCCGGCGCGCTGTGTCAACTGGGCAAAATTGACGGCGTAATCCGATGCACCCTGTGCGTATACATAGATAGAAGATTCAGAACCCATAAGGCCAATCTGTGCATCATCTGAAATCAGGGAAGTCATAACGTTGTCAGCGCCGAATCCGGTCACAAGTGTAAGGTCAATGCCTTCTTCCTTAAAATATCCCAATTCAATTGCCGCGTACTGTGGTGCATAAAAAACGGAGTGCGCAACTTCATTTAAAGTGATGGATGTGCTGCCGGTGCTTTTTGTTTTGCTGCAGCCCATACATGTACAGCACAGGCAGACAACAGAAATACTGCATAAAATTTTAAGACAGTTCCGATAATTCATAAACAAAATCCTTTGATAGCAGAGTTATTTTAATATATGAAATAAGGGACCGGAAAGTGAAAAAATATGGAAAAAAAGGTGGCACTGTGTTATAGTGTAGCTGGTTATGAAATTGTCAAATGATTTATAATGATAGGTAATATAAATGTTAAAATTTGTTTTTGACACTTATGTTAAAAAATACAGAATGGAGAATAAAGATGAAGCTGGATATGCATTGCCATACAAAAGAGGGGTCAATTGATGCAAAAGTGCCGATTCAGGAATATATCACGAAGCTGGTAAAAGAAGGCTTTGACGGAATGCTGGTAACAGACCACAACTCCTATGACGGCTACCGCAAATTTGAAAAGATTGCAAAGAATCTGCATCTGGAAAAGCCGTTTACGGTATTAAAGGGCATTGAGTATGATACAAGGGATGGCGGTCATGTGATTGCGGTACTGCCGGACTGTATAAATGATGCATTTATGGAAATCCGTGGAATGACACTGGCGCAGTTAGAAAAGATTGTGCATGAAAGAGGGGGCATTTTAGGGCTTGCACATCCTTACGGGCCGGGATTTTTTGCATTTACCAATACGCGATTTGGTAAAAAACACAATGAATTCCTGGAAAAATTTGATTTCGTGGAAACATTTAATGCCTGCATCAGACCGTGGGCAAATGCCTGTGCTGATAATCTGGCAGGCTGTCTGCATAAGCCGAAAGTGGCAGGGTCGGATGCACATAAGATGCGCGTAGTCGGGGCAGCATATACAGAATTCACACAAAAAATTGCAAACAACAATGATTTAATCCGGGCAATTAAAGAAGGATGGGTGCAGGCACAGGGCGGCAGTGTTTTAAAAGAAATGGAAGAGGACACAAATTTTCTGCTGCAAAAGGCGGCAAATGCAGGGTACTGGGTTTACAATAAACTGGGAGCATTGTGGAACTGGAAGAAATTGCGCTGGATTAGGAAAAAAATTTTGTAATATATGCAAAAAATAAGCAAAAATAAGTATTATTTTTTGTTATTATGTGATAAAATACGACTAAGATAAAAGCGAATCAGAGAGGTAATAGATATGTTTGGAAAAAAGACAGCAAATGGTTATTCAGAAGAAAAGGACTTGCAGCTGCTTATGCAGGCAATGGATGGTGTGATTGGCGGTAATTATGAAGATATTGATACAAGCGCATTTCAGAATCCGGCATATGGAGAAAAGTTTAATGAACTGATTCATGCATATAAGCGTTCCAATAACAATTTTGTAATGCGTCTGAATCAGGCAATGGGTTCAATCGGTGATAACTCTTATGTAAAAAAGACATTAGATCAGGTTCAGTCCCAGACAGAATCCATCCGGGATATGGAAAATGCAAGCCGTGACATGGAAACATCTATTAACAATATTTCGGAAGCAATGTCACATATCCGTGAGAATACACATGATGTCATTGCAACCGCTGACAGTAGTACGGAAAATATGAACAACAGCATACAGGTTGTCAATGAGTCTTCTGAAAAGATTCAGGCAATCAATGAACAGGTACAGGAATTTCAGGGCAAGATTGATAAAATCGGTGAAATTGTCGATGTGGTAAAGAAGGTTGCAAGCCAGAGTAATCTGCTGGCGTTAAATGCATCTATTGAAGCTGCAAGAGCAGGAGAAGCAGGAAAGGGCTTTGCAGTCGTTGCTGATCAGGTAAGACAGTTATCCGGCAATACCGCAGAATCTGCAGAAGACATTGTTAAATATGTAGCAGAACTGCGTACGGATATCGGGGAACTGGCACTTTCCATGAATGAAACAACCTCCAAGCTTGCAGAGGGCAATGAAAAGGTAGAACAGTCATTGGAATCAATCCGACAGATGAATCAGCAGATGAATCAGATTAAGGATCGTGTTGACAATGCTTTTGAGGATATTGATACACAGACAGACGTAACAAAAGACTTTACAAGGCAGATTGAAAGCATTTCCAAGAGTTATAAAGAACTTTCTGATGACTGTACGGAAATGGGAACGCATGTCTATAAAATCGGGCGTTACATTGATACAACAAGAAGTGATATGGTACGTGGATTTGCTGAGATTACACAGCAGGACTGGCTGGATGTATTTATTAATGACCACTTTATCCTGATGTGGAGAGTTTATAACAATGCCGTTGATTTTGAGCGGTTAAGAAAAGAACAGCTGAATAATCCGAAGACCTGTAAAATCGGTAAATGGCTTGCTGCACAGACGAATCCACAGATTACAGGCAGTGCAGAATTTAAAGAAGTTATTGAAACGCATAATAATATCCATAAATATGCGACACTTTCATGGGAGGCAAAAGACCGTGAGGATATTCAGGGAGCCATGGATTATTTCCAGCAGACATATGATGCATATTATGTTTATAAGAAAGCGGTTGAGAATCTTAAAAAGCTGCTGGCACGTCTGGGAGAAACAGATAAGACCAATATTGTTGTTTTCACAAATTAGTGCAGCGTGCTTACAGACAGATTAAACAGACAAAATAAAGGCAAAACGGTTGAAAACCATAAAGAACTGTTATAGTATGTATGTTAGGTAGAAACGGTACAGCTATAACAGTTTTTTAAGTGGAGAGGTGGATATGGAAGGAAAGGAAACAGTTTATGTGATTGGACATAAAAATCCGGATACAGATTCTGTATGCTCAGCAATTTGTTATGCAAGACTAAAAGAAAAAATAACAGGACAGCATTATGTGGCAAAACGTGCAGGACATTTAAATGAAGAAACGCAGTATGTCATGGATAAACTGGGTGTACAGCCGCCGGAATATATGAAGGATGTCAGACCGCAGGTGCGGGATATCCAGATTCGAAAAACACCGGGTGTTTCTAAAGAGATTTCAGTAAAAACGGCGTGGACCCTGATGAAAGAGCAGAATGTCGTGACACTTCCGGTAACAAAAGAAAATGTGCTGGAAGGACTGATTACGATTGGAGATATAGCAAAATCGTATTTTCAGGTTTATGACAGCACCATTCTTGCAACAGCCCAGACACGGTATCAGAATATTGTGGATACATTGGAAGGAACGGTTGTTGCAGGGGAAGCAGACGGTATTTTTAAAGAAGGAAAAGTTGTGATTGCGGCGGCTAACCCGGATATGATGGAAAATTATATCGGGACAGGGGATATTGTTATTTTGGGAAACCGCTATGAGGCACAGCTGTGCGCAATTGAAATGGAGGCAGGATGCCTGATTATCTGTGAAGGCGCACAGGTGTCAAAGACCATCACAAAAGTGGCAAAGGAACACAACTGTCTGTTAATTACAACTAAATTTGATACATATACGGTAGCAAGACTGATTAACCAGAGTATGCCGATACGTTTTCTGATGAAAGAAAAAGAAGGAATTGTCAAATTTCAAACAGAAGACTTTATTGAAGATATCCAGACGGTTATGGCAAAGCTTCGCCACCGGGATTTTCCGGTCGAGGATACACAGGGCAATTATGTGGGGATGATTTCCAGAAGAAATTTACTGGGAGCAGGAAAGAAAAAATTGATTCTTGTTGACCACAACGAAAGGGGTCAGGCAGTCAATGGCGTTGAAACAGCGGAAATTCTTGAAATTATTGACCATCACCGGCTGGGGGCAATTCAGACGGTATCACCGGTATTTTTTAGAAACCAGCCGCTTGGCAGTACGGCAACGATTATTTATCATATGTATCAGGAAAATCAGGCGGAAATTGATAAAAATACAGCGGCGCTGCTGTGTTCGGCAATCATTTCCGATACATTGATTTTTAAATCACCGACGTGTACGTCGGATGACGTGGCAGCGTGCATGCAGCTGGCAAAAAAGGCAGAGCTGGATATTGAAACATATGGGCGGGAAATGTTCCGTGCCGGAAGCAATTTATCCGGTAAATCTGCAAAAGAAATTTTTTATCAGGATTATAAAAAGTTTTCCGTTAACAATGTTGCAATTGGTGTCGGACAGATTAATTCTATGAGTGCGGAGGAGTTAGAAAAAGTAAAACCGCGTCTGGCAGAATTTATACAGGGCGTTGTACAGGATAACAGTGCGGGAATTGTTTATTTTCTGCTCACTGATATTGTATCGGAATCCTCTGAGGTACTTTGTGCGGGTAACAATGCCAATGCTGTGATTTATCAGGCGTTTGGCGTAGAAGTAAAGGATGCTTGTGTAAAGCTGCAGGGTGTCGTATCCAGAAAGAAGCAGTTTTTCCCGGCAATTGTGGAGGCATTACAGCAGTAACGGATTTTAGAAAAGCAGAAAAGAAAAATAAAAAGAAAAGAGGAAAACAATTGAAAAAGCTGACAAAGGACCAGCCATGCTGGTGCAAGAGTGGAAAGTTATACGGTGAATGCCACATGGATTTTGATAAAAAAATTGAAATGTACAGAAGAAAATTTCATAAGGTTCCACCGCGGGAAATTATTAAAAATGAAGCACAGTTACAGGGAATGCGTGAAAGCAGCAAGATTAATATTGCAGTACTTGATTATGTGGCAGAACACATTTGTGCAGGTATGACGACAGAAGAAATCGATCAGATGGTTTATCAGAAGACAACGGCAATGGGGGGTATTCCGGCACCGTTAAATTATGAAGGGTTTCCAAAGAGCGTATGTACTTCCATTAATGAACAGGTGTGCCATGGAATTCCTTCCAATAATGTACAGTTAATTGACGGCGATATTGTCAATGTGGACTGCTCAACCATTTATAATGGATATTTTTCAGATTCATCCCGGATGTTCTGTATTGGAAATGTTTCCGAAGAAAACCAGAAGCTCGTGCGTGTGGCAAAAGAGTGTGTGGAGCTGGGCTTACAGCAGGTAAAACCATGGGGACATTTAGGTGATGTGGCACAGGCGATTCAGGACCATGCAAAGGAAAACGGATATTCTGTTGTCCGTCAGGTCGGTGGTCACGGTATCGGACTGGAATTCCACGAAGCCCCATATGTCAGCTATGTGATAAAAAAAGGCACTGGAATGGTGATGGCACCGGGCATGGTATTTACAATTGAACCGATGATTAATATGGGAACAAGTGAGATTTACATTGATGAACAGAATGGCTGGACAATCTATACGGATGATGAAAAGCCGTCAGCACAGTGGGAAATTATGGTACTTGTAACCAATGACGGATATGAAGTGATGTCGTGGTAATAAAAAATGGATAAAAAAGCTCCGGATAATGCCGGGGCTTTTTTTGATGGGTGCGCCTGGCGGCGCACGTTTCTAAGTATGACGGACAGTCTCATTTGCCGTAGTAACAAAGAACTGTGAGAAGTCAGCAGAAGCCGCAGTAGGTATAGCTCTGAAATGGGCGAATCCATAGGACCGGAAAGGAGAAAACACACCAGGCAATGTTGCATGAAAGCGTATAAACCGTCAGTCTGTTATGGCAGTCTTTTAGTGTGGCGGGGCAAAAGAGGGGAAGAACTCTTTCTGTCTCTTATACACATCTCCGAGCCCACGAGACAGGCAGAAATCTCGTA
>ENA-OYEE01000425-OYEE01000425.1-human-gut-metagenome-genome-assembly--contig:-NODE-425-length-15446-cov-6.607303_pt1 | contig 15446 bp, 7 predicted proteins | sample MGYA00243556_ERZ652917 | MGnify/ENA primary metagenome ERZ652917 (study PRJEB26926, sample SAMN06164646) | human gut metagenome | biome: ENVO:00009003; feature: ENVO:2100002; material: ENVO:00002003... | reverse complement strand
TACGAGATTTCTGCCTGTCTCGTGGGCTCGGAGATGTGTATAAGAGACAGTTTCTTTCCTGATTTGCCAATGTCTTTGCCGTTACATTGGATAGGACGAATCGCTGCACCTATTTTTATTTTTGGTGTTGTTAATGGCGTAAAGTATACTAGTTCTAAGCGGATGTATATATTGAGGCTATATTTAGCAAGTATTGTGATGGCTGTTATTCAAATGAGTACACAAATTGAATTAAATTTCTTTAGAACATTATTTATCGTTGCATGCATATGTGAAATCTTAGAAATAAGAAAAAACCAAAAGGCTGTTTCCTGGATAAAAGTACTAAGTTTATATATCGCTTATCAAGTTATTGTATGTATAGTATGTGGTTATCTGAGTTCAATTAGTAATATGTATACGGAAACAATATGCTTCTATTTGATACCAGCTCTTTTGGGAAGTGTGTTTACAACGGAAGGGGGACTTATTTTTGTTGTTTTAGGAATTATAATGTATTTAGCTTATGACAACAAGAAAAGACTTATTCTGTCATATTTGATATTTGTTGTTGTGTATATGTTTTTTATGTCCACTAATATTGTTCCCATTATTTTATGGAAAATCAAGGAATTAATTCCGATAATAGGAACATGGCTTTCCGATGGCATGGAATATCTATTGTCTGTAATAGTTGGAATTTCTCCTATGGATGTAGGAGGGAATATATTTACAATTCAGTATCAGTGGATTATGGTTCTTGCTCTTCCGCTAATACTATCATACAATCATCAACGAGGGAAAAAGTATAAATATCTCTTTTATATTTTCTATCCCATACATATAATATTGCTTTGGCTGTTATCGAATTTTGTTTTTGTTTAAAACAGTGGAACAAGGAACATATTTATTACATTGAAACATCCAAACCAAAAATGGAGTGATGAATGTGCCTTTAAGCTTTAAGTACAATTCGATATATTCAAATCTGATTTAACAGTATATTATCTACAATTAAATACGCTATCCCAGTAGCTCGTACAAAATTCATGTTTTGTGCGGGCTTTTTTGTATCCGAAAATTTTTTCAAATTCCTGCAACAAATCACACCTTTCCGTACCGATATGGAGCAGTTCTGCCCACAAGAATGGGAATATTTGAGATACTAACAAAGCTTTCCAATACCGTCTGTTTGCTTCTGTAACATTGTAAAAATACGCATATTGGATAAGCCTATGTGCGTATGTTGAGAATAGATAGTTGATTAAGGGGGCTGATACATTGACTAAAAAAAAACCTGCACAATATATTGTAGAACGAGAATTTTTATGTAAATTTTCTGTAGAAGAATTACTTATCCGTATCGTGAAATCTCATATTAAAAACGCATATCAAGAGGGGAAAACCTTTGAAAATCATGGAAAGAAGCCGTACTTTATTGTATGATATTATTATAGGTACGGCAGTTGAATAGGTGGAAAAATGATTTATCAAAAAGCGTCAAACTTATTTAATGCAGCTGTTTATATCAGATTATCACGAGAGGACGGAGATAAGGAAGAAAGCGATAGTGTAGGAAATCAGAGAAAACTTTTAACAGAATATGTGAACAAGCATGACGACTTTATCTTATATGATGTTTATATTGATGATGGTTTTACGGGAACGAATTTCGATAGACCAGACTTCCATAGAATGATTGCTGACATTGAAAATAACAAGGTAAATTGTGTTATTGTAAAAGACCTTTCCCGTTTCGGACGAGATTACATTGATACTGGGCGTTATTTGGAAAGAATATTTCCAGAGCTTAATGTCCGTTTTATTTCTGTAACAGATAACATTGATAGTATGAAGCAGGCATACGATATGTTACTTCCTATTAAAAATATATTCAACGAACAGTATGCCAGAGATATTTCTAATAAAATTCAAGCGACTGTAAAATCAAAGCAGAAAGCAGGAGAATTTATCGGAGCTTTTACAAGTTATGGTTATAAGAAATCTCCTGCAAATAAAAATAAACTTGTGATTGATGAATATGCGTCCGAAGTTGTAAAAAGAGTATTTACTATGTATGCACAAGGAATAGGAAAACAAAGCATTGCCAAAATACTAAATGCAGAGGGTATCCTTTGTCCGTCGGAATATAAAAAGCTCAACGGCGAAAATTACAAAAATTGCAATCGTTTAGAGAAAACTTCTTATTGGACGTATTCCACGATTAAAGTGATGTTACAAAATGAGCTTTATATTGGAAATATGGTACAAGGAAAGAAACATCAACGTATGAGAAGCAAACAGCGTCCAGTTGAGAAAGCAAACTGGATAAGGGTTGAAAATACACATGAACCGATTATAGACCGTCAACTGTGGGATAAGGTACAAAAACTGCTGACGAAAAAACATAGGGATATTGATTTAGAAACAAATAAAAATATCTTTGCAGGTTTTATCAAGTGTGGCGATTGTGGTCGGGCAATGATGAAAAATTTCTGGCGACGTGCTGACGGAAGTAAGTCCTATTCATTTTATTGTGGAACTTACAAAAGAAGTGGAAAAGATTATTGCACTCCGCACACGCTCCCGTTTCAAGTATTGAATGATATTGTGCTGGGAGATTTAAAGCAGATTATCCGCAATGTAGAGAACTTGCAGGAACTTGTAAAATCACAATCTTTCACAGCAATAAAAATCAGAAAATCAACAGACATAGAACTGACAAAGTTAAAAGCAGAGCTTGAAAGAGTGAAGAAGTTGAAAAAGTCAATTTATGAAGATTACAAAGACGAACTGATTTCTAAAGAAGAATTTCTTTCTTATCGAGAGGACTATCAACAAAAAGAAACGCTTTACTCCAAACAGATTGAAACGCTGAAAGAAAAGAAAAAGGAAAGTGTAACAGAAGATGTTTTTGAAACACCGTGGTTAAGGCGGTTGTTGGAACTGAAAGACATTGAAGAATTAGACAGAGATATTATTGTGGAAATGATAGACCAGATAACAGTTTATGAAAACCACAAACTTAAAATCTCATACAACTTCGGAAATGAACTGGAACATTTATTTTCAAGCGTTTACTGTGAGGACTTGGAGAAAAAGGCTATCTAATCTCAATACATTTCTAACTCCCCATATATATTGGGGAATACATATCACAATTTGCGTAAACTACAATCAGCACATGGTGGAAGTGATCCCGGTAAGATTTCCACCTCCGGCGTCATGGAAAAGGATGTCAACCTGAGTATTGCAATGGCTCTTAAACAGCTGTTTGAAAACAGAGGCTTTACTGTTGTCATGACCAGAACCACCGACTGCGACCTCGCCCCGGATAATTCCAAGCATCCAAAGACAGATGATCTGACAAAGAGAACTGCCCTGATGTCCAAGAGCAATGTGGCAGTCAGCATCAGTATCCATCAAAACAGTTTTGAGGACAGTTCAAGCTGCGGTCCACAGGTATTCTATTATGAAGCCTCTGATGCAGGAAAAGAGCTCGCATCCTCTGTTCTTGGAGCTTTAAACACTTCTCTTTGTGTCGCAAAGCCACGAAGCATTAAGCCCAATAAAGAATACTTTATACTTAAAAAATCCACATCCCCGACCGTAATCGTAGAATGTGGATTCTTGAGTAATCCTGCTGAGACACTTCTTCTTACTGACAAAAACTATCAGGATGACCTGGCACATGCAATATATATCGGTGTTACAGACTATCTTGCGCAATCACCCTCTGGACATTTACAATAAACTGCTCTGCGATGTGATATAGTCTGGTGGTCTGGACTCTTTCGCTGCCATCAAGCTGCTTTTCTGACTCAGTAGCCGATTTCGTATCTGATGCCATAGGCTCTTTTGCAGATATATCATGCTCCAATGCCACGTCTATGTGCACGCTCTGTTCACCATCACTTATTTCTGACTCAAACGTAGTGATATTGTCTTCAAACAGCTTTTTGGTCTGCTCATCGTCTGTGACTATCATCGCAGATACTGAGTTTTCCTTTGCCTCAAAATATGCAGCTACCCTGCCGCATTTTTTGTCCTCAAGGAATATGTCAACCAGGCCCTTTTTATCCTCGCCCCTTACTATACTAAGCTTCATGCCTGTCACTCCGTCTGCAGTCTCTATCGGTACGATATAGTTTTCCTGTCTCGACATACTTGAAGCTATTCTTAGCTGACTGCACAATAGCTTCATCTGTCTGATATCTAATGAGCCGGTGCGCCTGTCCTCTATAATCATCGAATCCATCACGTGCTCAGCTGTATCAGCAAGCGTTTCCTGCGCCTGCGCAAGTTCCTTTGGATTTTTGACCGACTCAGAAAACCGTCTTAAAGTCTCATCCAAAAGAGCCCTTGCCGTAGCACTGTCTCCATGCTCCCAGAGATTTCTTACTGCCTCTGACGGATTTTTCATTAGCCGTGACGCAGCCATGAGGTTTACCGCGGTTGTTTTTACATCATATTTCTCTAGAAAAGCATATACGTTCTCAGGCACCGAAACTGCCTGATTGAACTGCCTGAGCTGCTCCGTGGCATATTGCTCTGATAGTGTATTATCCTCGTCTGCCTCATATACAGCCTGCCTGAGCTGCTCCGGAGTCATCTCAAGCCAGCCGTCATCCTGCACAAACTCCATTTTCTCAGGTGAAAGTGTATCAAGCACATCCCTTAGACAGTTTGCCTGATATGCGCTTTCTATCTGTTCATCAATTCTAGCTCCCTTACTTACTCCTTCCACTCCGGCAAAGGTATCGTCCACCTTATAGTCCATGGCACTCTTTCCTCGTACCCGGACCGCTGTAAGCAGATTTTTCATTGTAATATCTGCTCCCTGATTAACAAGTGAGCCTATCACAGCACCATCTGACTGCTCCACCTGTGAAATAAGCCTGTATATGCCTATATACGAGTCTCTTTCCTCCTCTGAGATTTCATTTTTCTTTTCAAGCTTCCAGAGAAACTCGCTGAATTTCTCATCCCTTTCGTCAGGATTTTCTGATTTTATCCGTCTGGCAGTGTCACTTATGTCACTCATGCTCATATCAAGCGGTGATATGCCTCTTTTTATCATCTCAATCGTCACCGCCGGTGTCATATCGCTGAATGCTCTCTGCACCTGCTCATCTACAGACTTTATCTGCTTTATATTGTCCTCTGTGATGTCGGTACTGTTGTACGCAAGTATCCGCACAGCCCTGCGATTGCTTTCAGATGTATCTATCTGAAGCTCTTTAAGTATATCATCCACATTCTGAAATGCTTTTGACATACTATCTCCCATATCTGCCCGCGGTGATGTCATAAGAGTCTCATATCCTGAGGCTGCTGCTTCTAATGACTGCTTCATTGCTTTGCCTGCTGTATACAGCTCATACACAGTGTCATCAGCGGATTCCAGGGTCAGTACATAAGCCGGCTGCTGCTTCATCTGATTGAAAATATCACAGACATTATTGTACATACGTACCCTATCATCAGATGCCTCTACACTGCTCTCACCAAACAGCGCTCCGTAGTATTTATTTTCCTGCTGCTTAAGCAGCTCCACTACACGTTCAATAGGCTCTGTGTCTATTGAAACTCCTTTTTTTATGAGTGAAAGGTTGGCTTCTGCTGTCATGGAAAGTCTCGCTTCCTCAAGCTTTCTTTGAGCTGTCACAAGCCTTGCTTCCCGGCTGTCTGTAATCTGATTATCCGCAGCTTTATTCGCTGAGGCTTGCGATGCTGCACTATCCTTGCCTCTTGCAGCTATAAGCTTTGACAGATTCTCTATCGTGACAGGTATGTTATCTGACTCTAATGTGACAATGTCATCTGCGGTCGCCTCACCTAATACATCACAGGCTTTCTTTGCCATATCAAATGTCAGACCATCTTGTGACATAGTGGCATCTGTAGCCTTTTTTCCCATTGCCAGTGCTTCTGTCACTGCCCTTGCATAAAAATCACTGCTCACATTTTCTTTTGCTGCGTTGATGCAGTCTACCTGATTCGCAAGCAGCACATTATCAGGTGTAACGGCTATATCTTCATCTATCAGCCATCTGCACTGATTCAGATTCTCATCACTACTGTCTATATGAGCTTCCTCTAATATCTGTTTAAGCTGTGGCTTAAGCTCCTCAAACAGCTCATCTGATATCTCCGTCATTTTGGTTTTCTGCCTGTAATCTTGTACCTGACTGCTGCTGTACGTAGCCTTGTATACATTGGAAACCGTCGGATTCATGTTATTTCTGACCAGATATGCCTTTGTCTCATTGGATATATTTGTAAGGCTCTTTGCCCGGTCTATGGCATCTGTACCTGCCTTTATATTGTCATCTGTAGCAGGAATATCATATGCTTTCATCTGATTGACAAGCATGGCCGCTTCAGTCTGGCTTCCCGTGATGTCTGTGAGCTGCTCCATGCTCAGATCATCTCCATATATGGATATATCTACACCTGCCTTTGCCAGCACTGCTTTTATCTTATCGGTCTCAGTGACAATGACATCGTAGCCGTCATCCTTTGCAGCTTTGTAATCATCACTCGTGGTGGTGCTTGCAGTGACAATCATATCATTTCGCCTGTTTTCTGAGGTCTGATTCATGTCATTTAGCAGATTTTCTGCCATATCTGTGCCATCGTTGTTCCCGGCTTCGTTTTTAGCCTGTGGTCTTGCATATATCGTATCCGACATATCAACAGAATTTGACGAACCGACAACAGCCGCCTTTTTTGACATATTGTCACTGCTGTCTGTCTTTATGTAGTCTGACACACGCATACCCGCTGTCATGTCATTTATGGTTTTTGTGTCCGTATTTTTCGTATCTGTGCTTTTATTAATCAAATTCTCTATCTGCATATTTCCTGCTCCGTGACCTGCATATATACCATCTCTGCAGCCTTTATTTATGGATATTCATACCTCGTATTTTTTATCCAACTGTTCAGAGCCACCTTGAGAACAAGAAAATCTGCTGCTTACATGCAAGCATGACGCATCAGTTTTTTTGTTCTCAGTGGTTCTGAATAGTTATCTTTTTATTTTATATCGACATATAATACGCAAAAATAAAGACCGCGCCTTAAATTGGCGCGGTCCTTTACCCTGCTATTTACCGGTATATTAGTATTTAAATACAGCAACTCCGTAAGGCGCAAGTGGATAAGCAAATGAAAATGGTCTGCCGTCACACTCTGATTTGACTGCCTTATAGTCCAGCTTCTTATATGACTGTTTTGCTGCCTTGCCTCTGCCCTTTGCAGCCTTCTTTACAGGCTCTTGTACCGTTTTGCCGGTAAACTTAGGATCCTCACTATCTAAAACGAGCTGATATGTCTTGCGCTTTGGCACTCCGACTCTGTAATCAGGTCTCTCTACCGGTGTGAAATTGATGACAAAGAGCATATTATTCTTGCCATCCTTGCTCTTTCTGATAAAGCTGAAGATGCTTCTGTCTGCATCGTTTGCATTTATCCATTCAAAGCCTTCCCAGCTTGAATCCAGCTCATACAGACAGCGGTTTCTCCTATAGAGGTGAAGCAGCTCCTTTACCCAGTTCTGGATCTTTTTATGCTCCGGATTCTCAAGCAGATACCAGTCGAGTTCTCTTTCCTCACTCCACTCCTGCTTCTGTGCAAACTCCTGTCCCATGAAAAGAAGCTTCTTTCCACAGTGTCCCATCATAAATGCATATCCTGCCATGAGGTTCTTGAATTTATCCCCTTCTAAGCCCGGCATTTTGTTGAGCATAGAACACTTCAGATGTACCACCTCATCATGTGACAGTACCAGAATATATTTCTCACTCTCATTATAGCTCATCGCAAATGTCATCTTGTTGTGGTTATTTTTACGGAAATATGGATCCAGCTTCATATAATCAAGGAAGTCATGCATCCATCCCATGTTCCATTTGTAGCTGAAGTTCAGTCCGTCTTCCTCTACCTTGCCTGTTACCTTTGGCCATGCGGTAGACTCTTCGGCTATCATTACAGTTCCGTGATTTCTTCCGAGTATAAGTGTGTTGATATGCTTGAAAAACTCTACTGCCTCAAGGTTCTTATTGCCTCCAAACTTGTTTGGCACCCACTGTCCGTCGTTCTTTCCATAGTCAAGATAAAGCATTGACGCAACTGCATCCACACGGAGTCCGTCTACGTGGTAATTTTCTATCCACATCAATGCACTTCCGATAAGGAAGTTCTTTACTTCATTCTTACCGTAGTCAAATATCTTTGTGCCCCAGTCGGGATGCTCTCCCTTTCTTGGGTCTGCATACTCATATGTGGCTGTTCCGTCGAAATTGGCAAGTCCATGCGCATCCTTTGGGAAATGTGCAGGTACCCAGTCGAGGATTACTCCGATATTATTTTTATGGCACTGATCAACAAAGTATGCAAAATCCTCAGGCTCTCCATACCTCGATGTAGGTGCATAGTAGCCTGTCACCTGATATCCCCATGAGCCATCAAACGGATACTCTGAAATACCCATAAGCTCAATATGTGTATATCCCATAGTTTTCACATAGGATATGAGTGATTTTGCAAGCTCCCTGTATGTATAAAAGCCCTCATCATCCCTGCCCGGATGTCTCATCCATGAGCCCGGATGACACTCATATATAGCCATAGGTGAAGAATATACATCAGCATCTGACTTTGCTGCTCTCTTATCCATCCACTCTTTGTCAGTCCATGTGAAGTGCTCGATATCTGTGATGATTGACGCTGTTCCCGGACGAAGCTCTGCGTAGTTTGCGTATGGATCCGCCTTGTACAGCTTATCACCCTGTTCAGTGACTATAATAAACTTATACATCTGACCCTTTTGCGCTCCCGGTACAAAAAGCTCATACACTCCCATGGTTTCCGGCTCTACACGCTTCATCTCATGACTGGTCTCATTCCAGTCGTTAAACTCACCAAACACGTATACTTCCCTCGCATGTGGCGCCCAGACGTCAAAGCACACTCCTTTTTTTCCTTTACGCTCAGCTAAGTGAGCACCCATCTTCTTGTAGATATCATAGTGTGTTGCCTGACCAAACAGGTAACAATCCATTGCTGTAAAATTACACATATATATACCCCCCATAAGTATTTATTTTTCCCTGAAATGATCCTCTTTGAGTACAATTCGGTCATCATCTGTATATCGCCTGGCTGTCAGAATACTTATAGCCTTCTTAAGTCCGCTGTGAGCCTCCCTGTCTATGGCCTCGTCAATTATATCCTTGACCTCTGTCAGAGTGGTAGCCTGGTCTATCCTCTCAATATTGCTGATTCTGTTATGCAATGCCAGAATAGCCATCTCATCTATCTTGTACCCAAGCTCTGCAGAGTACGATTTGGCAAACAATACGAGTTCATCATTTGTAAAAATAGGAACCGATATCTTTTCCGTGAACTTGGATGCAAAGCCCTCATCCATTGAGAGAGCCTTCTTTATACCCTTTGATGTATCCTCAAGTATATAGAGTGTTCCTGTAATATCATGCTCCATCAAAAATGATAGCTGGGCAGCTATGCTGCGGTCGATATCACCGGCTCTTTCTATGATGAGACAGCCTCCTGTTATCTTTCTGACTACCTGCTGCACATCCTTTTTATTGAGTGCGGCAGCATCAATCTTGCCCATCTTTCCTGTAAGCTGTTCACCATCTTTTTGTAATACCTTTATAAAGCTTGTAGCAAGCATTGTCTTTCCGCAACCCTGCTCTCCCTGTATAATGAGGTTGCCTGTGGATGCGTTTTCTTTCCTGTTGAAATGATCAAGCACTGCATTATATGCCTTGCAGATCTGATCCTCCATACCCTTTACCGGTATGAAATATGAAAATATAGCTTTCTGTTCGCTTGTAAGCTCTTTTATATGTTTTGTTTCTTTCAATTTCGAGTCATCTTCTTCGCTGTCTAAATCCTCCGGCAATGAAATATCCGGCATTTTTCTTGTCTTAGCCATATCCAGCTTCTTCTCCAGTCCCGGATTTTTTGCTGTCATCTTGGCTATTTCCTGCTCGATAAATGATGTCACATGATCAAAATCTCTCTTCTCAGAAACGTTTTCTTTCTCCTGTGAAGTCTCATCATCTGATGTATCATCATCGACATTTAACATATCATCTGTTATTTCAGGCATCATGGTAGTCGGCTGCATGAGTACCTCGTCTTTCTCAGACTCCTCTGCCATAATTATATCCTCCGGCTCTCCAACCGGTTCCTTGACTTCATCTGCAGCATCTTCAGGTGCTTCCTGCGGCTCCTGCACTTCGTCTATAGCCTCTTCAGGTGCTTCCTGCGACTCCTGTGCTTCTTCTATAGCCTCTTCCGATGCTTCCTGCGGCTCCTGTGCTTCGTCTATAGTATCTTCCGATGCTTCCTGCGGCTCCTGTACTTCATCCACAGTCTCCTCTGCATAAAGCTCCTGCATATCCGGTTTCTGCTCTTCTTCAGGCTCCTTCACGGCAGCTTTCTGCTCTATAATATCAACCGGGACCTTCAAATACTCCTCCTCAAGAAGTTCCTTCGGAGTGACACCTGCATCCAGCTTTGGAATGACATCATTTAGTCTCTCCATGATGTCTCCTGCCTCCTGAAGTGCTCTTGCCTTAGCTGACTCAAGTTTCTGCTGCTCAGCCTCTTTAAGTGCAATTTCAGCCGCATGTCTGGTCTTTTCCCATTCTTCAAGCACATCATGTATAGACATCTGTCCTGTAATCTGATGCTCAAGCTGAGTCTTTTCACTCATGACCATAGACATCTGTCCGTCAGCGTCTTCACCCAAAAGCTCCTTGAAATTCAACTTAAGTGAACCATCTATCTCTTCATCTGTAGCGATATGCTCTGTCTCTTCCGGCTGCTGTACATACTCTTCCTGCTCCTTTTCGAGCTTGAGATAAGGAATATCCTCAACTATCTTTTTGATGGTATCCATCGTATCAGCAACTTCATTCTTGCCCTTGGCCTCCATGATCTGCTGCATACCCTTGGCAATCTCCTGCTGTAAATTTACAGTATTGAACTTCTCCTGATTTACAGTAATCTGCGGAATAGTTACATCATCATGCACTATCTCTCCGCCCTTTACCATCTCCATGGCACCTATCTCAGTGACCTCAGCCTCATCCTTTATCTTAGCCGGCTTTTCCTTCTCTGCCTTGAATCGTCTGTACTTTTCCTCCTGAGCCTTGGTAAGTGGCTGATAAAGCATCTTAAGCTCCAGCGCACGCTCCACATATGGTCCGTCTCCGAACCACAGAATGAGCTCATCGCAGGCATCTATACACTTATCGGCTTTTCCGGCCTTGTGGTATAGATATGCAAGCTCGTATGCCCACTCCTCAGTGTATTCTTCATCCTTGTACTCTTCAAGAATAGTGATAAGCTCATCAAATGAAGCTCCCTGCCCTTTTTTGATGGCATATCTTAATACATACTTCATATCATCATGAGGCGCTATCTCAACAAACTCATCATAATACTCTGTAGCAGCATCATAATCACCCATCTTGATGGCGACCTCAGCCAGTCTGTATATAATCATCCTGCCGATTGGTGAACGGTCATAGGCCATTAAAAGTATGTCCCTTGCATCCTGGTATCTTTCGGCCTTCTCGTAGATTTCGCCGATTTTAACGAGTGTATTTACATTTTTAATTTTGTTCCAATTTATGCTATCCGCAATCTCGGCTGCGCTCATATAGCCCTCCTCGGCGCTTAAGGCTTTTATCTGATCCAGCTTGAGATTGTATTCGTATTTATCCACTTATTTCACCTACTCGTATTTAAGCTTATTATTTTTTGTATCTACGCCTGTTGTCTTTGTATAATCCCTTGTGTCCTCAGGAAGCTTCTTTTTCCTGAGAGCATAATTAACAACTCTTTTCACAATATAGTATATCACAGCAAAGGTTGGAACACCAAGTAACATTCCAAGAAAACCAAACATTCCTCCGCCGATTAGTATGGCAAACATAACCCAGAAGGTCGAAAGACCGGTAGATGAGCCAAGTATCTTAGGCCCTATTATATTACCATCCACCTGCTGCAGCACGACAATAAATATCAGGAGATAAAGCGCATGCCACGGACTCTGAATTACTACTATGAGTAACGATGGAATTGCACCGATAAACGGTCCGAATACCGGAATCACATTTGTGACGCCGATAATCACTGCAACGAGCACCGATGATGGAATCCTTAAAATCAGACATCCGAAATATGCAATCACACCTATAATCAGTGAATCTATAATCTTACCGCTTATGAAGCCTCCAAAAATCTCATTTGTCTTTCTGATCGTCTCAATGATGATATTGCCTGTCTTTGGCTTGCAGACAGCATATATTATCTTTTTGCTCTGTCCTGCGAGAGTCTCCTGAATACTCATCACATAGACCATCACGATTATTCCGATAATAAAATTAAATAAGCCTCTGACTACCGAAATCACACCGGTTGTAATCTGTGCAACATACTTCTGTGCCTCAGGAATCAGCTTTTCTGTGGCATAATCCTCAATGTAGTCGGTTGCATTCTGTAAACCTGTGCTCGCGAGCTCAGCAATTTTGCTGTCCCCGAAATTGCCGTTCTTTATCATGTTGATGAATGCCGCAACATCATTTGGCAGTGTCTTCATAAGTCCTGATATACTTGCTATGACAGAAGGCACAATAGCCGCAATGAGGAGCGAAATAATCGCTACCAGAATAATAACCGAGCCTGTGATTGCAAGAGCTCTTGAAACCTTTCGCAGCTTGCTTTCGCTTTTCATCTTTTTGGAAAGAAGCTTTTTAAAGCATCTTTCCAGCCACAGCATGACAGGATTCATCAGGTATGCAAGCACAAGTCCCATTATAATAGGCATTGCTGCCGCAAGCAGCTTGCTCCATATGCCTGCAAAGCCCTCAAATCTGTACAGTGCAAAGAAAAACAGTATACTGACTGCAAACGTGACAAATACCATGACACCTATTCTGATCAGATGTGGCCATTCCTCACGCCCCGGGTGCGAATTCTGCTTCGCACCCTTATCTGCATTTATCTCAATGTTTGATTTTTTACCAGCTTTTCCGGTTTCTTCCATCGGATTAAACTCTCCTTATTTACGATTATAGTTGATGAGACATCCCTTTAATATTATCTCTCTTTCATCATCTGTGAGCTCACCCATCTTCAGTGTAAATGGCTTTAATTCACCATCCTTGACAACATATGCCTCAAACTCCGTCTTTGCATCCTTGATTTCCTTCTTGATTCCCGGAAGGAAGATATAGTCGAGGTTGTGGAACGGAAGCTCTCCCTCATCGATGATGAATGGAAGCATTCCCCAGTTGATAAGGTTTGAACGGTATCTCTTTGTGGCATACTCGTTTGCGATATTTGCCCAGCCTCCGAGTACCTTCTGGCAGCTGGCAGCCTGCTCTCTTGCTGAGCCGTCACCCGGCTTAACAGCAAAAATTGTGCTTCCGAAGCCCATATTCTCATGGCTTGCCTCAGGGAATTTTTTCTTTACTACTCCCATGATTTCAGCAACCTCAGGAACAGCCTTTCCTGCGCACTCACCACTCTCTATAGCCTTCTGGGCCTTCTGGATTTCCTTTGCTCTGCCTACATACTCAGGATCCTTTCTTGAAAGTGCGAACTCTGCAAGTCCAAGAGGGTTTGAACGATATGAAGATGTCTCTCCTGAAGGAATGAGCTCATCTGTTGTAGTAACAGGATCATGAATCTCTGAAACCACCTTAAGGAGCATATTCTCCGGAAGCGCACTCATTGCCGGCCAGTCCTTAATGTTTGGTCCGAACTGGATTTCAACTGAAGGATCTGCCACTCCATGGCTGTCAAATACACGGTTCTCATATATAGTCTTGTCAAAGAAATATTTTGGCTTTGTAAAGTTGACATCAATATCCGCTGCTGATGTAAGGAAGCCCTTGTTTGCTGCTGTTGCAGCGATTGAACGTGCATCCATGAGTGCCACTGAGCTGATCTGTCCGTTCTGTACCTTAGAACCCTCTCTGTTAGGGAAGTTTCTTGTTGAATGACGGATAGAGAATGCGTTGTTGGCAGGTGTATCTCCTGCACCAAAGCAAGGTCCGCAGAAAGCAGTCTTTACGATTGCACCTGTCTCAAGAAGCTTTGCTACAGCTCCGTTTTTCACAAGCTCCATGTATATTGGAGTAGATGCCGGGTAAACACTCAGTGTAAACTCGTCTGCTCCGATTGAATGTCCGTTTAATATGTCAGCCGCATCGCAGATATTCTCAAATCCACCGCCTGCACAGCCTGCGATGATTCCCTGGTCTACATACAATTTTCCGTCTCTTACCTTACTCTTTAAATCAAGCTTCACCTTGCCGTCAAAGCTTACCTCAGCTCTCTTCTCACAGTCATCGAGAATATCCATGAGGTTTGCATTGAGCTCATCGATAGTGTAAGTATTGCTTGGGTGGAATGGCATAGCTATCATTGGGCGGATCTGGCTTAAATCAATCTCAATAAATCTGTCGTAGTAAGCCACCTCACCCGGATTAAGCTCCTTGTGGTCCTCAGCCCTACCGTGAATCTCAAAGAATTCCTTAACCTGGTCATCTGTTCTCCAGATAGAAGAAAGACATGTAGTCTCTGTTGTCATAACATCGACACCTATACGGAAGTCAACGCTCAGATTAGACACACCCGGTCCTACAAACTCCATAACTTTGTTCTTTACGAAGCCGTTTCCGAATACCTCTCCGATAATTGCAAGTGCGACATCCTGTGGTCCAACGCCCTTGATTGGCTCTCCTGTCAGGTAAATGCCTACTACCTCAGGCATATCAATATCATATGTCTGTTCAAGAAGCTGCTTAACAAGCTCAGGTCCACCCTCGCCGACTGCCATAGTACCAAGTGCACCATAGCGTGTATGTGAATCAGAACCAAGTATCATTTTTCCGCCGCCGGCAAGCATCTCTCGTGCAAACTGATGGATAACTGCCTGATGAGGTGGTACATAGATTCCGCCGTACTTCTTTGCACATGTGAGACCAAACATGTGGTCATCCTCATTGATTGTTCCACCAACTGCACAAAGGCTGTTGTGACAGTTTGTAAGTACATACGGGATAGGGAATTTCTCAAGTCCTGAAGCTCGTGCTGTCTGGATGATACCTACAAATGTGATATCATGCGATGTAAGCTTATCAAACTTAATCTGAAGCTTGTCCATATTGCCGGATGTATTGTGCTCCTTTAAAATACCGTAAGCAATTGTCTCCTGCTTAGCTGTCTGTTTATCGATGTCCATGCCGGTCTTGCTTTTGACAGCTGCCTGAGCCTCCGGTCCATCAATTATTACTTCCTTACCGTTTAAAAGGTAAGCACCATTTTCATATAATTTCACTTATTCTACCTCCGTATGTGTATTTCAAAATTCCTGTCTCTTATACACATCTCCGAGCCCACGAGACAGGCAG
>ENA-OYEE01000331-OYEE01000331.1-human-gut-metagenome-genome-assembly--contig:-NODE-331-length-17816-cov-8.327909_pt1 | contig 17816 bp, 7 predicted proteins | sample MGYA00243556_ERZ652917 | MGnify/ENA primary metagenome ERZ652917 (study PRJEB26926, sample SAMN06164646) | human gut metagenome | biome: ENVO:00009003; feature: ENVO:2100002; material: ENVO:00002003... | reverse complement strand
CAACGATTAAGTCTCGCAGGCTCTCACGGTTACTCAGTTGTCCAAACATCATCGCAAGCATCTGATTCCAGCAAGTGAAATGTTTCACATATCGGTTGCCATCATACTTGCGAACATAATTGTTGAACTGAGTTCTGTTCAGAAAAGCGGTTAGTTGAGAGAATACGTATTTGTCTTGGAACATAGCAGCTATTTATATTAGACTGCAAAGTTGCAAAATCAAGTCCGTTTCATTTCAAAAAACCATGTAAGTGACTATATTTCAATAATTTCAAAGAACTATTTATCCACTTTTACGGGACAGTAGTGACCGATACCTTAAAATTGTCATAAGCTTTTGCCTGCATGGCCATAGTGCAGACCATGCAGAGCAGAAAAGCTACAATTACAAACTTATCTACCTTTATTTTACTGTTCATTACCATTCAATATTTTCTGAGATGCCAATACCATATACATAAACCACGTAGCATGTCCGCCCAAACAGTACTCACCTTCCTGCCATAAGAACGGGAAATGAAGTAATTCGGGCAAGTCGGGACGAATCAGATTTGTACCCGGAGACACTCCACCCGGAATATAAGACCAGTCGGCACGGTTGACACCATAGGCGGCTTTCATCGTTTCGGCACCGACTCCCGTTACAAACGCTGCCTGATTACGTCCCGGATGCATACCGAGCAGGTATTGGACAGCATTGAAAATATAGTCCGGTGCAAACAAGTCAGGATAGGCAGCATGCAGGTAACAGTAATTGTAGCCCAGATGCTGGGGTTCCCATGAACCGGAAGAACGGTTACCTCTGTCATGCGGCACTCCATACGGAGTTTTACTGCTATACTCCTGATACATAGCCTGCAACTCCGGCAGTGCTTTGCGAACAGCCTTGCTGAAACGTGCATTTCCCACAGCTTTGTCGAAACGTCCGATGAACCAACCCGTCTGACGGATATTCTTGCAGATGAAATCCTGCTGCTGCAAAACGAAATCACGGTACTCCACTTCCTTTGTCGCCAGATAAAGTTCTACGGCAGCATGTACCTTGGCTGTCAGCACCCGGTTGTTGTCGCAGCGGGTAATCCTGAACAATTCACGGGCTATCTCCAGACAATCCGCTCCCAATGCATCGTTATGTCCCTTCAAGACACGTGAAATACCTGCCAGCCAAGCGGCTACCTGAAGTTCCCTACCAGGGTTGTCTTCCGTAAACACCCAGCGGTCGTCGGCAGTCCCACTGACATGGTCTGTATGGGCCGACGCATCACCCAAGTGTGCATACTGGCGTACGGTAGGACACAGAATCCCTCTGTAGAGACGCCCCAGAGCCTTCCAACCCGCCACTATCGTCAAAGCACCGTTTTCCACCTGCTGCAACAAGTCATTCTTTCCATCCGGCTGGTGAATCTCGACTATCTTCTTTTCAAAATCTATGGAAGTCTCGTCCCAATAGGTACCAAAGTTCTCACAAGCCATGGCAAGTATATAGGCCTCGCCTGCCTGGGATTCCACACGCAGGTCATAGTCCCCCGCATCGTGCCATCCACCCACATTCAGCCCTGGAACCAAATCACCCGGCTGGTACTTACAAAGAGTAGAGGTTCCCTGAGTATATCCGTCTATATGGTTGATATCGGTTTTGGCCATACGTGCATCGTCATGATGACAGAAGTCATGCCATACACGGTATTTTTCGTTCACACGCATGTGGCACATCTGTACCGGCAAAAAGTATTCCACCTCTGCCTGCCAGATACCCTTGTCCCACACATCTTTGGCAATGCGGAACACCGGAGAAGCAGCATCGCCGTACATTACCTGATAGAGCCCTTCTTCCGTCACTTCCGTGAAATCGAACTGCAGATAGTGGTAGCGTTGGAAATCTCCCCAATCCTTGGCAGCCTGCTGCTTTACCAGTTTCCTGCCATCGGCAGCAATGCGATAAAGGGCAGGTTGCTTGAAGTCTGTATCCCGTTTATCCAACTCTATGACAGCCACTTTCTTCTGTCCAGGATGGTAACCTACTTGAGAGGCTTGCACCACCGGTGCATAACGCCAGTCTTTAGTGACTGTCGGACGGATTATCCATTTCACCGCACCTTCCTTTGTCCCTGCCGGGAACTCCGAACGGAGCACAAACCAACCGTTGTTATGATTTATCCTTCCATCATACAGCAGCAAGTCTCCTTTCTCACTTTCAATCGTAATCTTTGCCAAATCATCCTGAGGATTGAGTACAAACTTTTTCCCTGCGGCCAAAGGAGCAGAGACGATATCATCGGCAATCATCGGGTTATAAGTCTTTCTATCCAACAGCAACTGGTCCAAATCAGCTTTCCCGTCAGGGTTGAAATCTCCGATATGCTCCATATTGGAAGACTGTTTCATGGTGGGCCCCATCGCCTGGTGGGGAAAGACTCCCGTCCGGTTGTCCATAATCCACGGCTTGCCCAGCAAAGTGGAAGGTACCAATTCCAGATTAAAGCCCAACTTGCCGGCAAACCGCTCGGGCACCGGTTGGTCCAAATCAACGGTCAATACCAGATAATCCTTCTCGCCTTTGACCTTAATGGTATAGCCAAAAACAAAATCCGGATAAAGCATCGGATTAAAGCCTGCCATGTGTTTGGCCGAATCCGGATAACTCAATGTGACACGGATTTCATTGTCAGCCTCATCCACCACCCGGCTTCTCATCTTGGGCAATCCCTGCCATTGCCCTTGCGAGATTTCAAAGCGCACATCTCCATTGGCAGCCCTGCGGTCTCCATTCAAAACAAGGGTCAGTCCTCCCTGGTGTCCTTCAGGGTAGACGTCACTGAACACCATCACATTGGCCCCGCCATTCTCAAAATATCCCGATGGATTGATTCTGAAATCCTGGGCGTGCAGCCCCATACAAAGCATCAGTGATGCTGCACCTGCTATAAATTTCTTCATAAATACTATTTTAAACGATTATGTATTTCTACTCCCAAGCGTACCGTATGATACGGGCAACGCCACATACTCACTTTGGGAGTATCCTTCTTGGGTTCTCCATCAAAACAATCACTGTACCATTCACCGTATTCCCGGTCTATCATACAGTCCTTTACGAAAGTCCAAACCGTATCGGCCGATTGCAGATAAACGTCATTCCCGCTGATTTGCCAGGCATTGACACAAGCTATCATCGTTTCAATCTGGCCCCACCATGAGGCATGCCCGGTTGTTCTTCCGCCCTTCTTTTCATACATCATATACCCTTTGTCACTCAGTCCTTCCACCAAGCAAGCATCCGTCACATCCAGCGCAAGCCGATTCGCCCTATCCATCAGTTGCCGGTCTTCTAACACACGGGCAGCCTCACAAAGCAGCCATCCCGCCTCTACATCATGTCCATAAGAGTCCATCTCAACCAGACTGTTCCATGCATTATCAAAGAACAAATTAAAATGCCTCCTTGAAGAGTCATAAATACGGTCCATAAACAACTCGGCGCAGAACTTGAGTCTTTTCCTCAGTCCGTCATCTTTCCAGCATTGATATAAAAGGGTATAAGCTTCCAGCACGTGCAAATGCGCATTCATAGTCTTGGATGCATTGTTATCATAATTATCCAGTTGTTTCCAATCTTCAGTAAAAGATTCCACATAACCGTCATATTGCGGTTCGCGGCCTTTCTCCTCCAAGGTATGATATAAACCGACAGCCATATCCAGACTCTCGCTGTTACCTGTTGCCAGATAGTGTTCAGCCAGCCCATAGATGGCGTAGGTCATGGCATACGTATATTTGGAAGCATTCAGCACCTCACCGTCAGGATTGACCAGCCAATATACCCCACCATGTTCCTTGTCTATAAATGTATCAATGAAGTAGCGTTGCGATTTATCCGCAAGCTTCAGATAAGCCTCATCCTTAAACGTACGGTATGCGGCAGAAAAACTCCACAGAATCCGGGCATTCAGAACCCCTCCTCTCGGAGCATCCACTACCGGAGTACCATTCCGCAATACAGTTCCATAAAAACCGCTGTCGGGAGCCACTGCATAATCCATCCAAAACGGCAACACGCTGTCCCTGACATTCGTGACAATCTCTGTACGCATGCGTGTCTGCATATCTGTCTCCCCTGAATGCGACCGGCAGCCTGCCAGACAAGACGCAACCAGCAGTGCTATCCAATAAAACATCTTCCTTTCCATAATTATTCTCTAAAACCATCAAACTTTTCCTTGTTTAATTCCCCGTTTATCAGAGACTGGTGTTCGTCGTCTCAAGTACTGGTGTTTGTCATGTCAGACACCGGCTTTCATCACGACAGACGCTGACGTCTATCACAACAACTACTGGTGCCTGACATTTCACTCACAAATATTTTATTATTAAGTGTTTATTTATAATTTATCAATATCCCGGATTCTGGTCAGCCTGATTGATGAGCGGGTTGGTCAGAATCTCATTCGTCGGAATCGGGAAGATTTCCTGATAAGCCTCGTGCTCAAAGAAACGGAATGAGTCACCAGTCTGCAGACAAGCCTCTTGTGAAGAGTTGGCTGCTGTCTTCGGATATTCGGCGGCAAACCATTCTTTGCACATACCCATACGGCACAAATCATGGTAAAGCGAGAACTCGGCATTGAATTCATGGCGACGCTCTATAATCAGCGCCACCTTCCATACCGGAGAAGTATAGCCTTTGGCTGCTTTATAGCTTGTATAATAGGTCTCTGCATCCGGCACTTCCACCGTCTGGGTATTCAACATGTCGGCGGGTAGGTCAATCATCGTCGCTCCCATCTCCAAATTACCCCAAGCACGGTTACGTATCTGACGTATCATGTTCCATCCGGTAGCGTTGTCACCTGTCTCGAAACAACATTCTGCATAGTCGAGCATGATGCCTGCATAACGCTTCAAAGTCAACGAAATAGGATTGAATACTTTGTTGTTCTCACCTGGCTTGCATCTCCAGTATTTCAAGGAATAAACAGTAGGCATATTTTCGGAACCTTGGAAAAGACCGTCAAAACCACTTGTCACCCCTACAGTCTGCCCGGTAATGGGATGCGTATCCCCTTTGGCAACAGCAGAGTATTGGCGGCGTTTGTCACCCGGTTCAAAGGAACGTACAAACTCCCAAGAAAGACAGAGAGACCCCCAGCCTCCCCATTCGGGTGCCGCACACATATATCCGTACCACATCATGGCATCTGAAGACGAATCGGCTCCCCAGCCCATATATCCTTGTTCATGATACATCACCTCAAATACAGATTCTTTGGTCCAATGTGTATCCCAGGCATGCAGGTTACCGAAGCAGGGCTCCAATGAATAGGTTCCACTGTCCACTATATCCTTTAGTTCCGTCTTGGCTTTCGTAAAGTCTTTCTTCAACATATACAGCTCGGCCAAATAAGCTTTGCAGAACCCCTTGGTTATACGTCCGTATTCACCATTCATGGGTAACCAGTCCAGATGGTCGCGTCCAAAAGACAAATCTTCCTCGATAGCCGCATAAGTCTCATCCACGGATTCCGGACGTGCCTTTCCTACCGAAGTAGTATAGGTTTCACCGGTAAGCAACATCGGTACCCTTCCGAAAAGTTTCGTCAGGTAAAGGTAGTTATAACCGCGGATGGCACGTGCTTGCGCTTCATAAACGGTCTTGGAATTGCTGTCCGCAAATATAGAGGCATCCGCCGTCTCCAGGCCAGCCAGGAAACGGTTTGCACGGTCCACTGCACGATAACTCATCCGCCATGCAGTCTCCAGGGAACCCTTATCGGGTTTCCAGGCATGACGCTGCCATTCCGCATCCCAACCGGAAGCCTGACAGTCCATCGTAGAATGGTTGGCAGCAAATACCTGAGGCTTGAATCCCCATGTTTCGTCATCACCGGAACCGTGCTGGTCCGTATAAAAGGTATCATAAAGTCCGTTCAATCCGGAAAGGACATTCTCCTCCGTTTTAAACATGAAATCTGCCGGAAGAATATCGTAATGATCCACTTCCAAATAATCGTCACAAGACGTTACGGTGCTTAAGGCCAGCACACCGATCAACAGTTTATATAAGTTTTTCATAATCATATTTTTTATCCGTTAGTATTAGAACTGTACACTCAGACCGAAAGTAACCGACATCGGGAACGGATAACGTCCTCCGTCAAATCCCGAATACAATACATTGGAGTCACCAACTTCCGGATCGCCGAACTTATTGTACGAAGAGATGGTACATACATTGTCGACACTGGCAAATACGCGTGCATTTTCCATTTTCACCGGTTTCAGCACATTCTTCGGGAATGTATATCCTATCTGAATATTTGAAATCTTCAGATAATCCCCCTTCTGGATGTAGGCGTCGGACACACGCATGTTCTTATTATAGTCTGTCTTGGTGATACGCGGATATTTGGCGCCGGTATTCGAAGATGACCATGCATTATTGATATATTCCTTCAGTACATTCTGATAACCGCCGTCGGGTGCATAGACTGAGGTCAAGCGGGCCGAAGAATAAGAAAGGATATCCATACCGGCTACACCGTACAAGTTCATCGAGAAATCAAAGTTTTTCCAGGAAGCGGTAAGGTTCATTCCGTAAGTGAACTTGGGATATCCATTGCCTATAACAGTACGGTCGGCATCGGTAATCTGCCCGTCACCATTCAAATCAACAAACTTATAGTCGCCGGGCTGGGTAGTCTTGTCCTGATATACACCACTTTCAACTCCCTTTTCAACCGCCAGCCTATTCATTTCATCAATTTCGGCCTGGGTTCTGAAAATGCCTTCTACCTTCCAGCCATAGTAGGAACCTACAGGATAGCCGTTCTGTGTAATGGAGTGGTTGTCCCAGTTGTCGCCATCTTGTGCTGACCCTGACTTGCTGAATATCGGATCGCCGACTTCAATAGCCTCGTTCTTCAGGGTAGACCCATTCAGCCTTATGCCGATATTCCAATCGCTGAAGCTCTTGTTCCACGCAGCAGTAAACTCGAAACCTGAGTTACGGATATGTCCCGCGTTAGTATAGACATTGGAGAAACCGGTAGAAGGACGAATCTGGCGATACAGAAGCAGATCCTTTGCGTCACGGATAAAGTAATCGGCAGAGAAAGAAAGCTCATTGTTCATAAAGGCAAAATCAATACCGATATTTGTCTGCTCATTGGTTTCCCATTTCAGGTTGGTATCAATTTCTTTCTGCTGGGCAATACCGGCACCGTTAATCACACTCGAACCATTAAAGAACCAGTACATTGCATTTGCCGAAGACAACTGTGCTATGGACAAGTTGGTACCATTGCCCGCATTACCGGTCTGTCCCCATCCGGCACGCAACTTCAAGTTACTGAACAGTTCTAAATCCTTAATGAACTTTTCCTCGGAAAGACGCCAAGCTACAGAAGCGGAAGGGAATGTACCATAACGATTGCCGGCACCAAAGTTCGAAGAACCGTCGCGGCGTACCGTTGCAGTCACAATATAGCGGTCGTTCAAAGTATAAGTCAGACGGCCGAAGTAAGAAAGGAATCTTGTCTTCAAATCCAGCCCACCATCCGTTTGCTTAGACGATGGGTCATTGGTCAATGAAATTTTGCGGATGTTGTCTGCCGGGAAATCGTTGGCACTGGAATTCAGCCAGGCACCGTTCGTATCGCTGGTAGAGAAACCGGCCATTGCACTTACGCGGTGATGCTCATTGGACCAGTCATAGTTCAAGAACGCTTCCAGACCGAGTGAAGTGGACTGGCTCTGGTTCAGCGAGAACGAGTCCTTACGGTCTTGAGTTCCAAAGGTTCTATCATTATAGGCTGTATAGCCATTATAACCTTTTGTATAATAATTATAACTGGCAATAGTTTTGAAGGTCAACCCTTTGTACAAATCGAGTTGTAGGAAAGCACTGGCGAGCAGACGGTCCCATTTATTGATGCTGTCGGCAGTCTTGGCAGCAGCAACCAGATTGTCAGCTCCCTTGTTCACATCCCCATTACCTTCTTTCTTGTAATGTCCCCAAGTACCGTCGGGCAACACAATAGGCATGGAATAGAAAACACCGTCCTCTACATAATCCATGGTTGGAATGGCTTGTGCATAGTTTCTCAGGTTGCCTCCTCCCATCTTTTCCGAATGTGCATAGTTCAAGTTCAAGCCTACATGCAGAAAGTCTTTCACTTTGTGAGTGATATTAGCGCGTGCCGTCAAGCGTTTAAAATTCGACTCAATCACGATACCCTGGTTGTTCAAATAACCCAGAGATAAGTTGGCTTGGGTATTTTCGCTGCCTCCCGAAGCAGAAAGGTTATAGTTCTGCTGTAATGCCGTGCGTGACATTTCATCCTGCCAGTCAATGCTGTTCAGTCTGCCTATGTAATCCTCGCCATATGCCAGATTGGTCATGGCAATACCGTCATTCTTGACGGCGGAACGTACAGCACTTGCAAACAAGCCCGCATCAGCCACATCAATCTTATTCGAATTGAACTGGAGGGCATAGTTGGCCGAAAAGTTCACCTTTGCCTTCCCCTTACCACCGTTCTTGGTAGTAATCATAATGACGCCATTGGCACCGCGAGTACCATAGATTGCCGTAACCGAAGCATCCTTCAGAATTTCGATGGACTCTACATCATTAGGATTCAAGAAATCGATGGAAGTTCCTACCTGCACACCGTCCACTACATAGAGTGGGTCGGCAGAACCATTCACGGTTGCCACACCGCGGATACGGATGGAGAAACCTCCTTCCGGGTCACCGGAAGAACGGATGACAGATACACCTGCCGCAGCTCCCTGCAAACCTTGTCCCAAGTTCACCGGATTCCGCTTCATCATTTCCTCCGCATTCACGGAAGCCACAGAACCGGTGAGGTCGGATTTCTTCATCGTACCGTAGCCCACAACAACTACCTCATCCAAGGTTTCGGTATCCTCCTTTAAAGTAATTTTCAGAGCATTCATATTCCCGGTTACTTTGACCGTTCGCGCCAGATAACCGATGTAACTGGTCTTCAGCGTAGAACCTACGGGACACTGCAAGGAGAAGTTACCGTCCAAATCGGTAATCATACCGTTTGTCGTACCTTCCACAATGACATTGGCACCGATGATGGGCTCGCCTTTCTCATCCACCACTTGGCCCTTCACAGTAACTACACTCTGCTGTACGACAGTGACACCTGCAAACGGCTGTACGCTTGTTGCAAAGAGAGGTCCGGCACATGCCAGCGATACTGACATGATACCCAAATACTTCATCACATTTCTCATAAATACTAAATACTTAGGTTTAACAAATACCCCGGTCATAAGCACATCGGGAAAAAGATATGCGACACAATTTTGTGCCACTATAGAGGCACTGCCGTGCCATTGGGAAGGCACATCTGTGCCACCATAGTGGCACAGATTTCGGTAACTATATCCCTTTCTCTTCCATACCGACAGGGGTGAATTCAATATAGATTTTCAAAGATTAAGTTCAGAAACTCAGGGAAGTGCCTTCAACCTGGTTCAACAGTTGCGGTTTGGCCTTTCCACAATCCACTTTCACAACCTGAATACGATTGTCGGCAGGTAGACAAACCAATCCTTCTGCCTGCTTCTTGTCAGCACTGTATACCTTCAGGCTCATTTTACTCCAATCCATCTCAGCAGTGGACTGCGCCAACTTCAGATGAGGAAGTACCGAACCGTCACGTACCAGCATGATTATCGGCAGACTGCCTGCTTCAATCCGGTGCCATCCGCCTTCGTAGACTTTCTCTGTCTGGTAGTCTATCCATTTTCCTTCGGGAAGGTAAACTGTGCGGCCCGTCATACCGAATTCAAGCAAGGGGGCAACCAGAATCTGCGAACCGAAGAGATACTCGTCATCCACTTTCCATGCTCCCGGATCATCGGGGAATTCTACAAACAAGGCTCTTAGCATCGGTAAGCCCTTTTCTGTACATTCCTTAGCCTGAGCATACACATAAGGCATCAGACGGTACTTCATCTCCGCACTCTTGCGGAAGACATCCTGCACACGCTTGCTGTCGTACAACCACGGCTCTGTCGGAGGTGCCCCATGCGCGCGGGTATGGGAAGTAAGAAAACCGAACGGTATCCAGCGGCAATACAAGTCCTCCGGAGTGGATTTTACAAAGCCGCCCATATCATGGCTCCAGAAGGAGAAACCGGACAAGCCGAAGGACAAGCCTGCACGAAGCGTACCCAGCAGACCCGTGTTCGTAGTTGCAGCATCACCGCCCCAATGCAATGGATAACGCTGGGAACCAGCCCATGCGGCACGTGCCCACATTATATTCTCGTTGTGCAACTTCTTGGTTATCTCGGACACTGCCATATCATAACGCACCGGATAGAGGTTATGCTCATACCATCCGCTCTTGCCGGAAGCGTAAATACCATTCAGTGGAGCAGCCTCGCCAAAGTCTACTTTAATGGCACTGACACCGATATTCAGCAATCCCGCCAGTTTGTCCTGATACCACTTTACTGTTTCCGGATTGGAAAAATCAAGCACCACATCTTCGTAGGGAAGTTCACCATTTCCATTTTTCACATACATGTCTTTCTCTATCAGTTCAGAGAAATAACGGTTTTTAGGAGTGAAATAAGGCAACTGCCACAAACATACATGGAAACCTTGTGACCTCAAATCCTTCAACATCTGCTGTGGATTCTGGAAACGGTTCTCGGAGAATTTATAGTCACACTGCCAGTCCACATCAAACCAGCCGGTATCGAAATGGATAACATCGCACGGATACTTGTTCTTACGGATATTGGCCGCTACATCATAACCTTCCTTTTCACTGAAATAGGTAATACGGCTCATCCACGTACCGAAAGACCACAAGGGGGGCATGCCCGGCTTTCCTACCAAATCGGTGTACTCGTCCAGAATATCTTTCGGCTCGCCGAAGAAAACGAACAAATCCAGGTTCTCGTCACCCATGAACATTTTGTTCAGCCCAATATAGGTAGCACCAAAATCACAAGTCACGGGAGCGGATGTATGCATAAACATACCATATCCCCGGTTACTCATAAAGAAAGGAATCGGTTTGTACATCTGGTCCGTCTCAGGCCCTTGTGGGTCTGTAACGAACAAGTTCACCTTCTGTCCGGCCTTGTTCAGCCCAGTGGCAGACTCTCCGCAACCAAAAATCATTTCATCTGCAGTCAAGGTAAATACCGGATTGATGCGGCGAGCATTGTCGCTTCCCCGCTTCACAAAACAGAACGGCGTATATTTTACCTGCGTAGAGTCCGCGTCGCTCAAAGCGGCAGTCTGGCTCAAGATACGTCCGGCTTTATCCTTCAAGACGATTCTCCAAGGATTCTTGTTAATCTGAATGGTTCCATAGTCGCTGGAATAGATAATCTTGTCATTCGTCTCGATAACTTTCCAGCTTCCATCCCTGCCCGGTTCCTTTGCCAACATGATGGAAGCGGCAGGTTTGGGTTCCACCGGGGTCGTTAGCATACGGATACGTACCGTACGCGGAGTTACAAAGTCAATCTTGAATTTGAGGTTAGGGTCATTTTCATAGGCAGTGAAGGGGAAATCGAGCATTCTCATTTTACGGGGCTGTGCACCGTTGGTATTGAAGGCTTGGCGGGGCATCAGATGCCCGCGTTTCCAATTCACCAGCCCTTCACCCGACTTGGCATCGAATGACTCCAGGTGATCTGCAAAAAACAAGGTATTACTCAAGTCACGGAAATCGGTACTCATGTCCAGAGGTTGGTTCATCAAATACGAAGTACCGTCATTGACATGTGGCTGTGCCAACAGATTGCCACCGGCAAACAACAGCATCGCCACTGCTAAAAGTTCTTTCTTCATACTATTAGGATTTAAATGATCTCGCCTGCAAATGTATTTTTCTTAAAGGAAACACAGATGCCTTAAAAATGTCTTTTAATATCCGGTTTTGTTTCATAGAACCCATATAGGGCCATTGGAAACAAAATGCATACTATTTTTCACCAAACGGAGGATATCATCCCACACGAATACGCAAATCTTTCCTTGCTCGTTCGAAGGATTATATTTAAGTTTGCAGTTACAATATTGTTAATCCTTCTAATAAAGAAAATACATGAAACAACTGCTCCTATTCCTTATATGCAACCTGGCCTTCCTCCTTACTGTTCAAGGTAACTCAGCGGAAATCCCGCCGGCTGTCATGTTCAAGCAGCTCTCTACAACAGAAGGACTCTCCAACAACAGTGTCCGAAGCATCTACAGAGACAATAGGGGATTCCTCTGGGTGGGGACAGAATCAGGACTCAACAAATACGACGGCTACTCCTTCCAGCAGTATTACCAGAACAACTCCGACCTGCCGGACGATGCCATCAGCGAAATTTTCGAAGGACCGGACGACAATGTATGGATAAGGACTTCCAGCGGCTACAGTATCTATAATTATAAGACCGGTGAATTCGACAATGACTATAAACCCATACTCGATGGGCTGCAAATCCCCAGTAAAAACATTCTGAGGATGGGAAAAACATCCAAGAATGAGTTTTGGGCCTACGACTATTCCAAACTTTACATACGAAGCATGGACAACAGCTCCATCAAAGCCTATCCACTGGTAGTTGAAAAGATTTCAAACCTCTATATAGGTGTCCAGTTCATTTATATAATGTACTCCAACGGTACCCTATACAGTATCAGCAAGCAGACTTCCGAAGTCAAGGAAATAGCCATTCCCACCATCTATAGACCTTTGCTGGAGAATCATGAGCCACACATTTACATAGACCAAAACGAAAGCCTATGGGTATACACCTTCCAAAACAGCCTACTTTTGCACAAGAACAGTTTTACACAGCAATGGGAGGACATCAGCCTGAACAATAACACTCACATACAGTACAATCGCGTGCAACGCATCCTCGACCTGGGAGACGGCAACGTATGGATACTTACCAGCCATATGGGGCTGTTCGTTTACAACACCCTGACCAAATCGCTTACCAACTTGGTGCACAATCCATTGAAACCGCACACCATTGCCAGCAACAATCTGAATACCATTTACCGGGACAAAGACGGAACCATATACATAGGGAATTTCAAACACGGTATTTCCTATTATAGCCCCATGTCCCAAATCATACTATGCAACAAATCCCTGGAATATGATGATATCCTGACCTTCTGCGAAGACACAAGCCAGGAATACATTTACTACGGAACAGACGGTACGGGACTAATCCGACGTTCACTAGTGACCGATTCATACGAAAAGATAGCAACTCCCGCCAATATTGTAGTCGACTTATCCATCGACTCCAAAAACCGCCTATGGATAGGCACCTTCCAGAAAGGACTGCTATGCTACTCGAAAGGGCAAATCAAACAATACACAGTAAGTAACAGCCAGCTTCTCGAGAACAATGTGTATACAGTAAAGGTAGACAAACACGGATACATCTGGATAGGTACCATGAAAGGATACATACAGAGGTTAAATCCGGAAACCGGGCAGTTTGACACCATCTTGTACCGTCCGGGAGAATTCTTTGTCCGAGATATGTACTATGATAAAAACAGTACCCTTTACGTAGCGACCAAAGGAGGACTCATTATCATCGATACGGAAACCCAAGCCTATAATATCTACGCCGAAGCCGGCCGCTTCAAGGAGAACAATATGCTCACTGTCTATAAGGACAGCCGAGACCTTCTTTGGATAGGACATCCACACGGACTGAGTATATGGAACCAGAAGAACGACTCCATCTACTTCCTTGACCAGAAAAACGGACTTGCCGCCAACCTCGTCAGAGCCGTCACGGAAGACAACAACAACCAGATGTGGATTGGTACCGGCAACGGCATCTCACGAATCAAAATAACAAACGGTACATACGCCATCGTGAACTACTCCGTAAGCGACGGACTGATATGCAACGATACCAATGTCCACGCCATCCTCAAGCTACAGAACGGCAATATACTGATAGGCACGCCACAAGGTTACCAGACTATCATTCCACAAGACATCCTGACCACAAGTTATGATGCCAATATTTACCTTACCGGTATTGAGCTCAAATCCGGAATGACCCATCCGGACATCCTGAACGGCAGCTCACTTGAATGTGCACAACATCTTTCCTTCACTGAAAAGGAAAATTCATTCACTCTGTCCTTCTCTGCCCTCGACCTGGTGGAAACGGATAAGATAAAATATGCCTATAAGATTCATTCCAACTGGATTTATGCTGAAAACAACAAAGTAAACCTATCCATGCTGACTGCCGGAAACTATACTTTATCCGTCAAGGCATGCAACTCACAAGGCATATGGAGCCCCAACGTCAAGGAACTGAAAATAAAGATACTCCCTCCTTGGTGGCGCACTTGGTGGGCTTATACCATATATAGCGGTATCGTTTTGTGCATCCTTCTGTCCATTATCCGCAATCTGCGCTTACGCCAAAAGCAGAAACAAATCATGCAGGCCATCGAGGTGGAAAATGAAAGGCAGCAGAAAATCAACAATATGAAACTGCAGTTCTTTGCCAACATAAGTCACGAACTGCGGACCCCCTTGTCACTTATCATCAATCCGCTTGAAGAGTTTTTCGTAGACCATCCCGAATATCGTAAAGGCATTCTGGATATGGTCAAACAAAATGCCGACTATCTGCTGGAACTGATTAACCAACTGCTGGATTTCAGAAAGCTGGATGCCAAGGCTGAAACCCTGAAATGCAAACATGACAACATCCTTATCATTCTGAGTGAAATATTCCACTCTTTCGATCCGATAGCACAGAAACGGAACATCAGCTATAGCCTTACCGCTCCACAACATTCTGTATTCATGGATTTCGACTATGACAAGATACGCAAGATATGCACAAATATCCTGTCAAATGCATTCAAGTTCACTCCCAATAAAGGAAGCATCTCACTGGATATTGCCGTAAGAGGCACAAATCTGGAACTGACCTTTACCGACACCGGTTGCGGCATAGAGGATGAAGCCAAGGAGAAAATATTCCAAAGATTCTATCAGTCGGGCAAAAACCAGTCGAACAACGGAGGCAGCGGCATTGGACTGCACATTGTTTCCGAATACGTAAAGATGCATCAGGGTACTGTCTGTGTCAGGGATAACCAGCCTTGTGGTTCTGTATTCCTGATTGCCCTACCCCTACACCAGAACAGTAATGAAACCAAAAACGGAGAACCGGTCGAAGGACCGGAAATAAAAGAAGAATCCCATCCATTCACCATACTACTCGTAGATGACAACTACGACTTCTTGAAATTTCTCTCTGAAAGTCTTGCCAGGCAGTATCATGTATTAAAAGCCACAAACGGAAAACATGCACTGAATGTACTGGAAAAGGAAGATATTGATTTAGTGGTCAGTGACATCATGATGCCCGAGATGGATGGTCTGGAACTATGTTCAACCATCAAGAATGACATACGCTACTCCCATATCCCCATTATCCTCCTGACAGCTAAAGCAAGTGAAGAACACCAATTGGAAGGGCTTAGCGTTGGCGCAGACGACTATATCACCAAGCCTTTCAATATGGAAGTCCTCAAGCTGCGCATCAACAAGATTATCGAGATGAACGTCAAACGTCAGGAAATATTCAATCAGGACATTAAAATCGAGCCAAGCCGTATCACCATCACTCCCCTTGACCAGCAGCTGGTGGAAAAAGCCATCCAGATTGTAGAGGACAATATCAGCGAAACCGAGTTTTCCGTCGAGGAGCTTGCCAGCAGCCTGAATATATCACGCAGCTATTTCTACAAGAAAATGATTAAGATAACGGGAAAGAAACCCATCGAATTCATCAGGACCATCCGTATGAAACGTGCACAACAACTCTTGACAGAAAGCCAGATGCAAGTTTCGGAAATTGCATATACCTTGGGGTATAACTCCCCCAAGATATTCTCCAAACATTTTAAAGAAGAGTTCAACATCAGCCCATCCGAATTTATAAGGCAGCAGGCTGAATAGAAACATTATTTTGACATCAAAGCATCCAACGAAGACACCAACGCCACCAAAGCAGCACTCCAATTAATGGCTATTTCATTGGAAGCATACGAACCTTCCACATCTGCATAAGACTCATCCGGCAGATTGGAAGGATAGGGTACACCGTCTTGTTGGCCAGGATTGGGACCGCCAACAAGGAAACCGGGAAGAGGTGCCTCTATATCATCCGATGCAGAAAGACGATGGTGCGGATACAGAGGACTTTTCATCCCGAAACCGGTGACATAACAATATCCCGTGGCATTCTTTCCTAAAATGTAGTCCATATTGCGGTAGGCGTTCGTCAGGTACGACTTCTCACCCGTAAGCAAATAGGCGCAAACCAGTGAAGTGGCTTGGTTAGCACACCCTTCGGCAAGGCATCCCCAAAAGAAATCTTTGGCATCGTTGCCGTAAGGAGCGTGGAAAGGAGAGCGGTCAGCACCCCGCACAGCCTCGGCAGCATAGTCCAGTAGCAGGTCCTTCATGGCATTTGCCAACTCCACGTCTTCACCCTGATATTCCCTGCCCGGTTGCAGCCAGGCAAACACGCCCAACGCTGTGGTATTGCCCCAAGAAGGAGTCTTATATGCGGTGGGGAGATGCTTCTTCACTTGTTCCCGGTAAACGGTCTTTCCCGTAGCAAGATAGAGCTCGGAAGCCGCCCAGAAGAATTCGTCATCAGCACTGCGATCACCATAAGCTCCCGTAACTACGGCAGGTTGATATTGCTTGTTGAGAAGATCCTGATGATAGAGTGCCTGCGGATGTGCTTCTGCCCAGGCATAAGCACGTTCGGCAGCCTGCAAAGCCACTTCCGAAAAGCCAGGATAATCCTCTTCGTAAGGAGCAAACAACACGGAAGCCTGCGCTAAAGCCGCAGCATAGTCCAATGCCGCCGTTACTGATTTCTGAACTACATAACGGGGCTGCTTACACTCCGTAGGCTTGATAAATCCCTCGAACGAAGGGGTAGTCAGCTTGTGGTAGACTCCTCCGTCGGCAGGGTCTTGCATGGTCAGCATCCATTTCAGGTTATAGTACATCTCGTCCAGCAAATCGGGCGTGTGGTTTCCGCTTTCCGGGATGTTCACCCGTTGACGGATAAAATAGTCAGGAAAACGGGCATAAATCGCCTGCATCAATCCGATGGAATAAGCGGAGTTCACAATGTACTTGTTATAATCTCCGGCATCATACCATCCTCCCGGAGAAGAAATCACCGCTCCCGCCTTACGTTCCGGCCCGGCAGCATTGGGATGTACCAGCACCTTGTCATCTGGATGGCCTGCCGGACGGCTCCACCGACCCGCATAAGTCGCTTCGATGGGCATACCCGTACGTTGGTAATAGAAAGACTTCAAAGCGGCATCGGCCAAAGGGGACAGCACCTTTTCCTTTACTTCGAATGCCACTGAATCGCCGTTAACCAACAGAAGATATCTTCCCGGTACCGTGATGTCACTGAAATCCAATATTGTCCTGCTCTTATCCGACCAAGCGGATGAAGCGGTATATCCGGGTTTGCCGGAAAGTAGCCGATTGCCCGTGGCTGCATCTACTATGGTAAATTCACGTACCTCACCGGCATTCACCACAGCTACTTTTTCCTGCTGGGGATAATACCCTAACTGATTCAAACGTACAGTTTCTGAAGGATGCCCTAAAGTGGCCATTCCTCCCAGAACTGTAAACAGACATGTAGTTATATTCATATCACTATTCCTGTCTCTTATACACATCTCCGAGCCCACGAGACAGGCAGAAATCTCG
>ENA-OYEE01000310-OYEE01000310.1-human-gut-metagenome-genome-assembly--contig:-NODE-310-length-18618-cov-6.421645_pt1 | contig 18618 bp, 9 predicted proteins | sample MGYA00243556_ERZ652917 | MGnify/ENA primary metagenome ERZ652917 (study PRJEB26926, sample SAMN06164646) | human gut metagenome | biome: ENVO:00009003; feature: ENVO:2100002; material: ENVO:00002003... | reverse complement strand
TGTATAAGAGACAGAGCCAGTATTTTCAATCTCTACAACTGAATTTTTTATAACCAAATAATTAGCGTAAAATTCTTGACAAGAACCATAATCTCTTATAAAATGAACCTAAATGCTATGACGAAGACAGTAGGATATCTTTGAACGCAAAAGCGAGCCGGGAGGGTGAGAGCCGGTGCAAGTAGAATTTATCTGAACATCACTTCCAAGCATCCAAACTGAAAGCAGGAAACCTGTAAGTAAATGAGGACGGTAATCCCACCGTTACAGGGGACGCATATGCTGGTATGTCGTAATTGGTTTTGGATTTTGGATAGAACGAATGATTTTACCCTCCGCCGTATTACGGCGGAGGTTTTTTGTGTAATATTACACAAAAGGCACTACGTGCCGATGATGCGCACTCGCGCGAAGTTGCAGTTTGCCGCAGACGACCGCACTCGGCGTGGGAATGTGCAAAACCTCAAAAATCAGTAGTTTATAAATAGAAGTTATTTGCCGGAGGGCAGGAAAGGAAGTATCAATATGGTTTACGAAAAAGTATCACCGGATATGAAGTTCGTAGAAAGAGAAAAAGAAGTAGAAAAGTTCTGGAAGGATAATGACATTTTCCGGAAAAGTATAGACAACCGCAGAAAAGGTGAAGTGTACACATTTTATGACGGACCGCCTACTGCAAACGGAAAGCCGCATATCGGACACGTGCTGACACGTGTTATTAAGGATATGATTCCAAGATACCGTACAATGAAGGGTTACATGGTTCCTCGTAAGGCAGGATGGGATACACACGGACTGCCGGTAGAACTTGAAGTTGAAAAGATGTTAGGCTTAGACGGCAAGGAACAGATTGAAGAATACGGTCTGGAACCTTTTATCAAGCATTGTAAGGAAAGTGTCTGGAAGTACAAGGGTATGTGGGAAGATTTCTCATCAACCGTTGGTTTCTGGGCAGATATGGAACATCCGTATGTTACCTATGATAATAACTTTATTGAATCAGAATGGTGGGCTTTAAAGCAGATCTGGGACAAGGGTCTGTTATACAAGGGCTTTAAGATTGTACCTTACTGCCCACGCTGCGGTACTCCGCTGTCTTCACACGAAGTAGCGCAGGGTTATAAAAATGTCAAGGAACGTTCCGCAGTCGTACGTTTCAAGGTAAAGGGAGAAGATGCGTATTTTCTTGCATGGACAACAACACCATGGACACTTCCGTCAAACGTTGCGCTCTGTGTTAATCCGGAAGAAACTTATGTCAAGGTAAAAGCGGCAGACGGTTATACCTACTATATGGCAGAAGCCCTGCTTGACAAGGTACTTGGCGGACTGGCTGTTAAGGCAGGTCAGACTGTGGCAGGCGTTCAGGCTGAAGAAGGTAAGGAACTCGGAAGCGGCGCAGGTGTTGACTACGAAGTTCTTGAAAAATATACAGGTAAAGATTTAGAATACAAGGAATACGAACCGTTATATGCATGTGCGGCTGAAGTTGCCGAAAAGCAGCATAAGAAAGGACATTTTGTAACCTGTGATACGTATGTTACGATGTCAGACGGTACCGGTATCGTTCATATCGCCCCTGCATTCGGTGAAGACGATGCCAAGGTCGGCAGAAAATATGACCTTCCGTTTGTACAGTTCGTAGACGGTAAGGGTGAATTGACAGAAGAAACACCATATGCCGGATTATTTGTAAAGAAGGCAGACCCGGAAGTATTAAAGGATTTAGACAAGGAAGGCAAGTTATTTGATGCGCCGAAGTTTGAACATGATTATCCGTTCTGCTGGAGATGTGATACACCGCTGATTTACTATGCAAGAGAATCATGGTTTATCAAGATGACAGAAGTAAAGGATGACTTAATCCGCAACAACAACACCATCAACTGGATTCCTGAAACAATCGGTAAGGGACGTTTCGGTGCATGGCTTGAAAATGTTCAGGACTGGGGTATTTCAAGAAACAGATACTGGGGTACGCCGCTCAATATCTGGCAGTGTGAAGACTGCGGAGAAATGATGTCTATCGGAAGCATTGAGGAATTAAAAGAAAAATCCGACAACTGCCCGGACGATATCGAATTACACAGACCGTATATTGATGCGGTAACCTGCAAGTGTCCGAAGTGCCAGGGTACGATGAAACGTGTGCCGGAAGTTATCGACTGCTGGTTTGACTCCGGTTCAATGCCGTTTGCACAGCACCACTATCCGTTTGAAAATAAGGAAATTTTTGAACAGCAGTTCCCGGCAAAATTTATTTCTGAAGCCGTAGACCAGACACGAGGCTGGTTCTACTCACTGCTTGCGATTTCAACGCTGCTGTTTAACAAAGCACCTTATGAAAATGTTATCGTTTTAGGACACGTCCAGGATGCAGACGGACAGAAGATGAGTAAGTCCAAGGGAAATGCCGTAGACCCGTTTGATGCGTTACAGACACACGGCGCAGATGCAATCCGCTGGTATTTCTATGAAAATTCCGCTCCGTGGCTGCCAAACCGTTTCCACGACAAGGCAGTAACGGAAGGTCAGAGAAAGTTCATGGGAACCATCTGGAATACGTATGCGTTCTTCGTATTGTATGCAAATATTGATAATTTTGATGCAACAAAATATACACTGGAATACGATAAGCTTCCGGTTATGGATAAGTGGATTCTTTCCAAGTTAAATACGGTTGTCAAAGAAGTGGACAACAATCTTGAAAATTATAAGATTACGGAAACAGCCAGAGTGTTGGAAGACTTTGTAGACGAGCTTTCTAACTGGTATGTAAGACGCTGCCGTGAACGTTTCTGGGCAAAGGGCATGGAACAGGATAAGATTAATGCATACATGACATTGTATACAACACTGGTTACGCTGTGTAAGACAGCCGCACCGATGATTCCGTTTATGACAGAAAGCATTTACAGAAATCTTGTATGCAGCATTGATAAAAATGCGCCAATCAGCGTTCATCTGTGTGACTTCCCGGAAGTTCATAAGGAATGGATTGACAAGCAGCTTGAAGACAATATGGAAGACGTATTAAATGCCGTTGTTATCGGACGTGCATGCCGTAACGCAACCAATATCAAGAACAGACAGCCAATCGGACAGATGTTCATTAAAGCGCCGTGGAAGCTGGATGATTTCTTTACCGATATTATCGCAGACGAATTAAATGTAAAGAAAGTTGAATACAAGGACGATGTCAGAGATTTCACTTCTTACACATTTAAGCCGCAGTTAAAGACACTCGGACCGAAGTACGGCAAGTTCTTAGGTGAAATCAGAAAGCAGCTTGGTGAACTTGACGGCAATGCTGCAATGGATGAGTTAAATAAGGTCGGATTTATCACCTTACAGGTAAACGGACAGGATATCCAGCTTGAAAAGGCAGATCTGTTAATTGAAATGACACAGCAGGAAGGCTTTGTGGCAAGCTCCGATAAGGGCATTACGGTTGTTATGGATACGAATTTAACACCGGAACTCTTAGAAGAAGGCTTTATCCGTGAAGTCATCAGCAAGCTTCAGACCATGCGTAAGGATGCAGGATTTGAAGTAATGGATAAGATTCATGTAACGGTCAGCGGAAATGACAAGATTTCTGCACTGATTGACAAAAATGCAGCACAGATTACAAAGATTGTTCTGGCAGAAGACATTACAGAGGGAGAAGCAAAAGGCTTTACAAAAGAATGGAATATTAATGGTGAGCAGGTAACACTGGGCGTAGAGAGAATTTAGTGTAACACTGCACAGTACTGCAACGGACAAATTGCATCAGGTTATTTCAAAAATATGCCTGATGCAATTTGTGTTTTAAGCGTAAAGAAAGAATGGAGATGAATATGGAGTTTCTAAAAAAAGTGTATCATGCAGTGGCGGCAGTGCTGCTGATGCTGGTGACATCGTTGATTTACGGCGGCTATATACTGGAATGGAGAGGTAAAAGACCACTTTGTATCCTGATAGCGGCAATGGCAGTGACAGCAGTGCTGATTGCTCTGGTGTGCCGGTATCTGAAAAAATACGCAGGTCAGATTGCGGTTGTCTGTATTGTTCCGATGACATTCTGTCTGGCAACCGGACTTTATAAGCTGTATATGGTGGCAGCAGACAGCCGGAGTATTTTCTATCTGGCAATGATTTTTTTCGCTGCGGCTTATTTTATCACAGAATATCTGTTAAATCTGTGTATGGAAAATGCTTCGCTGCAAAATATACGACAATTTTTCAATACGCATAAGTGGGTGCTGATTCTTATTTTTATTGCAGTTTTATGCCGTGTGCCGCTGCTTTCACAGCTTCCGCGCTGGGATTCGGGAGAATATTATTATCGGCTGATTCTCGGAACACATCATTTTGAATATACGGGTTTTAAAGAGTTCGTGGAAAATTATGCACTGTGCGGACATCCGACACTGGGATTCTGCCTTGTATATCTGCCGGGAGAATTTGCTTTTTCGCAGGAAGTCATCGGTGTTACACTGACCAGCCTGATTCTGACGACACTGGCGTTGTGGTGTGTGTACCGCATATTCTTAAAAATCCTACCGCAGGTTACAGAAGGAAAAGCAGCGGTGTGTACATTTTTACTGTCATTTTCACCACTGTTTTTCGGTATGACCATGTATTTTAATCCGGACTATGCACTGGCGGTATTTTTTATATTTCTGTTATACAGCTATGTGTATGACAAGGCGGTTCTTGCGGCGTTTTTTTCGCTTCTGTGCTTTCAGACGAAAGAAACAGGACTGGTGCTGGTCGGCGGACTGGTATTTGGCATTTTTATCCAGCATATTGCAGAAAAGAGAAGCCATGCCGTAAAAGCAATTTTTAAAGATGTAAAGTTATATGCAATTCTTGCAGTGACACTGTTACAGCTGTATTATACAAAGTTTATCGGTGGTATTGCAACGTGGACACAAAACGGAAATGAAGAACCGGGACTGCGCTGGGACAGCACAGGAGAGAATTGTCTGGGCTTTCAGCCGGCATTTGTGGCAGTTAAATTAAAACAACAGTTTTTGTTAAATTTCAATTGGATACTGACAGCTGGTATTGTCATTGCGGTTGCGTGGTGGTTTATTTTAAAAGTAAAAGGTAGGAAAAAAATTCAGGCATCGTGTAAAATCTGCGGCATCACCGGAGCATTTGTTGCATTTTTATCGTTTTCATGTCTGTATATTACGGCATCGGTGGCAAGATATAATGTAGCGGGTGATGTTTTGCTGTATCTGATATTTTTTTATTGTATGGCGCTTTTTGCGGCAGAATTGCCGGAAAGCACATTTTTAAAGAAAAAATATGCAGGCATGGCAGTGACGGCAGTATTTGGCGTTTTACTTGCCGGTGAGTGCGTATTTACGATTGACCCGGTGACAAGAGGGTTGTTTTTAAAGCTGGATACCGGGAATACAACGCTTTGTTTTACGGGAAAGGTCAGCGATATCAACAGCATTTATTACGGGGATTACCTCATTTATAATACGCAGTATACGTATATTGACAAGGCATATGATAAAGTGCTTGCAGATGTGGATTACCACCCGGATACAACGGATATTTATATCCCGGACAGCAACGGTTCATTTATCTGCGGCAATCTTCCGTTTTATTATTTAAACTGGGATGAAAAAACGAAAAAAAGAGTTTTTTATGAGAATGAAAATACACAGGAAATGGAATCCTATAATGAAGTAAAATATTTTTCTTCCAAAATGGTATCAGAGGGAAAGGATAAGGCGGTACTGATTGTAAACCCGTACATGATAAATGTCCATGAGGAGGAGCATCTGGCAAAGCTTGCGCCGTATTATGAAATCGGCGAGCGTAAAGAAGTAAAACTGTTGCAGGGCAGTATTGTGTACTACGAACTGACAAGAAAATAAGATGGAATTCATAGGAAAGCAAAAAAGATACTGATGTTGCATAAATCTGGTTCGCAGTGTATAATTATTGGTATATTATTACTTTCTTAAAGAAAAGACAGAAACTTTTTGTGAGCGGAGGGACGCAGATGGTTAGAACAAATACTTTTAACAAAGAGGAATTTAAAAAGGATATCAAGGATAATTGTAAGCTTCTGTATCGTAAGAATATCGATGAATGTGATGATCAGCAGAAGTTTCAGGCAGTTGCGTATTCTGTGAAGAATATTATCATTGATAAATGGATTGCAACCCACAAGGAATATGAAAAGCAGGATGTTAAAATTGTCTGCTATATGTCTATGGAATTTCTGATGGGCCGTGCGCTCGGCAACAACATGATTAACCTTATGGCATACGATGAGATTAAAGAAGTGCTTGCAGAGCTTGGCATTGATATTAATGTGATTGAAGATCAGGAACCGGATGCAGCACTTGGTAACGGTGGTCTGGGACGTCTTGCAGCGTGCTTTTTGGATTCTTTGGCGACACTGGAATATCCGGCATACGGCTGTGGCATCCGTTACAGATACGGTATGTTTAAGCAGGAGATTAAGGACGGCTATCAGATTGAAGTGCCGGATAACTGGTTAAAAGACGGTAATCCATTTGAAATTAAGCGTGACGAATATCGTTATGAAGTAAAATTCGGCGGCTATGTACGTTCTTACCGTGATGAAAAGACCGGCAGAGATATGTTTGTACAGGAAGATTACCGTTCTGTCATTGCAGTACCGTATGACCTTCCGGTAGTCGGCTACGGCAACAATACCGTGAATACATTAAGAATCTGGGATGCAGAGCCGGTCAATACCTTTAATCTGAACTCTTTTGATAAGGGTGATTACCAGAAGGCGATTGAGGAAGAAAACCTTGCAAAGAATATTGTCGAAGTGCTTTATCCGAATGATAACCATTATGCAGGTAAGGAGCTGCGTTTAAAACAGCAGTATTTCTTCGTGTCAGCCAGCGTCCAGAGAGCGGTAGACCAGTATAAGAAGCACCACGACGACTGCAGAAAGCTTTATGAAAAAGTTACATTCCAGTTAAATGATACCCACCCGACCGTTGCGGTTGCGGAACTGATGCGTATCCTTATGGATGAAGAAGGCTTAGAGTGGGATGAAGCATGGGACGTAACGACAAAGACCGTTGCATATACCAACCATACGATTATGTCAGAAGCGCTTGAAAAATGGCCGTTAGAGCTGTTCTCAAGACTGCTTCCTAGAATTTATCAGATTGTTGAAGAAATCAACAGAAGATTTGTTGAAGAAATCAAGGCAAAATATCCGGGCGACCAGGAAAAAATCCGCAAGATGGCAATCATTTATGACGGACAGGTCAAAATGGCACACCTTGCAATCTGCGCAGGCTACTCTGTAAACGGTGTTGCTAAGCTCCATACAGAGATTCTTGAAAAGCAGGAATTAAAGGATTTCTATGAAATGATGCCGCAGAAGTTTAACAATAAGACCAACGGTATTACACAGAGAAGATTTCTCTTACACGGCAATCCGCTGTTATCCGCATGGATTACGGATAAGATTGGCGATGCATGGGTAACAGACCTGCCGCAGTTAAAGAAGCTGCTTCCGTATGTGGATGATGAAAAGGCACAGCAGGAATTTATGCAGATTAAGAGAAAGAACAAGGTCCGTCTGGCAAAATATATCAAAGAGCATAACGGCATTGATGTAGACCCGGATTCCATCTTTGACGTACAGGTAAAGCGTCTGCATGAATACAAGCGCCAGCTGCTGAATATTCTGCATGTAATGTATCTGTATAATGAATTAAAGAAAAATCCGGATATGGATATGACACCGAGAACATTTATTTTCGGCGCAAAGGCAGCCGCCGGATACAGGATTGCGAAGCTTACGATTAAGTTGATTAACAATGTGGCAGATGTGATTAACAACGATGCTTCCATCAACGGAAAGATTAAGGTTGTATTTATTGAAAACTATCGTGTATCCAATGGTGAAATCATCTTTGCGGCAGCCGATGTCAGCGAGCAGATTTCAACGGCTTCTAAGGAGGCTTCCGGTACGGGTAACATGAAGTTTATGTTAAACGGTGCGATGACACTCGGAACAATGGACGGTGCCAATGTTGAAATCGTTCAGGAAGTCGGCATTGAAAATGCAGTGATTTTTGGTCTGAGTTCAGATGAAGTTATCCGCTATGAGAATGAAGGCGGCTATGACCCGATGGAAATCTTTAACAATGATCAGGCGGTCCGTGAGATTTTAACAGAGCTGATTAACGGTAAATATTCACCGGAAGACCCTGAGATGTTCCGTGATATTTACAATTCACTGCTGAGTAACCAGGGCGGAAGACGTGCAGATACGTACTTTATCTTAAAAGATTTCCGTTCTTATACAGAAGCACAGAAACAGATTGATGCCCGTTATAAGAACAGCGCAGGCTGGGCGAAATCCGTGATGTTAAATGTTGCCAATGCAGGTAAGTTCTCATCCGACAGAACGATTGAAGAATATGTATCTGATATCTGGAAGTTAAAGAAAGTCCACGTTCCGATGAACTAAATGGAAGTGTTGATAAATCATGCAGGTCTGTGACCGGATATAAAAATGATTATAAACGGAATTGTGCAGGCAGTCCGGAAAAGTAAATCTTTCCCGGCTGTCTGTACATTTTTTTTGATTTCTTTCATAAACTGTTATAGCAGACCTTAAAAGGTTTACGGAAAGAGATGGAAAACGCGATGAACCGGACAAGAATTTTTTTAAGAAATAAAGCCGCCGTACTGACAGCAGTGATTCTCATAGACCTGTTTGTGCCGTATGCCGTAACAGCCACCGTGACAGGCAGAATTGAGCAGAATGTGTCGGAAAGCGTAATACAGGGCAGGAAAGTCATTATTCAGTATAAAAATGCCACGCAGGCGGTGGATTTGAATCAGTTTATTGTGATGGTGCTTGCGGCACGGTTTGACAAATCGCAGGAAATTGAAGTATTAAAAGCGGAAAGTGTCATGGTGCGTACCGATATTTACCGGGTGATGGGAGCGGCGATGCAGGCGGACAGTACAAGCCTTGGTCTGGAATTTTTCACCGAAAAGCAGATGAAGGCATCATGGCAGGAAAATTATGAAAGTAATTATGCGTTGATTGCAGACTGTGTGGCATCAACCGGCAGCAGTGTTTTGATGTATCAGAATGCATATATTGAGGCAAAATATACAGCAGTCAGTGCCGGAAAGACGTTGTCCGGGAGTGAGATTTCAGAAGAAAAATATGCGTATCTTGCGGCGGTGGACTGCCCGGAGGATATTAAAAGCACAGATTATTTAAGGGTAGAAACATTTACGTATAAAGACTTTGTCAAAAAGATAAAAAGCGGCTATGAGCAGGCAGGGCTGCACGAAGAAGCGCCGTTTCAGGATATTCAGATTGTGTCGAAAACCGACAGCGGTTATGTGACCAAAATACAGGCAGGCAATGTCATTATGAGCGGAACGGAATTTGCAAAAATTCTGGGTTTATCGTCTGCGGCAATGACGATTGAAAACAGTAACGGCAAGATTAAAATTACGACAAAAGGCTTAGGTGATGGTATGGGTGTAAGCCTTTATACCGCAGATTTTATGGCAAAACAAGGCAGTTCTTACGAGCAGATTTTAAAGGCATTTTACAGTGGAATTACCATTGTTTCACAGTAATCAGACGTATAGTTTGATGAAAACTGGCAATCATATTAACATCAAAGGTCAGTCAGATATCTGGCGGAAAAAGGAATGGAGGTTCATATGAAAGACAGTGGATTCAAACTGAATAAAGAAAAAGTCTTTGGCACAATTATATCATTTGCTATTATTCTGACACTTGGATACGGAATTTATTCGGTGGCGGTCAATTCCGGACGAAAAGAAAATCAGGAAAATATCGTCAACTTAAATGAATCGGGACAGGATAATGTAGCACTTCGGACAGAAGATGTAACACAGGAATATTCTGACATTTTACAGGTGCCGGAAAAGACAGACGGCAGTGATGATGCGGAAGCTGCCAATGCCGGTGCAAAGGCAGAAGGACTTTCTGCCGCGCAGGAAAATATCACAACCGGTAAGGAAGCACAAGGAACAGACACGGCAGAGGAATCGCAGGAATCACAGGAAGCGCAGGCGGCAAAGACTTCTGCCAAGGCGAATCCGGCTGCGGCGTACTCTTTTGATGAAAGTGATACGCTGATGTGGCCAGTAACCGGCGATATTGTTTTAAAATACAGCATGGATACGACCATTTATTTTAAAACACTTGGAATGTATAAATGTAATCCGGCAGTAAACATTGCGGCAGAAGCGGGAACCAATGTCGGTGTGGCAGCAGACGGCGTTGTGGAATCCGTAACTTACAGTGAAGAAACGGGAAATACCGTGGCAGTAGCAATCGGTGACGGTTATGTGACAACGTATGGACTGATAGATAATGTGGTGGTAAAAAAAGGCGACACGGTTGTGGCAGGACAGCTTTTGGGAACGGTATCAGACCCGACAGCATATTATGTAGAAGAAGGCTCGAATCTGTATTTTATGCTGACAAAGGACGGCGAATCGGTAGACCCGGCGGCGTATTTTGAAGACTAGTATGCAAAGGATAAGAAAATAAAGCGCCTTTAAAATTCACACAAAAAGCAAAGCAATAAAATCAGCCATACGGCAGGAATGGAATTTAAGTGGGTAGATAAAGGTACGCGGGCGCTTGTATTATAGATTGTGGGAGGCTTCAGACATAACAGTCGGAAGCCTCCTTTTATTACGCGGTCTGTACGGGAAAGCGGATTTGTAAAAAGACAGACGGAATATGTAGCGTGGGACTTGTAAAAGGGGATTGCGGGCGGGTATAATAAAACGAAAAGAAAAGGAACATGGATAATAAATCAATAAGAAACTTAAAGGAGAAAGCATAATGAAAAATAAAAGTGTACCGGGGTACAAGCATGTATTCGCGTGGATGATTGCGGTATTTGCAATGGTGATTCCGTGGATTTCGTATTTAAGAATCTGGAAACTGACAGATGCGCAGGCAGATGTCTTTGAAAATTACAATGGATATGTGTTTGATTTCTTTTTGTATTACAGGGAAGTGCTGGTAGTGCTGGCGGCGATTGTCATGACCTGCATTATGATTGGTGAAAATATTTTCCCGGATACGGTGCTTACGCAGACGCCGGTACGGGACAGGAAAAACAGGAAAATATGGATTTGCTTTGGCATTTATACGGCGGCAGTGCTGCTTTCGTTTGTTTTTTCTAAAAATAAAGGGCTGGCGCTGTCGGGTTCACCGTCAGAGGGCGAGGGTGTTTTTGTGCTGATAGGATACGGTATTTTGTTTTTCGGGGCAATGAATTATTTTTGTTATGAAGAAACACTGCGCATTTTTGAAAAAGCGATGCTGGTTTTATGCGTGGTAACGATTGTTCTTACAGCAGTTGAATTTTTTTACGAACCGGTTTTAAAACTGCCGTTTATAAAAAATCTGATTGCACCGTCTAAATACGCACAGCTTATTGATAATATGAATACGGATAATTATAAAAGTTATGTATCACTTACATTCTACAATCCAAATTATTTTGGCGGCTTTTGTCTTCTGCTGCTTCCGTATGCGTTTAAAAAGCTGCTGGTATCGGAAAAACGGTGGAAAACGGCCGGGTATATTCTGCTGGTCTGTGGTCTGTTATTCAGTGTGACGGCGGCAAAATCGACGGCCTCTTTTTATCTGGCATTTGCAGAACTCATTTTTTTATGTGCTATGGAAGGCAGAGGGCTGGCAGGACAGATAAAAAAGCTTTTGGCATTGATTCTTGTTGCAGTGGTTATCTTTGTGCTGTGTAATGCGGCAAGCGGCGGGAAACTGATGTCTATCGGTAAAAATGCAATAACCAATGAAAGTACGGCAAATGTTCAGAAAGCAGAAAGCACGGCAGATAAAGAAAATGCGGCGGATACACAAGGGGCATCGGATGCACAGACAAAATCATCGGGTACAGCCGGTATTTTCAGATTAAAGGATATCCGGCTTGAAGGCAATGAGCTGACGTTAAAGGGTGAAAACGAAACGCTTATTACCGTATGCAATGACGGAACGCTTGAATTTTATGACAAGGCGGGTGAGCCGCTGGAAGTAATAAATGACGGCAACAGGATCACTTTTTCAGATTCCCGTTTTGCGGCGGTATCGGTAACGTACAGTCAGAATACGGTTTATTATGACTTGGGCTATGATGAACCGGCGGATTTTTACTTACAGGATGATATTTTTTACGGCATTGGACAAAACGGCGCGCTGTCAGAGTCCGTTACGTTAAATAAGCGGTTTGGAGAGGCGCTGTATCCACTCTTTACGGGGCGTGGCTATGCGTGGGTCAATACGCTTCCGTTGTTGACGCATACCGTGATTATCGGACGTGGTGCAGGAAATTTTGCAATGTATTTTCCGCAAAATGATTATGTGGGACTTTTAAACACCCACGGTACGCATACAACCGTAATTGACAAGCCGCACAACGCATACTTACAGACAGCGGTGAACACGGGAATTGTGGGGCTTTGTGCCGTGCTTGCGGTATTTCTCATCGGGATTGGGCGGTTTGTGCGCTTTATGCGAAGTTCAAAGCCCGTAAATATGGACAGCGTGAAATTAGCGGATGCGACCGCGTGCTGGACATTTTGTGCGGCGGCGGCATTTGCGGTCTACAGTGTCGCAAATGACAGTATTGTGACGGTTGCGCCGCTGTTCTTTATCATACTGGGTGTGCAGTTTGCGGCGCTGTATGCAAAGGAATATGAAATGTAGGGTCAACGCATAAAAGCAGTTTAAGAAAAATGAAAGAAATGTAAAAACGCAGAGGAATAAAAATGGCAAGCAGAGGAAAGAAAAAACAGACAGAAGCGCAGGATATGAAAAACACGCAGATGAACCGGCAGACAGACGGTATAAGCGGAACAACCGGCGCGGATGGAGTAAATGGCAAGCGTAGAACAGACAGAAAAATTAAAATATTAAAAACTATACTGGCGGCAGCGGCGGGCTGTGCGGCACTTTATATCGCGGCAGGTCTGGCGTATGCGGCAGTGGTGTGCCTAAGTGCAGGTTCATCGCCGTCTGCGGGACACAGCGGATTTTTATTGTCCGCCGGAAATATCCGTGGAACAGGTCTTACGGTGTATGATTCGGATGAAAATATCTATAAAACGGTTTATGCGGGTGGAGAAACAGAAGTTTCCTATGAAAAAATTCCACAGGAATTTGTGGAACTCCTTCCGGCAGGTTTCGGTTATGGAAATGTCTTAAAGGCATATTTTACGGGAAACTTAAAAAGCTCTGCGGCAGGCATGCTGGCATGGGAAGCTGAAAAAAATGGAATTGAAAATATGCCCGCGGGACGGCTGGCACAAAGCCGTCAGGCAGCACAGCTTGCAAAAAATTACAGTGAGCAGCAGCTTTATGAAATGCTGTGGAACGGATTGTATTTTGGAAATGGTGTATATGGCATTGCCAATGCGGCAAAAGCGTATGAGTCCTGCCTGCTGGAGAATTTGGACGAAAATCAGGTGGCAGACCTTGTAAATATTGCAAAAAGCATTTTAAAAGAGAACAAATATCCGGACGAAGATGACGTGGATACACAGACGGCTTACTGCGCCGGGGACGCATTTTGTGACGGATTGATAAAGCAGCTGACGGCGGATTTAAAGAAAAAGGGAAAGGCAGCGGATGAAGCGGCACAGATGCTTTATTTTGGCGGCATGCGTGCATATGCGACCGTGGATTCGGATTTGTCACAGACGGTTGCCTTAAAATATGAGGACAGGTTTAATTTTACAACGCTGCAAAGCGGCGGATTTATCCAGTCGGCAATGACCATTACCGATTACAACGGAGCCGTGCGTGCTGTAGCAGGCGGTACAGCAGGCAACTTGTTATATAACAGGGCGCTTTCCGTAAAACGGCAGATTGGATCAACGATTAAGCCGTTTTCCGTATATGCACCGGCGGTTGAAGCGGGAAAAATTCATTTTTCTTCACTGATACCCGATGAACCGATCGCGATTAACAAGGACGGACAGATCGTTTTATGGCCGGATAATTATGACGGTGTGGAAGGCGGCATGGTGACGGTCACGCAGGCACTTCAGGTTTCAAAAAATACGGCGGCGGTTCAGGTGTGCCGTGCGATGGGAGAACAGACCGTCTATGAATTCCTGCGGGATAAACTGCTTTTTACGAATCTGAATGGAGAGGAAGACAACAATTTGTCGGCGCTTGCACTGGGCTATTTATCAGACGGTATTACGCTGGACAAGCTTTCGTCCTGTTATACCATGTTTGGAAACGGCGGAACGTATGAACAGCCGTATTTATATGAAAAGCTTTGCAGTGCAGAGGGCGAAATGATAGTAAAAAGCACGCATAAAGGCGTGAAGGCAGTCAGTACACAGACGGCAGATATTATGAATCGTCTTCTGATAAATAACGTGACACAGCCGCAGGCACTTGCAAAGGAAGCGGCAATAGACGGGATTGAAGTTGCCGGAAAGACAGGAACAGTCGGCTCAGACGGAGAAGTAAAGTGTCAGTATTTTGTCGGCATGACACCGGAATATATCGGTGCGGTGTGGATTGGATTTGATGAGGAAGAAGAACGGCTGAATCTGAAAAACTATCTGCATGTGACACAAATCTGGAAAAATATTTTTCAGGATATTTCCTGTGAAAAGACGGCATTTGACAGGGATAGCACCGTAGAGAAGCGTATGTACTGTGAAAAAAGCGGAAATCTGGCTTCGCCGTCCTGTGAAAATGTGCAGGAAGGCTGGTACAGTGTGGATAACCTGCCGGGAATCTGTACGGAGTGTGGACAATAGCTTTATTGATAATAAAATCATTATTTTGGTACTTGTAATAAAACATGGGCAAAGATATAATGGAATCAGATGTTCACAATATAGACACAATTTTGTGAAACATACAGAGAAAATAAAGGAGGAAACCATATGAAAAGAGTGGTGAAAAACAATTGCCACCGTTTTGTCATCGGCAATGCTGTTTGGAACAATGCTTTCCGGCGGTGTGGCACCGGTATTTGCAGAGGTATTTGCACCGGATACGGAAGACCTTACATTTGATGTGCTGGCAGACACACAATACGATGACGGCGGTGTGGACGATTCGGGCTTTTTCTTCATGCAGGGTGGAAAGTTTGGAGAAGAAGTTGATGAAAATGCAGTTCTTGTTGTGATGGACGAGAATGGCAATAAGACGGAAATTCCAAGTAAGACAGCAGACGGAAGAAAGTTTACAAAGGCAGTAAAAGCGACATCGGGTTCATTTTATAACATGGTAGCTTTATATAAGGATGACCAGTGCGCGCTGCTTCGTACAGACGGAACTTATTTTGGCGGAGCAGAACACTACTATAATGCAAAAAGTGTAAGACCATTGTCAGATGATATTATTGTAGTACAGATAGATACCGGTAAAACACAGGAAGTCCGGCATAATGGTACCCAGCTAGAATCACCTGTTTATGAATACAAGATTATTACTGCCACAGGGAATGAGATTTCGCTGGGAGAAACCGTAACAGACAACAAGTATTCCAATGATTTTTATTGTGCAAATATCGTAGGCGATATGGCAATTATGTCGGCAGCAGGTGTAATTTATAATATGAAAACCGATACGCTTGAATTTATCAGCAATGATATAGATAAGAGAGTACGTGTTACCGGTGGAAATTATTATGCAATTACAGACGGTGACAGTACAACGGTTTATGACGGCTCGGGAAATCAGGTTATGGCAGTGCCGGGAACCTGTACCTCAATTAATACGTCAGCGCTGGATACGGATGGATATGCCATTATAACAAACGCTTCTAAAGGAAATTATATACAAAATATTATCAGCAGAGACGGTACATTGTGGAATACAACGGATTATACGGGTGAAAGCAATATAAGAGTTGAAATGTCTGTTGTAAATGCGCAAAAGGCCATTTATGAAGTAAGTACACGCAGAAAAGTACAGACAGGTAACGGCAATGTGAATAGCTATACATATGAATATAGTAAATATCTGTATTCGCGGGACGGAAGCTTTTCGATGAATGTACAGGATGAGATTCAAAGACTTGGTACACAGAAAGGCTATACCAATATCAGCGGATTGTATTATACAATGAATGAAGATGTTGTCATTAATGTTTTAGACTTGGACAATGATAACAGCGGAGCAGTTTTTGGCTATGACGGTGCAAACGGATATCAGAATCCGACAGAGTTAAAGGGAAATCGTGTCGGTGCAGTCAATACGGCAGAGGGTTATCTTTTAACACAGCAGAGAACTTATACAGAGGGTGACACGGTAAATGTTGATGTCAGACTTGCGGGAATGTATAATGAGCAGTATGAACAGACGGCATTTACGGACGGTGCAGATATTGCCTGCAAGTACACGTATAGAATGTACTATGCAAATGAGAAGTATGTATTCCGGATACAGAATACAGACGGAACATATAGCCTGTTAGATAAAAATGGTAATCTTACGGGAGTATATAGTGACATTTATCAGGAAAAGGGAAGAATCCCAAATAATCGCAGACATACATCAGAAGCCTATATCGGCGGGGTAAACAGAAATGCAGCAGGTGCTTATACAACAGACCTGTATAATGCACAGGGGAATAAAATAATTTCCGATTATCAGGGATATGCAGATATAGACGGAACGAATGATTATTTACTGGTATATACGCGTAAATCCATTGAAGATGATTATAAGGCATATATGATTTGCGACCACAATGGCAATGTCTTAATGACAAATGAACAGTATGGCTTATATGACTTCTTTGAAACAGACGACGGCGCACTGCTTGCCTGTGTATACAACACAGATGCAGACGGTAATAAGAAGTTCGGTGCAGTAAAGCTTCATGTTGAAGATACCCCGCAGCCGGCCGGCCGCAATGGACTGGTTTTCGATGCAGATGGTGTATGGCGGTATTATGTAAACGATGCAGTTGATTACAGTTATGCAGGACTGGCAGCAAATGAATACGGCTGGTGGAAAATTACCAACGGAACAGTAGACTTTACATATACAGGACTTGCATATAACGATTATGGCTGGTGGTATATGACCAACGGCATGATAGATTTCAGCTATACCGGAATGGCGCAAAATGAGTATGGCTGGTGGTATGTTAGAAATGGTATGATAGATTTTGGCTACACCGGAATGGCATTAAATGAGTACGGCTGGTGGTATATAACGAATGGTGCATTAGACCTTACATATACCGGAATGGCATTAAATGAGTATGGCTGGTGGTATATGACGAATGGTGCGTTAGACCTTGCATATACCGGAATGGCAGCCAATGAGTACGGCTGGTGGTACATGACCAATGGCGTATTGGACTTTACATATACCGGAATGGCAGCTAATGATTATGGCTGGTGGTATATGACTAACGGTGTGTTAGACTTTACATATACCGGCATGGCGTTAAATGATTATGGCTGGTGGTATATGACCAATGGGGCTTTAGACTGGAACTATACAGGTCTTGCATTAAATGAGTATGGCTGGTGGTATATCAGAAACGGTGCATTGGATTTGACGTACAATGGACCGGCAGATAACCAGTATGGAACATGGAATGTTGTGAATGGACACGTAGAAGTTTAACACCAAAACCATATATACAGAAATCTGAATAGATATCTGGTAAAATAAAAGAATGATATACGAAAATGAAAGCAATTTCTAAATCGTATATCATTCTTTTTTGTAATAAGTCAAAGCTTGTGTGACAGGCGCGCTGGTGCATTAAGCCAGCGGAAGAACCGCAACATATTCAAACATCATAATAAAATGGCAGATGCTGCCTGCCATAACAAATAGATGAAAAATTTCGTGTGAACCGAAGTATTTGTGATGTGCGTTAAAAATGGGAAGCTTTAATGCGTAAATAATACCGCCCACCGTATAAATAATACCGCCCGCAAGCAGCCAGTTAAATGCGGCAGCAGGCAGGGAATTTAAAATCTGTGTAAATGCAAGGACACAGACCCAGCCCATGGCAATGTATAACACAGAAGAAACCCATTTCGGACATGTAACCCAGCAAAGCTTAAAAATAATGCCGAGAATCGCAATGCTCCAGACCAGTGCCAGCAGCATAAGCCCTGTGCGGCCATGCAGGACAATCAGGCAGATTGGCGTATAAGAACCGGCAATCAGTACAAAAATCATGCAGTGGTCGAGTTTCTTTAAAATTTTATTCGTGCGTTCAGACAAATCAAAAGTGTGATAAGTTGTGCTTGCCGCATACAGCAGAATCATGCTCACAATAAAAATACTTAAAGAAATGACATGAACGGTATCCGGAGCGCGCATGGCACGCAGAATCAGCGGTGTTGCGGCAAACATTGCCATCAGCATACCGATAAAATGAGTAATGGCACTTCCGGGGTCTTTTAATTTAAAATGTTTCATAATTTCCTCCAATCTCCGAGTACACTGTATTTCCATTATTTTAATGGATTTTTCGTGTTCGGCATGTCCTGATATTTTTATGTTTTGACATATACATTATAAAATATTATATGCACTGGTATTTAAAATAATCACATGTAGTATTGAAT
>ENA-OYEE01000305-OYEE01000305.1-human-gut-metagenome-genome-assembly--contig:-NODE-305-length-18727-cov-6.790917_pt1 | contig 18727 bp, 10 predicted proteins | sample MGYA00243556_ERZ652917 | MGnify/ENA primary metagenome ERZ652917 (study PRJEB26926, sample SAMN06164646) | human gut metagenome | biome: ENVO:00009003; feature: ENVO:2100002; material: ENVO:00002003... | reverse complement strand
CGGCAGCGTCAGATGCGTATAAGAGACAGTTGTACGGGACTGCGCGGGCGGCTTCCCGGGACGGGGCGCCGGAGGCTGTCCCGGACGCAGGCGTGTGTATTTACCCGTCGCGGGGCTTGCCGGGCGTTGTCCCGGGGGCTCCGGATTTTGCCCGCACCCGGCGGCTTTGATAAATTGTTGATAAAAAAAATCGTCGCGTTGCCCCGGATATTAGGCCGTTTCGAAAATTATCACTACATTTGCGAGCAACAAAAATCCACGTTCATTATGTCTTTTATCAATGAAAGGGTTCAGCCCGAAGGACTTACGTTCGACGATGTGCTGCTTATACCCGCCTATTCGGAAGTGTTGCCGCGAGAGGTCAGTGTCCAGACCCGTTTCTCGCGAAATATCAAACTTAACATCCCCATTGTGTCCGCTGCCATGGACACCGTTACCGAAGCGCCGATGGCTATTGCGCTGGCTCGTGAAGGCGGGATCGGCGTGATCCACAAGAACATGTCCATCGCCGAGCAGGCCGCCCACGTGCGCCGGGTGAAACGGGCCGAGAACGGCATGATTTACGACCCGGTGACCATCTCGAAAGACCATACGGTCGGCGATGCGCTCAACCTGATGAAAGAGAACAAGATCGGGGGTATTCCGGTCGTGGATGCGGATCGGAAGCTGATCGGTATCGTCACCAACCGCGACCTGCGGTTCCAGCGCGACATGTCGCGCCGTATCGAGGAGGTGATGACCCCCGGCGACCGCCTCATCACGACGCATAGCTCCGAATTGTCCAACGCCTCGGAGGTGTTGCTCAACTGCAAGATCGAAAAGCTCCCCGTGGTCGACGACGAAGGCCATCTGGTGGGGCTTATTACTTATAAGGATATCACGAAGGTGCAGGATCATCCCAACGCCTGCAAGGATGCCAAAGGCCGTCTGCGCGTCGCAGCCGGCGTGGGCATCACGCCCGATGCGCTGGATCGTGTGAAGGCGCTCGTCGAGGAGGATGTGGATGCCGTGGTGCTCGACTCCGCGCACGGGCATTCGATGAATATCGTCAATAAGCTCAAGGAGATCAAGGCCGCCTATCCGTCGCTCGACGTGGTGGTCGGAAATATCGCCACGGCAGGAGCCGCACGGTTCCTGATCGAGAACGGCGCCGACGGCATCAAAGTCGGTATCGGCCCCGGCTCGATCTGCACCACCCGCGTGATCGCGGGCGTGGGCGTTCCCCAGCTGTCGGCCATCTATGCCGCGGCGTCGGCCGCCAAAGATACGGGTGTTCCGGTTATCGCCGACGGCGGCCTGCGTTATTCGGGCGACATCGTCAAGGCGCTGGCTGCGGGCGGCGACTGCGTGATGATCGGCTCGATGTTCGCCGGCACGGAGGAGTCTCCCGGCGAGACGATCATCTACAACGGCCGTAAGTTCAAGACCTACCGCGGCATGGGCTCGATCGACGCCATGAAGGCGGGTTCCGCCGACCGCTATTTCCAGAAGGGCTGCGAGGGCAATATCAACAAGCTCGTTCCCGAAGGGATCGTGGCGCGCGTACCCTTCAAGGGTACGTTGAGCGAGGCTGTCTTCCAGCTTATCGGCGGCATCCGTTCGGGCATGGGTTATTGCGGTGCCAGGGACATCGCGGCTTTGCAGCGTGCGCAGTTCATCCGCATCACCTCGAACGGCGTTACGGAGAACCACCCGCACGACGTGACCATCACGAGTGAAACGCCCAATTATTCCCGCGGTGAATAGTTCCGATCCCGGGATTGCGGCCTGCGGGCTTTTTTGCGGTTCATGCCGGAAATTCCGGAAAGGGAGTTGTCCGGGGTGCCGCGATAACGAAAAGGCCGTGTGGTGCAAGGTTCGTTTCTGCTGCCGGGAGAACGGCTGGCAGAGTTGCGCCGAATGCACGCTGGTGCCGCTGGATGCCTGCGGAAAGTTCAATAATTTCATCGCCGGGGTTTTCCAGGTCGTTTTTCGCTCAGACCGTCGCGGTTGCATAGCACGCATCCGCGAAGTCGGGAACGAGGCTTTCGCCGCGGAGATGCGCCTTTCGGGAAGTTACAACCGTCCGGTAAAAAGAAAATAATAAGGATTCGAGGTCTTCCTTGGCAGCGAGGAAGGCCCGGAGGAATTTTAGGCCTGAAACCGGCGTCGGAGACGCCGTAGAGTGAGTCCGGCGAGTTTCATGGCTTGTAAATCTTCCGAAATTGATGAACCCCGATTCGTCGGACTTACATTATATTATGGAAAAAATCCTGATTCTCGACTTCGGGTCGCAGTATACGCAGCTCATCGCGCGGCGCGTACGCGAACTGAATGTCTATTGCGAGATCCACCCCTTCAACAAGATTCCGGTGCCGGATGCTTCGGTGCGGGGTGTGATTCTCTCGGGCAGTCCCTTTTCCGTGAGGGACGAGCATGCCCCTGCCCCCGACCTTTCGGCCATCAAGGGCAAACTGCCCCTGCTGGGTGTCTGCTACGGCGCGCAGTTCCTCGCATCGGCCTTCGGCGGTGAGGTGCAGCCTGCGCCCAGCCGCGAGTACGGCCGTGCGGTGCTTACGGTGGGCGATGCCGGTGACCCGCTGATGCGCGGCCTGCCTGCGACCACGCAGGTGTGGATGTCGCACGGCGATACGATCACGTCGGTGCCCGCGAACTATAAGATTGTGGCCAGCACCGAGGACGTGCGCGTGGCTGCGTTCCGCATCGAGGGCGAGCAGACGTGGGGCATCCAGTTCCACCCCGAGGTCTACCATTCGACCGACGGCACGCACCTGCTGAAGAATTTCGTCGCGGGTATCTGCGGCTGCAGGCAGGAGTGGACGTCGGAGAGTTTCGTGGAGGCCACCGTGCGCGAGTTGCAGGAGAAACTGGGCGACGACAAGGTCGTGCTCGGGCTTTCGGGCGGCGTAGACTCGTCGGTGGCCGCCGTGCTGCTGCACAGGGCCATCGGCAAGAACCTCTACTGCATCTTCGTGGATTCGGGCCTGCTGCGCAAGAACGAATTCGAGGACGTGCTCGAGTCGTATAAGAACATGGGCCTGAACGTCAAGGGCGTGAAGGCCGGCGACAAGTTCCTGGGCGATCTGGCTGGCGTGAGCGATCCCGAGACCAAGCGCAAGATCATCGGCCGCGATTTCGTCGAGGTATTCAACGAGGAGGCGATCCGGATCGAGGACGTGCGCTGGCTGGCACAGGGGACAATCTATCCCGACGTGATCGAGTCGGTGTCGGTCAACGGCCCCTCGGCGACGATCAAGTCGCACCACAACGTCGGCGGGCTGCCCGAAAAGATGCACCTCGGGATCGTCGAACCGCTGCGCCTGCTCTTCAAGGACGAGGTGCGCCGTGTCGGTCGGTCGCTCGGGATCTCCGAGCAGCTCATCGGGCGCCATCCCTTCCCGGGGCCCGGCCTTGCGATCCGTATCCTGGGCGACATCACGCCCGAAAAGGTCGCGATCCTGCAGGACGTGGACAAAATCTACATCGACGCCCTGCGCGATGCCGGACTTTACGACAAGGTATGGCAGGCGGGGGCTATTCTGCTCCCGGTGAAGAGCGTCGGCGTGATGGGCGACGAGCGAACCTACGAGAGCTGCGTCGCACTGCGTGCCGTGACCTCGACCGACGGCATGACCGCCGACTGGGTGCACCTGCCCTATGAGTTCCTTGCCAATGTGTCGAACGACATCATCAATAAAGTCAAAGGGGTCAACCGCGTCGTCTACGACATCTCCTCGAAACCGCCTGCAACCATCGAGTGGGAATAGGGTATGATCCCTGCGCGGCCGCTGTGTGAGGCAGGCCGCCGCCGTATTGCAATCGTTGCCGAACCCGTTATTCGGCATGGCCTGCCCGGACGTTTACAGTCCGGGCAGGCTGCTTTTGTGGCCGGGTGGTGTGGCCGAGCGGCTTTGCCGGCTGCTGCAACGTGCGTGCAATGCCATATTCCTGGGATTGTAACGGGACTGTCGCAACGATGAAATAGCCGTAGGGTAATTTTGCAGCATCGGAAACGATGCCGGTTTATGACTCCTGCCGATGCAATCCGCCAACCAGCCTTGAAACTTCGCCCGTCCCGGTTTCCGGGGCGGAATTTTTTTTGCCTGGCCGAAGGTGCGCCAGGGGGGCGGTTCCGGACGGAAGCCTCCGCCGATGCCTTGATTTGGGTGCTGGCGAGGCTGTATGCCGCACGGGTTGTCCTTTCCGAGGCAGCATGGAACGTTTTTTTGCTATGTAACGGAACCTTAACAGTAAATATATGCCGAAATCCTTTTGTATTTTTGAAATAAAAGTTATCTTTGTAATAGTTTCCCCTTTAAAAAACGGAAGAATCGTAAGTTATTTTTGCAAACGGATATTAGTTTATAATCACCTAATTAAAACTATTTTTATGAGTAAACATCTTTTTAGGTTGGTCTTCGGTGCATTTTTCCTTGTGGCTGCCACGGCATTTACGGGATGCTCCGACGACGATGACAAGTCGCTGACGCCGAAGTTGACGGCGGATCCGACGGCGCTTGATTTCACCGATGAGACGGCGACGACGCAGACCGTTGCCATCACGGCGAACTGCGAATGGACGGTTACTGCAAGTAACCTGGATTGGGCTACCATTTCCCCGATGAGCGGCAAAGGCAACGGAACGATCTCCGTTACGGTTTCCGAGCTGCCCGCCGGTACGAACCTGCGCGAAGGCAAAATCTCCTTCACGCTTATCCACCCCGAATTCGGCAAATGGGGTCAGGCCGAGTCGTCCGTAGCCGTAAAACAGTACGGCAGCGGGGTTACACCCCCCCCCACGGGCGATGCTATCTATGCTAACGATTTCGATAAGGAGCAGGCTCAAAAGGGGGCAGATGGTAAGTTCCCCTTCGCAGATGCATTCGAGGGCTGGAAGAATCAGACTGGTACGGGTGCCGATAATGTGACTTATGTGGCCAACAGTATATCTGTTCGTGCGAATTCCGCTTCCAACGGCAACTATTCGAAATACAAGGACGATGCATCCGGCGTCAACAACATGCTGTTCCGTGCCGGTGCCGAGTTCGAGATCCACAAGATTGCACTCGATCCTGCTCAGAAAAACCTTTGCCTGACGTTCGGTTCGTATAAAAGCCTCTTTGGCGCTGAGGATAATGCGTTCGTAACCTCGGAATTCCATGTATACCTGAGCAAGGACGGCGAAAACTGGGCGGAAATCGCCTATGACCGCCCTGTCGAGGCCGACGAACATTCCAACTACGGCACCTGGGCTTTGGCAACGGCCAACTTTACGCTGAAAGAGGTTCCCTCTGAACTTTATATCCGTTTCATTTCCGATCTTTCATCCGCGCACCGTGTCGACGACGTGAAACTTTTCGAGGGCATCGGTGGTACGGAGGTCGACCTGGGCAACGTAACTCCCCCGACCCCGGGCGAGGCTGTGGTTATCACGATTCCCGAGATCATCGCCAAACTTACGACGTCGCAGGTAGCCCTCGATACGAATAACGACCGTTATTTCGAGGCCGTCGTCGTAACCGACAAGGAAGGCGGGAACTTCAACGGCCAGAACCTTCAGGTGATGACCCCGGGGGCGACTACCGCCAAGAACGGTATCACGCTCTACGGCAGCGGTAAGTATACCGATCCCTATGACGATGGCTTTACGTTTGTCAAGGGTGACAAGGTGAAGGTGACGCTGAAAAAGGGCGAAGCGCGTATCGTTAGTTACAACGGCCTGTACGAGGTTACCGGCAGCAAGGGTGCCGACTGGGTCGAGATCGAAAAGATCGGTACAGAGACCATCACGCCTGTCGTAGTCGATCCCGCTAAGCTGGCCGAATATCAGGGTATGGTCGTGACGGTCAAGGGTGTGACCGCCCCTGCTACGGCTGCCGACTGGACTACGAACGAAGCTTTCGGAAAGCATACGTTTACGACCTCGGCCGGTAACATGACGGTATTCGTGCAGAAGGCCATGCCCGGGCTCGTAGGGACACAGTTCGTGGCAGGTTCCACCGGGGATATTACCGGTTACGCTTCGGTGAACAGCAATGCCGCGCAGGTTTGTCCGCAGCGTCCCGAGGATGTGGCAGCTTTCATGGGCGAGCCTTCGACCGACCCGGCGATTACCAAGCTCGACCCGACGTCGCTTTCTTTCGCTGCGACGGACAATGCCAAGACCGTGACGGTGACGGCTGCCAATGCCGACGGCTGCACGATCGAAGCCGCTACGGATAAATCGGAGCAGTTCACGACCTTCGTAAACGGGATGGTCGTAACCGTGACGCCCAAGGAAAACACGACGGAGCAGGCTATCACCGCCACGCTGACCATCAAACTGATGAAGGACGGCGCGGCTGTGGATACCAAAACCGTTGCGATTTCGCAGGCCGGGAAATCCGGAGCGGGCGGGGACGGCCAGCAGATTACCCTTACGTTGGACGATATTATCGCTATCGGCGGGAAAAGTGGAGCCTATGCCAAATTTACATATACGAATACTTTCGGCGAATGGTCGGGTAAAGCAGCTGGTGGTAGCAGCGGAAAGGAATGTTTACAGATTAATGTAAAAGACAATTCGGCTTTTGGATCGTTCGTGCAGATTCCTGCCGTTGATGGGACGATTGAGAAGATTGAGGTGACCATTCGTGAGCCTTATAAAGGACGTGCTATCGGTATTTTTCCGGTTGGGTACACATATACAAAAGACACACTTGATAAGATGAAAGAGCAACTTGCGAAGGATGCTATAGCAATCAGCAACGAGACTCCGTCTGATGTAAATAATAACGAACCGTTTACGTTTGTAATTGACAACCTCAGTGCTAAGAACCTTACGCAGTTTTCGATATTCCCGACTCTTGGAGCGGTAAGTATTACTGCGATCACGGTTACTTATTCAAAATAAGAAAGTAGGTGTTTTCCTATAATCCATCCCCGGCGGATTGGCTTCCGCCGGGGATGATTGTCGGATTTTCTACCTGACATTTTTATCTGCAAATTCCTACATGATTTTGACAAAAGGGTTATTGAAACTTTTTGGACGGGCTATGGTGCTCGGGGCGCTCCTGCTGGTTTTCGGGCGCTGCGGGTCCTCCGACGACGACACCCCGGCGAATATTTCCGCGCTGTTCCTCGATACGGAGACGACCACGCTCGCTGCCAAAGGCTATGCGACCGACCCTCGGCTCGTGCTGACGGGGCCCGTGGGTACGGCTTATACCGTCACCGTGACCGAAGGCGGCAGTTGGTGCTGGACGTCGCGCAGGACGCAAGCCACGACCAAATCGGCGCAGCTGGTCGCCGCAAGCGAGGTCATTTACCTCTACCTGGACAAAAACGAAACGGGCGCTTCGCGCCGGGCTGCGGTCGATGTCGTTTTCGACGGCGGACACGAATTCACGTTGACGATCGACCAGGCGGACTACTCGGTTCCGGCATCGATGGATCATGCGTGGGCGGAATTGCCCGCCTATGTCGAAGCTCCCGACTACCGTTACGTAACACATTATGCGCCGCTCTCTTCGACCGTGACGGCACGTAACTTTACGATTTGCTACGACACGAAGAAACGTATCGCCAACTGGGTCGCCTATCCGATCCATTCCTGTTACCGGGTTGGAAAATATGAGCGTTCTAATGCATGGAAATACGATCCTGAAGTGCCGGAGGAATTTCAGGTCGATTTGAGCCGCGGTTCATATAATGGGCGGCCTATCCGCGGGCATCAGTGTATGTCCTACCATCGTTATGTCAGCTATTCTTCGCTATTGAATGAGCAGACGTTCTATTCGACCAATATTATGCCTCAGGATCCTGATTTTAATAGCGGGTCGTGGGGGGATTTGGAAGATCTTACCCTGAAATATATTTCATATCCCGATACCTTGTACAATGTTACGGGAACTTATGGGGTACAGGGATATACGACGGATAAAGAGGGGAATCGGGTCGCGATTCCACAGTATTGCTGGAAGGTGCTGCTACGTACCAAAAGCGGCAGGACGGGGAAGCGGATCGACCAGATTACCGATGCATCGCAATTGGCGGCAATCGGTTATTGGGCTGAAAATTCCTCAACCACGACCGGGAATATAAAACAATATATCACGAGCGTTGCCGACATCGAAGAGAAAACGGGTTATAAATTCTTTACGATGCTCGACGAGGCCATTGCCGCCGACGTGAAGGCACAGAACAATCCCTCGGACTGGGGTATAAATTAATCTGAACTATATGAAGAAACTGCTTTTTACCGGGCTTTTCGCAGCGCTGATCGTCGCCTGCTTCGCCCAGAAACCCTACAAGGTCGTTTTCTACAACTTCGAAAACCTCTTCGATACGATCCGCAACCCGGAGATTTACGACGAGGAGTTTACGCCCGAGGGGCCCAAGAAGTGGAATACGCCCAAGTACACCAAAAAGATCAATAACCTTTCGCGCGTGTTGTTCGACATCGCCGCCATCAACAAGGACTACCCGGTGGTGATCGGTGTTTCGGAGATCGAGAACCGCAATGTCATGGAGGACGTGATCGCTACGCCCAAACTCGCCCCGGCCAATTACCGCATCGTGCACTACGATTCGCCCGATGCCCGCGGCGTGGACGTGGCGTTCTACTACCGTCCCGACGTGTTCAAGCTCGAGGGCAGCGCCCCGATTCCGTTTACGATGGAGAGCCTGCCGAATTTCCGCACGCGCGACGTGGTGACGATGTGGGGGACGATCGACGGGGAACCGTTCTATTTCATGGTGGCCCACTGGCCTTCGCGCCTGGGCGGCAAGGAGGCTTCGGCACCCAAGCGCGAGCGCGCCGCCGAGATCATGCGCCATGCCGCCGACTCGGTGCTGGCGATCAACCCCGCGACCAAGGTCGTGATGATGGGTGACTTCAACGACGACGCCACCGACAAGAGTATCACCGAGGTGCTCGGCGCCGAAGGCAACATCCGCAAGCTCCAACCGGGCGGATACTACAATCCCTTTATCGACATGCTGAAGGCGGGCATCGGTTCGCTTGCCTACCGCGACCAGTGGAACCTGTTCGACAATATCGTCGTGTCGGAGAACCTCGCTACCGGCTCGACGGGTTCGCTCAAGCTGGAGCGTGCCCCCAAGGGGAAATATTACGGCAATATTTTCCGTGTCCCCTATCTGTTCCAGCAGGAAGGCCAGTACAAGGGCTACCCGCTGCGTACGTTCGTGGGCAACAATTTCCAGGGGGGATACAGCGATCACCTTCCCGTATTCATTTACATCGGTAAATAACCCAACAAAGTAATTATGAAGATCAGAGCTTTACTTGTTATCCTGCTCACGCTGGCCTGTGCCGGGGCGTATGCCCAGGACGGGGGCGTCAAAGGCAAGGTCGTCTCGCGTGACGGCCGTGTCGCACTGAGCAATGTCAAGGTGGTCGTCGAACCGCTCGGCGTCACCGTCATGACCGACAACCACGGTAATTTCAATATCGACCAGTTGCCCAAAGGGGAATACCAGTTGAAATTCGAAGCCCCCGAGTTCGAGAACCTCGACCTGGCGATCCGTGTCGACAAGATGGTCAAGAACCTCAATTCGGTGGTGATGTCCCCCGATGTGCAGTATGTCATCGACGACGCCGTGTTCGCGGAGTTCGACTCCGATACGGCGGCCGACGGGCAGTCGCTGCCTTCGTCGCTTTCGTCGTCGAAGGATGTCTTCAACAACATCGCCTCGTATAAATTCAGCGAGATGCGTTTCAACGTGCGCGGTTACGACTCGCAGTATTCGAGCATCTACCTGAACGGCATCCGGTTCAACGATGCCATGACGGGCTATGGCCCCTGGTCGTTGTGGAGCGGCCTGAACGACGCCACGCGTAACCAGGAGAATACCGCCGGGCTGCGCTCGTCGGGCTACGGCATCGACGGCATCGGCGGTACGACCAATGTCAATGCGCGCGCTTCGCAGATGCGCAAGGGCTTCCGTGCCAGCGTCGTGAACGGCAACTCGATGTACCGCTTCCGCGCGATGGTTTCCTACGCTTCGGGCCTGCTCGACAACGGATGGTCGTACGCCTTCTCGTTCTCGACCCGCCAGGGCGGCAACTCTTATGTCGACGGGGTGTACTACAATGCCTACGGTTACTTCGCATCGGTCGAAAAGCGTTTCGGCGGCGATCGCCACAACCTGGCGCTGACCATCCTGGGGGCACCGACCGAGCGCGGAGCGCAGCAGGCGTCGACGCAGGAAGCCTACGACCTGTTGAGTAACAACTATTACAACCCCAATGTGGGCAAGCAGGACGGCAAGCTGCGCAACTCGCGCGTGCGCGATTACCACGAGCCGATCGTGATGCTCAACTACGGGTTCGACATTTCGTCGAATACCAAACTTGCCGCCGCGGCTTCGTTCCGCTTCGGCAAGAACGGCTATTCGGCCCTGACGTGGACGGATGGCCCCGACCCGCGCCCCGACTACTACCGTTACCTGCCCAGCTTCTACACGAACCGTATCCTCCAGTTGTCCGAGGGCATCGAGAGTTCGGATCTGGGGACGTACAACGACCTTGCGCTGCGTTCGATGCGCGAGTGGATCACCGACCCCAGCAAGAGCCTGATGGATTACGACAACATGTTCCGCATGAACTACAACCGCAACAAGTCCGGGGCTTCGGGCATCTACATGATCGAGGAGCGCCATACCGACCAGCGCGATTTCAATTTTGCGGCCAACATCGCCCATACGTTCCGCAACCAGTCCGTGCTGCGCGGAGGCCTGACGGCGCGTATCAACCGCACGGAGTACTATGACCAGGTGAAAGACCTGCTCGGCGCCGACTACTGGCTCGACGTGGATAAGTTCGCCCTGCGCGACAACGGCAACTACAACCCGCTGCTTTCGCAGAACGATCTGGATTATTACCTCAAGCACGGCGAGGCCCGCCGCGTCGGGGAAGGCGACAAGTTCAGCTACGATTACTACGCCAACCTGCGCCAGGCACAGGTCTGGGCGCAGTATTACGCCTCGTTCGGCGGTTTCACGATGAGCCTCGGCGGCGAGGTCGGCTACACGGCCATGTGGCGCGACGGCCGGCTGCGCAAGGGACTCTTCGCGAACAACTCGCTCGGTAAATCGAAGACGCTCGACTACCTGACCTACAAGCTCAAGGGCGAGTTCTCGTACCGTTTCTCGGGTGCGCATGCCATCGACGCCAATGTGGCCTACATGGTCAATCCCCCGCAGTTCCGCGACGCTTTCGTTTCGGCGCGTACCCGCAATACGACTACGCCGGGCCTCGATTCCGAGAAGGTACTCGGCGTCGACCTGTCGTACAACCTCAACCTGCCGTGGATCACGGCGCGCGTTTCGGGTTACTATACCTCGGTCGCCGACCAGTCGAAGGTCATCTCGTACTATGACGATACGCAGTCGTCGTTCACCAACTTCGCCATGAGCGGCATCGACAAGCGTTACTACGGCCTCGAAGTGGGCGTCGTGGTTCCCATCTGGGGCGGCATCTCGTTCAACGGCGCCCTGAGCCTGGGCGACTACCGCTATACGTCGGACGCCAACTTCACACAGACGCGCGACAACAGCGAGGAGGTGCTCCGCGGCGACAAGGTGCTCTGGGACGACCTCTACGTCGAAAGCACGCCCCAGACGGCGCTCAACCTCGGCCTGAGCTACCGCGGCCCGCGCAACTGGTTCGCCTCGGTCGATTTCAACTATTACGACCGTATCTACCTCTCGATGAACCCCGCGCGCCGTACCCGTGCCGCTTATGCCACGGTACTGCGCCCCGACGAGGCGGCACAGCTCCCCGGCGCCGTGAAATACACGGCGCTGATGAACCTGCGCGATCAGGAGAAATTCGACTCGGCCTATACGCTCAACCTGAGCGTCGGCAAGAACTGGTACATCCACCGCATCTACCAGCTGGGCTTCAGCCTCGAGGTGAAGAATATCCTCAACGACCAGACGATCCGCACGGGCGGTTACGAACAGATGCGCCTTTCGCGCCGTACCTATGTGAACAAGGAGGGTGCGGCCGCCCAGCCGATCCAGTACTACGTGCCGTTCGATTCGAAGTACTTTTACCTGCTGGGGACGACCTATTACCTGAATGTATATTTCCGCTTCTAATACGATATGACGATTATGAAAAAGATATTTCAGTTATGTGCCGTGCTGGCCGTGATGTTTGCGGTTACGGGGTGCTATAATGATTTCGATGCGCCGAAGCCTGCCAAAGTCTATACCGACGAGGATTTCGCGGGGATGAAGCATATCTCCATCGCCGATGTGAAACAGATGTTCCTCGATGAGCACAAGTCGCTCGGCGGTACGGGCAGCAACTCGAGCTGGGGCGATACGAAGTACGTACAGATCGGCCAGTCGCCCGACGGGCTGGATTACTACATCAAGGGCAAGGTGCAGTCGAGCGACGAGGAGGGTAACGTCTACAAGTCGCTCTACCTGGTGGACGATTCGGGTGCCATCGAGGTGAAGCTCACTACGGGGCTCTATTTTACCTATCCGATGGGGCGTTTCGACAAGGCCACGGGTACGATCCCCTCGAACTGGGTCTATGTCAAGGTCTCGGGCCTCTATATCGGCAACTACCGCATGATGCTGTCGCTGGGCGAGGGGCCTACCGATTCCTACAACAAGGTGGGCGAACATAAATTCTATGCCAACTCGAACATCGAAGACCCGACGGAGATCCGCAAGCGCGTGTTCCTCGGCGAGGAGACGCAGCTGGAGCTGGGCAAGGAGATCCTCGAGGTCACCGAGGCCAACTGCGACGATTTCTTCGGCCAGAACGGGCAGCAGTATTTCGGGCGTCTGGTGATCCTGCGCGGCGTTACGTGCCGTTACGGGACGGTGGGGTCGAACATCTATCCCGCGTGGATGTATACCGACATCCGTCCGGTGATGAACAAGGTCTGGTACCGCTGGGCGTTCAGCAACGACGGTACGAACCTTTACGGTTCGGTGCTTTTCACCTATGACAGCACCCTGCCTTCGACGACCAACAAGAAGGGGGTCTATACGGTGCGCACGAGCGGTTATTCGCGTTTCGCCCAGTATCCCGTCGTCCGCGACGGCGCGAAAGGCGATATCATGGCCATCTTCGGCATCTACTCCAAGGACTGGACATACAACTACGGCGCTTACCAGTGCACGGTCAACTATTTCGACGACATCATGTTCGACAAAGACGCCTTCCTGACGGAGGCGGAGGTCGAGGAGCTGACCCCGGCCGATTCATGGGTTACGCCCGACACGTCGGACGACGAGTATACCGAATAACCCGCTCCGGCAGAAACGACGGCCGCCCTCGGAAAGGCGGCCGTTTTTTCGTTGCCGGTGATACCGGGAAGCGTTAAAATCCGTATCTTTGCGAAGGATATTCACTCCTGACCGATGAAAGATTTTGCAGCCATAGATTTCGAGACGGCCAACGGCCGGCGTACGAGCGTTTGCTCGGTGGGCGTCGTCGTGGTGCGTGGCGGCGAGGTGGTCGACACGCTTTACAGCCTGATCCGCCCGCGTCCTAATTTTTACAGCCGTTTCACCACGGCCATCCACGGCCTCAGCTACGAGGATACGGCCCAGGCGCCCGATTTCGCCGACGTGTGGAAGCAGATTGCGCCCCGTATCGAGGGGCTGCCGCTCGTGGCGCACAACTCGCCCTTCGACGAGGGGTGCCTGCGCGCCGTGTTCGAGTTGTACGGGATGCCTTATCCCGGCTACCGGTTCTATTGTACGTGCCGTGCCTCGCGCAGGACGTTCGGCAGCAGCCTGCCCAACCACCAGCTCCATACCGTGTCGGCGGCGTGCGGTTTCGACCTTGCCAACCACCACCATGCCCTGGCCGATGCCGAGGCGTGCGCGCGGATCGCGCTGAAAATCCTGTAACGGGGTTCCTGTCCCGAAACAGAAACTCCCGGCAATAGCCGGGAGTTTTCGTATTTTCCTGTTGCCGGGTCAGAGCCCCAGCTCCAGCTGGAAGCGGATCTCCCAGCGGTTGTAATCGGGGTCAAACGATTCGCTGCGGTGGTTGTACGACATGTCTGCCTGTACCTTAAGGCTGTGGCCGATGATGTAACGGGTGACGCCTACGGTCGTCTGGTTCCAGCGTTTGTACCCCGCAAAGGGTTGTACTTCGTGCTCGGGGAAGAGCGTCGAATTACGCAGGGCGACCTCCCATTTCTTGTCGAACAGGTAGCTGGTCTGTATGTTGAGCCCCTGCCCGCTGTATACGAAGGCATTGCTCTGGGGGTCGAACAGCGGTCGGTCGCAGCTGCGTCCCATGAAATCGGTATAGAATGCGAATCCCCGGTACTTGAGGATGAAATCCGCAAAATAGGAGCCGATGTTGCGGGTCGCGTCGTCCGGCATGACGGCGCCGCGCTGGCCTTTCAGGCGCGATGCCTTGTGGTTGTAGGAGTAGGCTCCGGCCACGAGTATCTTGACCTGCTCCTCGCCTTCGAAATCTCCCTCCATCACGTCGCCTTTCGACTTGAACCGCCCCAGCGGGTAGAGCTCCAGCCGTCCCGTGTAGGCAAGCCCGCCGTTGGACGAACTGCCCCAGTTGCGGCCTTCGCCCAGCGTCACCGAACCTTTGGCCGAGAGGTTGAAGCCCTCGCCCCCGCGCATGTTGTATTCGCCGAAGAACCCGAAATCGCGGTCGAGGTTGAACTCGCTGTTGACGATGCTGCGGTCGACAAATTGCAGGGCGCTCGAAGAGTTAATGCGCGCCCGGTTGGCCTTGATCTTGGTCTGCCCGAACCCGATGTTCCACTTGGGGCTGGGGACGTAGTAGACGATTGCGTCGCGCACAATGTTCATATTGCCGTTGGGCAGCGGTTCCGTGTCGTAGGAGGTGAATCCCAGCTGAACCGAATAGACCAGTTTCGGGGAATAGATGTACCCGTCGAAGCGCAGGCGCAGGCGCTTGACCTGCGCATCGGTTTTCGTGAGCGTGAAATCCTTGTCGAACGAGAGTCCCACCATGTTCTGCATCCGGAAGCGCATCGTCAGTGAGAACCAGTTGCTTTTGGGACGGAACGTGATGCCCTTGCCGACTTCGAGGTTGGGCATGTTGCGTACGCGCTCCAACAGTTCGTGTTCGTCTTCGAGCGAATCGGCGGAGATGAATTCGGTTTGCCTCAGTGGCGAGCGTTCCTGTGCTGTAGCGATTGCGCAGCTGCACGTCAGCATGAGCAGAAGGAGTGTCTTTTTCATGTCGGTCTTGTCTGTCTGTTTGTTTCGTTTTGTTTCGTTTCGGCCGGGTTCGGGCAAAAATACAAAAAATATGCTCTTACCCGGTTAAGTCGCTGCAAAGTTGGGCGGTAAACCTGAAAAGAATATGAAATAGCCGTTGGAATCTTCCCGAAAAGGAACTAAATTTGTGGTGCGGCATCCGTGCACGGTTTCCGTTGGCGGCATGTCGCCTGCCGGACAATAAACCTGCCGGTTTTACGTTTTATGAAACGACAGAAAAATAAAAAGACGATGACAACGACAAAATTCAAGGGCACGCCCGTGCATATCGACGGCGAATTCATCCGGGCCGGCGCCCAGGCTCCCGATTTCGAATTGGTAAAGGGGGATCTCTCCCCGCTGAAACTCAGTGACCTGAAAGGCAAGCGCGTCGTGCTGAACATATTTCCCAGCCTCGATACGGGCGTCTGTGCGACTTCGGTGCGAAAATTCAATAAGCTGGCATCTTCGCTGCCCGACACGGTCGTCGTGGCCGTGTCGAAAGACCTGCCTTTCGCGCAGTCCCGGTTCTGTACGACCGAGGGTATCGCCAACGTCGTTCCCGCGTCGGATTTCCGTGCTGCGGGTTTTGCCGGCGCCTATGGCGTGCTGATGGCCGACGGCCCGCTGGCTGGGTTGCTCGCCCGTGCCGTGGTGGTGATCGACAAGGCGGGGAAGGTGGTCTACACCCAGCTCGTGCCCGAAATTACCGAGGAACCCGATTACGATGCGGCCGTCGAGGCCGTGAAAGCCTTTTAAACTTAATTAAATAGAACGAAATGATACGATTGAATGTTTTTATCCGTACGACGGATTCCAACCGCGAGGAAGTGGTAAATACGGCCAGGGAACTGGTGGCGGCTTCGCTCAAGGACGAAGGCTGCGTGGCCTATGACCTGTTCGAAAGCACTACGCGCAATGACGTGCTGATGATCTGCGAGACGTGGAGCGACGCCAAGGCGCTGGCCGCGCACGAGCAGGCGTCGCATTTCACGACCCTCGTACCGCGCCTGCACCAGCTCGGCGAGATGAAACTCGAAAAGTTCGTCTTCTGATTCGGTGTCCATGCGGCGGGAAATCCGTTCGCCTTAGAAGGAAAGACAGATATGGAACAGGCCGGCTGGTAATACCAGCCGGCCTGTTCGTATTCGTAAGGATGACCTGCCCGCACTTTAGAACGGATAGCCGATCGCCAGGTGGAACCCGAGCCCGTCCTTGAAACTGGAGATGTTGTAATACCCCGTCTTGTCGGGATTGGGGTAGGGGGTGTGGATGCCGATTCCGAGGTCGGCACGGATGACCAGGTAGCTGATGTCGTAACGCAACCCGAATCCGGTGCCCAGCGCGATTTCATTGAGCAGCCCTTTCCATTTCAGTTCCGCACCGGGGCGTTTGGGGTCTTTTTTCAGCAGCCAGATATTCCCGGCGTCGAGGAAAACGGCGCCGTTCAGGCGTCCCATGATGCCGAAGCGGTATTCGACGTTGGCCTCCAGCTTGAAATCGCCCGTCTGGTCGAGATAGCCGTTGCGGTCGTTGGCCGGGGGACGGTAGCTGCCCGGCCCGAGCGACCGGATCGTGAAGGCGCGGATGCTGTTGGCGCCCCCGATGTAGAACTGTTCGCTGTACGGCATCACCTCGGAATTCCCGTAGGCATATCCCACGCCGACGAGCAGCCGCGTCGCCAGCCAGTTGTTCCGGCGCCCGATGCGGTGGTAGAACTTCACTTCGCTCACCTCCTTGACAAACTGCGAAAAGCGGTTTCCGAACAGATGCTGGGGCTGTTTTTCGCCGAACAGGCTCAGGATGCCCGAGAGGAGGTTCCCGGCCGAGGTGACGCTGTTCTGCCAGTAGAAGCGGCGGTTGCCGGTGCTGCCGTAGGTCTTGTCGAACGTATAGGTATAGTTGATCGACGGTACGAACTGGTTGCGGAAACTCATGGCGATGGCCGGGTTCTCGTCCATCGTCTTGTCGAAGGCTTCGGTCGTGTGCAGCAGCTTGTTGTAGGTGAGTTTGAATACGGTCAGCGAATGGCGGCTGTAAGGCGAGGTCTGGAAATTGTATCCTGCCGAGCCGCTGAACGCGATCAGCCGGAAGAAGCTGGGGCGGTTCATCAGGTCGACCCCGAGTTGGAACGTCGTGCTCCCGGGGTATTTCAGCCTGCGCGTGATGAACGACGGCAGCAACAGCCGCGGAATGCTGAGGTTCGCATTCAGTCCCAGTTCATAGGAGTTGAGCCGTGAGGAACGGCCGCCGGAGTTTTTGTTGCCCGTCTGCCATTCGTACGAGCCGTTCAGTTTCAGGGCGAGGACTTCGCCGCCCCGGAACAGGTTGTTGTTGCTGACCTTGAAGGTGATGCCGGGGCCGATGAAGCTGTTCGACTTCGAGGTTACGTCCGTTTCCAGGGCGGCTTCCAGCGGATAGTCGAACTGCGCGTCGATGGCGACGTCCAGCGTGTCGGAGCCCCGCAGCGAGTCGAGCGGCGTGACGCTCAGGTTGACGGAACGGAAAATGCCCAGCTTGTTGAGGTCGGTCTGCGTGCGGTTTTGGGCATCTACCGTGAAGAGTTGCCCGCTTCGGAGTGTGAGGGCCCCGGACAGGATCCTGGGGCGGATTTTCATCGGCTTCTGGGCGATGACCGTCGCATTGCGCAGGCGGAGCGTGTCCGTCGGGCCGGGTTTGATGTTTGTCAGCCGCACCGTGATGCCGCCCACCCGGTAGGGCTTGAGCGCCACCTCCGGCAGGTTGGGCTTGAGGTTCAGGCGCAGGTCGACCTGCCGCAGACCGGAGGTCGTATCGGCCAGGTATTCCAGGTATTCGGGACGGAAATAGTAATATCCCCTGTTGCGCAGCAGCTGGGAGATTCGTTTGCGTTCGAGCGTGAGGCTGTCCATGTTGTACTGCGCCCCCACGCGGAGCAGGGACGTGGCCCGGAGGCTGTCCATGAGATGCTCCATGCCGCTGTCCACCTCCGGGTAGGCGATCTTCGAATAGTGCCAGGGCGGCGCTATGCCGAGCGTATAGTACACCTTTGCCTTCCGCCCGTGTTTGCGGTAGAGCAGGGAGTCTGCGGCGTGCGAGCCGAAATAGCCGTAATTTTCGAGCACCTGTTCCGCGACCTTCGTCCGGAGCCGGGGCTGTACCTTCGAGATCAGCACGGGCTGTTTGGCCAGCCGTTTGAATAACCAGTATTTGAATCCCTTTTGCCTGGGCGTGTAGAGGTAGTTGTAGGCCCACAGCCCGATCGGCAGCGGGGTGCGGATATAGGGGCTGTAAAGCGGGTTGTTCGGGGCGACCGACAGCGGTTCCTTCACGGCCGATTCGGCTGCGGCGGAGAGCACGACGCCCGAGTCGGGTTCGATCCGGATTTTCTTCACGCCCGTATACAACACCTCGTCCGACCCCAGCCGGCGGGTGGTGGAGCAGGCCGCTACCGACAGCACGGCGCAAACCAGGATGCAGGTATTTCTAATGTGTGCCGGCCTCATCTCGTTTCTGT
>ENA-OYEE01000283-OYEE01000283.1-human-gut-metagenome-genome-assembly--contig:-NODE-283-length-19212-cov-7.677872_pt1 | contig 19212 bp, 13 predicted proteins | sample MGYA00243556_ERZ652917 | MGnify/ENA primary metagenome ERZ652917 (study PRJEB26926, sample SAMN06164646) | human gut metagenome | biome: ENVO:00009003; feature: ENVO:2100002; material: ENVO:00002003... | reverse complement strand
ACACTGCATATCGTCGGCAGCGTCAGATGTGTATAAGAGACAGGTGGTGGTATCGGCTGGGCGCTGGTGGACGACATAACCCATGCCGAGGTGAAGGAAGAGAAGATTATCGACCAGCGCTACTATCACACCATCAAGGAGGTGAAGAATGGTGAAGGTCCGCATCCCATCAAGACTCCGAAAGGATGGTTGCATCTGGCTCATGGTGTCCGCGGTTGTGCCGCCGGATTGCGTTATGTGCTTTATATGTACATGACTTCCCTGGAAGACCCGACGAAACTGATTGCCACTCCCGGTGGGGCCTTTATGGTACCCGAGGGTGAGGAGCGTATAGGTGACGTAAGCAATGTACTTTTCACCAACGGCTGGATTGCCGACGAAGACGGAACAGTATTCATCTACTACGCTTCTTCCGACACGCGGATGCATGTGGCTACCTCTACCATTGATAAGCTGGTGGACTATTGCATGAATACGCCTGCTGACGGCTTGTCTTCATCAGCTTCGGTAGAAACGTTGAAGAAGCTGATAGACAAGAATTTGCAGATAATGAAATAATAAAAATACAACATACTATGGCAACACTAAAAGAGAAAATCGGTTATGGTTTTGGGGATATGTCTTCCTCTATGTTCTGGAAAATATTCTCCTATTACTTACCGTTCTTCTATTCGAATATTTTTGGTTTGAGCTTGGCTGATGCAGGATTGCTGATGCTGGTGACACGTATTTGGGATGCAGTGTCCGATCCGATGATGGGAGTCATTGCAGACCGTACTCATACGCGTTGGGGTAAATACCGTCCTTATTTGTTGTGGATTGCAGCTCCTTTTGCCATTGCCGGGATTTTACTTTTTACAACGCCCGACATGGGGACAACGGGTAAGCTGGTATGGGCTTATGTCACTTACATCCTGATGATGACGGTATATACGGCAATCAATGTACCATACGGGGCTATGTTGGGAGTAATGACTGATGATTCGAACACAAAAACGGTTTTCTCTTCTTACCGTATGTTTTTTGCATACGGAGGTAGTTTTATCGCTTTGGGAGCATGGGAGCCATTGTGTAATTGGTTTAAATCAATGGACTATAGCAATGCTTCCAGTTGGCAATATGCCATGGTATGCATTGCCACGCTCTGCTTTTTGGGTTTTCTGTTTTGCTTTAGCATGACGCGCGAGCATGTCAAGAGTGTGGCGTCCGAATCCATCGGTAAGGATGTGAAGTCACTGGTGCGCAATTCGCCTTGGTGGATATTGAATGGTGCGGCGTTGTTGTCGAATTTCTTCAATACGGTACGCGGAGCTACTGCCGCCTACTTCTTCAAGGACTATATCAGTGCCAATGCATTCCTCGATTTCGGGGTGTTCAATCTGGTATTGTATGCCGGCTTGTTCCTGATGGTGGGTGAAGTGTGTAATATGATTGGTGTGGCGCTGGCTGTGCCTCTGTCCATGAAGTTTGGAAAGAAGTCCACTTATATCATTTCGCTCGTGTGCCTGGTAGTGCTCAGCGTGCTCTTCTTCTTTGTGCCGAATGACGGGCTGGGATGGTGGCTGATGATGATTTTCCAGGTGCTTATCTCCATCTGCACCGGTATCGTATCTCCGTTGATTTGGAGCATGTATGCGGATGTGGCGGACTATGCCGAGCAAAAGGATGGCACATCCTCTACGGGGCTGATATTCTCTTCCGGTTCTATGGCGCAGAAGTTTGGCGGTGCATTTGCAGGCTGGGCAGTAATGGCACTGTTGGCATTCTTCGGTTACAATACCGCAGAGAATGCCGTGCAGACTCCCGAGGCGCTGGATGGCTTGAAGTATCTGATGAGCTTTATTCCTGCTGCGATAGCCGCACTTTCCATCGTTGTCGTATTCATCTATCCATTGAATAAGACGCGTATGGCAGCCATCAATGCAGACCTGAAAGAGCGCCGTGAGAACCTTCAGCAGAATAACTTATAACTCATAACTCAAAAACTTGTGGATATCAAGAAGATGAAACAGGAGATGGAGGAGGAGTTGGTCTCCAATATCCTCCCCTTCTGGATAAACAGAATGACGGATGAAGTGAACGGCGGCTTCTACGGCCGTATCACGGGTCGAGAGGAGGTGAAGCCCGAAGCTGAAAAGGGGGCCATCCTGAACGCCCGCATCTTGTGGACCTTTTCGGCTGCATACCGCTTGCTGAGGAGGCCGGAGTATCTGGAAACGGCTACGCGTGCCAAACGCACTCTTATCGACCGTTTCTACGACAATGAATTTGGCGGAGTTTACTGGTCTCTCGACTATAAAGGCAATCCGCTCGATACCAAGAAGCAGATTTACGCTTTGGGTTTCGCCATCTACGGGCTGAGTGAATATGCTCGTGCCACGGGCGATGATGAAGCGCTGGCATATGCCATCCGTTTGTTCGAGACTATCGAAGAGCATAGCTTCGACCCCGTGAAGAACGGTTATTGTGAAGCCTTGACCCGCGAATGGGGAGAGATAGCCGACATGCGCCTCAGCGCCAAGGATGAGAACGAGCGCAAGACGATGAATACCCATCTGCATATTCTGGAACCTTATACCAATCTTTTCCGCATGTGGAAGGATACCCGTCTGGAGAGGCAACTGCGCAATTTGATAGGCCTTTTCACGGAACGGATTCTGAATATCAAGACCGGTCATCTGGAATTGTTCTTCAATGATGATTGGGTTAGTAAATACCGCATTGTCTCCTATGGGCACGATATCGAAGCCTCCTGGTTGATACACGAGGCTGCCCTTGTTCTGGGCGATAAGGACCTCCTGGAGAAAGTGGAACCACTTGTAGAATACATCGCTGCCGCTGCCGATGAAGGATTGACGCCCGACGGCAGCATGATATACGAGACTTTTCTGGATAAAGGAAAGACCGATACCGACCGCCACTGGTGGGTGCAGGCCGAGAACGTAGTGGGACATGCCAACCTCTACCAGCACTTTGATGACGAAGTGGCCATGCAGAAGGCTCTCCGATGTTGGGACTTCATCAAGCAACATCTGGTAGACTACAAGTACGGAGAATGGCATTGGAGCGTGCGTGCCGACGGCACGGTGAACACCGATGATGACAAGGCGGGATTCTGGAAATGTCCGTATCACAACGGACGTATGTGCATGGAAATTATTGAACGTTTTTCATAGGTTTTCTATCATAAGAAGATGAATAGATTGATGGTTTTGGGGATTCTTGTCTGGATGGGGATTGCGCTGCACGCGCAATCTCTTTATCCGGACTTCAGCAAGCTGAACTTCGGGTGCGACGGAAACAGCATTACCGCAGGCGAACAATGGTCTAAGACTGTAGTGGATAAACTCGGATTCGCTACACATCACAACGTGGCGGTCGGTTCTGCCACATGGGCATGCCATCCCGATACTCAGGATTATGGCAGCGAAGCTTTTGCCGGCATCTCTGGCGGTTGGCAGGTTACGGAGGATAGGCATGAGTTACAGATGCGGCACAACAACGTGTCAAAGGTGCATATCCAGAAGTTCATAGCCGAAGTGGAAAGTGGCGCTTACCCTGCGCCCGATGTCTTTGTGTTCTCTATGGGAACGAATGACCGTAACTTGGGTAGTGCCGAAGAGGCCCTTAAAGGGAAGACGCTCGATGAAGTAGATGTCAACACCATGGCGGGCGGTGCCCGTTGGTCCATTCAGACCATTCTGGAGCATTATCCCCAATGCCGCGTATTCGTGTGCACGCCGATTCAGACCGGCAACCCCGAACACAATGCACTGAATCTGCAGAAGATTGCCATCTTGCGTGAGTTGTGCCGGGCGCTTTCCGTGCAGCTGATAGACTGTTACTCCAACTGTGGTATCACCGAAAAGTTTGAGCAGCCTTCCGGTAGCGGGCGCTATCTGCGCGACGGGTTGCATCCCGACAAACCGGGGCAGGAGCTGATGGGCCGTTACATCGCGAAGGAGATACGGAACCATTTCTTTTAGTTCCGTTCTGCATATTCCGGTTGGAATAACTTATCATTTAGGGCTTGTAAAGCCCTTTTTTTGTCTGTATTCTTAATGACGAATGCCACGTCATTATTGCTGCTGCCATATGAAATCATCCGTAGGGGGATGTCCTTTAGCGCCTCCATAATCTTTGCCTCAAACCCGGCATATTCCCATTGCATGTTGCCCACCACGGAGACGATGGTCATGCGGTCTTCTACCAATACATGGGCATATTGGCGTAGTTCGGAGATGATATTCGATAAACGAGTGCAGTCGTCTATAGCCACAGATACGTCCAGATTGGAGGATACCAGCAGGCAGAGGGGGGTACGGTACTTGGCAAAAATGTCGAAAATCTTGCTGATGAACAGATAGGGACACAGATTATGGTTCGATTCGAACTTTATGTATATGATGTGGTCCTTGGCGGCTATGGCCTTGATGATATTGTCGTCCTGCAGGTTGGAAATTAGCGTGCCTTCTGCCGACGGTTCCATAGAGTTAAGCAACCGGACGGGAATATTCCTTAGGCGTGCCGGGGCGATACAGAAGGGATGCAGTATCTTGGCACCATAGAAGGCCAGTTGTTCGGCTTCGTTGAAGCTGAGGCGTTTCACGGGGCGGGTACCTGACACCTCGCGCGGATCATTGTTGTGCATGCCATCTATGTCCGTCCATATTTGTATCTCGTCTGCTTGGAGGGCGGTGCCAATGAGGGAAGCAGTGTAATCACTGCCGCCGCGTTTCAGGTTATCTGTTTCGTTATAGGCATTCTTGCAGATGAAACCCTGAGTGATGAAGAGATTGATGCCGGGATGGCAGGCAAGCTGTTCTCGGAGTTTTTGTTCTATATATTCCAAGTCGGGTTCGTTGTCGGGGCCGGTACGCATGAAGTCGAATGCACAAAGCAGTGCATTGGGAATTTTCAGCTCGCGCAGGTAGAAATGCATCAGAGCGGTACTGATAAGTTCGCCTTGTGCCAGCACCTCCTTCTCTTCGACGGAGGTGAAAGAGTTCTTGGTAAATTTCCATAGTTGCTGGAAGCGGTCGAGGATATAATCTATTGCTTCCCGTTTCAGTTTCTCGTCGGTCAGCAACCCATTGGCAAATTCGATGAACTGGAATTCCAGCCGGGTGATGCGGTCGTGGGCTTGTTCTATTTCACGGTTGAACAAGTTGGCGGCAATCTCCTCCAGATGGTTGGTGGTGCCTGCGGTGGCAGACAGTACCACAATCTTGGGTGTTGCATCTTTAATGAGTGTTGCTACATGTTTCATTCTCTCTACGGTGCCGACGGAAGTTCCGCCGAATTTACAAACTTTCATTTCTTGTTTCTTTTTTAACAGTTTCATAATTGCATTCATCCGGATGTTCTTCCTTCCGGCTTTTCATTTCAGGTGGCCTCTTTCCAAAATGGAAGGGGGAGGCATGAGGGGCTGTCACTGGGACTAGGCCTGCATAATGCCGCTGTGGCATTGTTGTGGTGGGATATTCATATCCCGGTTGGTGGCAGGCTCTTGCCCCTTCACCTATAAAAGTTCAAAAGATATGCCGTTGGTATTTGGGAAAAGCTTATATTTGCACACCCTGTTTTTTACCGTTATCAGTTTAAAAACTTATCGAATAGATATGAGTAAGATTCTAATCATTGATGATGAGGTACAAATCCGTACCCTTCTGACACGGATGATGGAGTTGGAGGGATATGACGTCTGTCAGGCTGGTGATTGCAGGGCTGCCCTGAAGCAACTGGAACTCCAAAATCCCGATGTAGTTTTGTGTGATGTGTTTCTGCCCGATGGAAATGGGGTAGACCTGGTGTTGGCTATCAAGAAGGCGGCACCCAATGTGGAAGTTATTCTGCTGACAGCGCACGGCAATATTCCCGATGGGGTGCAGGCCATCAAGAACGGTGCTTTCGACTACATCACCAAGGGAGACGATAATAACAAGATTATTCCTCTGATAAGCCGTGCTGTAGAGAAAGCGCGTATGAATGTGCGGTTGGAAAAACTGGAGAAGAAGGTGGGACAGACGTACTCTTTTGATTCTATCCTGGGAGAATCCAAAGTCCTGAAGGATGCTGTTTCATTAGCTCAGAAGGTGTCAGGGACTGATGTTCCTGTACTGTTGACTGGAGAAACGGGCACGGGTAAGGAGGTATTTGCCCAGGCCATCCATTACAGTAGTAAGCGTGCACGGCAGAATTTTGTAGCGGTTAACTGTTCTTCGTTCAGCAAGGAGTTGCTGGAAAGTGAAATGTTCGGTCATAAAGCCGGTTCGTTTACCGGCGCATTGAAGGATAAGAAGGGACTGTTCGAGGAAGCGAATAATGGGACTATTTTTTTGGATGAAATCGGTGAGATGGCGTTTGAACTGCAAGCCAAGTTGCTGCGTATTCTTGAAACCGGTGAGTATATTAAGATAGGTGATACGAAACCTACCCGTGTCAATGTCCGCATCATTGCCGCTACGAACCGCAACTTGTCCCAGGAGATTGTTGCCGGACGTTTCCGCGAGGATTTGTTTTATAGATTAAGCGTATTTCAGATACATCTGCCGCCATTGCGCGAACGTGCAGGTGATATCCGGCTGTTGGCGAAGGCTTTTATAAAGAGTTTTGCGGAACAGCTGGCGCGTCCGGTGGTTGAAATAGCTCCCGCATTTCTTGAAGCATTGGACTCCCAACCGTGGAAGGGAAATATTCGTGAATTACGTAACGTGATAGAACGCAGTATGATTGTTTGCGAGAGCGGATATCTGGACATTGCTGATTTGCCGTTTGATATTCAGAATGCCCATTATGAACACTCCAATGATTCAAGTCCCGGCAGTTTTGAACTTTCAGCTATGGAACGCCGGCACATTGCCCGTGTACTGGAGTATACAAAGGGGAATAAGACAGAAGCAGCCCGGTTATTGAAAATAGGTTTGATGACGTTGTATCGGAAGATTGAGGAATACAAGATCTCAGATCTATAATAGGGGGCTCAGTATACGACTGAGGTACCTTCGATATAGGACCGTGGCAAGATTATTCTTGAAACAGGCTTAGAAGCAGAAAGTGCCTATGGGCTAAAACATATCAAAACAGGTTGCACCTTTTCATTTTGAAAGGGTGCAACCTGTTTCTTTTTATACTTGTTTAGTATGTATTCTGTTGATAATTAATGGTGTATGGTATATGCGCTCTTTTTGGCACATATTTGGCACATTCCTGGCAGACAAAAATATGTAGTAACATTTTAAAAGGTAAAAACATGGGAATAACAGTATCATTTATTTTTTGCCTATTGAGCGGTTTGTTCGCCTTTTGGCTTTTCTGGAAATGCGTAGATTGGTTTGAGAAGATTTAAAAGAGAGAATTATGTACACAGCTTTATTTGTATTAGGTATTGTAATGTTCGGGTATCTGACTTATGTGCTGATAAGACCCGAAAAGTTTTAATGAATGGAGAGTGGAGAAATGAACACTGAAATTTTAGGTGTAGCCTTGCAGATTGTTCTGCTGATTGTGATATCCTATCCTCTGGGAAAGTATATTGCCAAGGTTTACAAAGGCGAAAAGACATGGTCGGATTTCATGAAGCCGGTCGAGAGATTGATTTATAAAGTGGCCGGAGTCAATCCGGAGGAAGAGATGAACTGGAAACAGTTCTTGAAAGCCCTGCTGATTCTGAATGCCTTTTGGTTTGTATGGGGCATGGTGCTACTCTGTACACAGCAGTGGTTGCCGTTAAATCCGGATGGAAACGCTAACCAGACACCGGACCTGGCATTCAATACATGTATCAGTTTTATGGTGAACTGTAATTTGCAGCATTATTCCGGTGAAAGCGGACTGACATATTTTACACAGTTGTTCGTCATTATGTTGTTCCAATTCATTACCGCCGCTACCGGTATGGCAGCTATGGCAGGTATCATGAAGGGTATGGCTGCTAAATCGACGAAGACTATCGGTAACTTCTGGAAGTTCTTGGTTTTGAGCTGTACACGTGTATTATTACCGCTTTCGTTGATTGTGGGCTTCATCCTCATTCTACAAGGTACTCCGATGGGATTTGATGGTAAGCTGGAAGTTCAGACGATGGAAGGACAAACCCAGTTGGTTTCACAAGGTCCTACGGCAGCGATTGTTCCTATCAAGCAATTGGGTACGAACGGTGGCGGTTACTTTGGATGTAACTCTTCACATCCGTTGGAAAATCCTACTTACTTGACAGATATTGCAGAATGTTGGTCTATCCTAATTATACCAATGTCTATGGTGATTGCACTCGGCTTTTACATCAAACGTAAGAAGATGGCTTACTCTATCTATAGCGTAATGCTTTTTGCTTTTCTTGTCGGTGTTTGCATCAATGTTTCGCAGGAGATGGGAGGTAATCCGCGCATTGATGAGATGGGAATTGCCCAAGACAATGGAGCAATGGAAGGTAAAGAAGTCCGTTTAGGGTCTGCTGCTACTGCTCTTTGGAGTATTGTGACTACAGTTACTTCCAATGGCTCTGTGAATGGTATGCATGATTCAACGATGCCTCTTTCCGGTATGATGGAAATGCTGAACATGCAGATTAATACGTGGTTTGGAGGTGTGGGTGTAGGTTTCATGAACTATTATACATTCATCATTATCGCCGTATTCATCAGTGGACTGATGGTGGGACGTACTCCGGAATTTCTCGGTAAGAAGGTAGAGGCGCGTGAAATGAAGATTGCTACCATTGTGGCACTGCTTCATCCGCTTATCATCTTGGGCGGTGTGGCACTTTCTTGCTTTTTGTTCGCTCATTATCCTGAATTTGTGGCAGGTGAGGGCGGCTGGTTGAATAATCCCAGTTTCCACGGACTGAGTGAGCAGCTTTATGAATATACTTCGGCTGCGGCCAATAATGGTTCTGGCTTCGAAGGATTGGGCGACAATACTTACTTCTGGAACTATACTACCGGCTGGACGCTGATTTTAGGACGTTTCCTGCCTATCGTAGGTCAGGTAGCCATTGCTGGTCTGTTGGCCGGAAAGAAATATGTTCCGGAGAGTGCCGGTACGCTGAAGACAGATACAGTAACTTTCGGTGTGATGACTTTTGCCGTTATCTTTATTGTGGCTGCCTTGTCATTCTTCCCGGCACATGCATTGAGTACGATTGCTGAACATTTCAGTTTGTAATAGTAGTTTGTAAAAAGTAATTTCATAGGTATGAAAGATAATAAATCAGCTTCTCTGTTTCAGAAGGAGCAAGTAATGGAAAGTTTGAAGCAATCATTCGTGAAGCTAAATCCACGGGTGATGATAAAGAATCCGATTATGTTTACGGTGGAAGTCGTAACGGTTGTCATGCTGATTGTCTGTTTCCTTTCATTGGGTACTTCGGAATATGGAGCATTCGGATATAATTTATTGGTATTCATCATCTTGTTTGTGACGTTACTGTTTGCTAATTTTGCTGAAGCCATCGCTGAAGCTCGTGGTAAGGCCCAAGCTGACAGTTTGCGTAAAACCCGTGAAGAGACTCCTGCTAAAGTGTTGGTTGATGGTAAAATCCATACCGTTAGCAGTTCACGTTTGAAGAAAGGTGACTATTTTATTTGTGAAGCAGGAGATACGATTCCTGCCGACGGTGAGATTGTGGAAGGTTTGGCCTCCATTGACGAAAGTGCCATTACCGGTGAATCTGCTCCGGTTATCCGTGAGGCCGGTGGTGACAAGAGTTCCGTAACTGGTGGTACAAAAGTTCTTTCTGATAAAATCAAGGTATTGGTGACGCAGCAACCGGGTGAGAGCTTTCTTGACAAGATGATTGCTTTGGTAGAAGGCGCTACTCGCCAGAAGACTCCGAACGAAATAGCATTGACTATTCTTCTGGCTGGTTTCACTTTGGTATTCGTTATTGTATGTGTAACATTGATTCCTATGGCTGATTATACGAATATTGACCATCCGGGAACTTATATCTCCATTGCAGCCATCATATCTTTGTTTGTCTGCTTGATACCGACTACTATCGGCGGACTGCTTTCTGCCATCGGCATTGCTGGGATGGACCGTGCTTTGCGCGCTAATGTAATTACAAAATCCGGTAAGGCGGTAGAAACAGCCGGTGACATTGATACCTTGTTGCTAGACAAGACTGGCACCATTACAATCGGTAACCGTAAAGCTACTAAGTTTCATTCGGCTTCGGGTGTTGACGAGAATTTGTTCGTAGAGGCTTGCTTGTTGTCCTCACTTTCTGACGAGACTCCGGAGGGTAAGTCTATCATTGAACTGGGACGTGAAAACGGTCATCGTATGCGTGATTTGAATACTACCGGTGCTCATATGATTAAGTTTACAGCCGAAACAAAATGTTCGGGTGTGGATTTGCAGGATGGTACTCAGATACGTAAAGGCGCATTCGACGCTATTCGCAAGATTGTGGAAAATGCCGGAAACAAGTTCCCGAAAGAGATTGAAGAGGTGATTGCTGTAATTACCAGCAACGGTGGAACTCCGCTGGTGGTATGTGTCAATCAGAAAGTTACTGGGGTAATTGAGTTGCAGGATATTATCAAACCGGGCATTCAGGAACGTTTTGAACGTCTTCGCAGGATGGGTGTGAAAACTGTGATGGTGACCGGTGACAACCCTTTGACAGCCAAATATATTGCAGAGAAAGCTGGAGTAGATGATTTCATTGCTGAAGCCAAGCCGGAAGACAAGATGGAATATATCAAAAAAGAACAGCAGGCCGGTAAGCTGGTGGCTATGATGGGTGACGGTACAAACGACGCTCCCGCCCTTGCACAAGCTAATGTGGGTGTGGCAATGAACAGCGGTACGCAGGCAGCCAAAGAAGCTGGTAACATGGTGGACCTTGACAACGATCCGACGAAGCTGATTGAAATTGTGGAGATTGGCAAACAGTTGTTAATGACACGCGGTACGTTGACTACCTTCTCCATTGCGAACGACGTTGCCAAGTACTTTGCTATTATCCCTGCTTTGTTTATGGTAGCCATCCCTCAGTTGGCTCCTCTGAACATTATGGGACTGCATAGCCCTGAAACGGCCATTCTCTCGGCTGTCATATTCAACGCTATCATTATTCCTATCTTGATTCCGTTGGCTTTGAAAGGTGTTCAGTATAAGCCGATCGGTGCCAGTGCGCTACTTCGTCGCAATCTGTTGATTTATGGTGTGGGTGGCGTCATTGCTCCGTTTGTCGGCATCAAACTGATAGATATGATAGTTAGTCTGTTTTTTTAAAACTTGGATAAAATGAAAACTCTTTGGAAATCATTTAAAATAACAATTGCATTTTGCATATTTTTCTCTCTGTTCTATATCCTTGTCTTGTGGATATTTGCACAGTTCGCCGGTCCCAACAAGGGAAATGCAGAGGTGGCAACACTCAATGGTAAAGTGGTAGGTGCAGCCAATGTAGGCCAGATGTTTACGCAAGATATTTATTTCTGGGGACGCCCATCTGCGGGTAATTATACAGCCGATGCTTCGGGTGGTAGTAACAAGGGACCTACGAACGATGAATACCTGGCAGAAGTGGAAGCCCGTATCGATACTTTTCTGGTACATCATCCTTATCTGAGCCGCAAGGATGTGCCTGCTGAAATGGTAACCGCCAGTGGTTCCGGTCTAGACCCACATATCACACCTGCTTGTGCTTATGTACAAGTGAAGCGTGTGGCTCAGGCACGTGGCATGAACGAGGCTGAAGTGAAAGCCATTGTAGACAAGAACATCAGCAAACCCTTTTTGGGGGTGTTTGGTACGGAAACTGTCAATGTGCTGGAACTGAACATTGCATTAGAAGAAGCCGATCAGAATAAATAATTTTTTAGTTGTGTTTGTCATGTGTTATGGGCAGGAGCGGAAGTATTTCTGTTCAGGCAGCGAAAGACTGTCATTTTACAGGGGGAGCCGAAACTTCCTTCCTGCCTTTCAACGATTGATTAGTAATGGTAAATAAATAGTTGGATATGAAAAGTTTAAAAATATCAATTCTAGTTTTTGCGAGTATGGTAGCTGCTTGTTTTATGGGAACCGGCAAAGTGCAAGCTCAGGAATTTACAATACAAGGTGATTTAGTCAGTTCTTATGTTTGGCGCGGCTTTTACCAGACGGGAGCCAGTTTTCAGCCCACTTTGGGTTTTGGGGTCGGTGATTTTTCTTTGACGGCATGGGGCTCTACCGATTTTGACGGAGTTTCTTCAGGAGAAGGGGCTGCGGCTAAGGAGATTGATTTGACGGCTGCCTATGCTTTGGGAGAATCAGGTCTAACTTTTTCTGTTGCCAGCTTGTGGTGGGGCGGACAAGGAGCAAGAAAGTATTTTAATTTTAAGAGTCACGAAACAGCTCATCACTTTGAAGCGGGATTAGCCTATACATTGCCGGTTGAAAAGTTTCCTTTGTCAATCGCTTGGTACACTATGTTTGCCGGAGCTGACAAAGATGATAAAGGCAGGCAGAATTATTCTTCGTATGTTGAACTCAACTATCCGTTCAGTGTTAAGTCTGTAGATTTGAACCTGACTTGCGGATTTCTGCCTTATGAAGCTGGGGTAGGAGTATATGGCGTTCCTAACAGCGGGTTTGCCGTAACCAATGTGGCACTGAAAGGTATTACGGAAATCAAGATTACTGACAATTTCTCAATACCTGTATTTGCACAAGCCATTTGGAACCCTCGTATGGAAGATGCACATCTGGTATTCGGCTTTACTTTAAGGCCATGATTTATTTAGATATAACTTTAGAACTCATGAATTAGTGTTGGATGCCCGTGGCGGTCGTGATGATCGTTACGGGTTATATGGCATATATAAGACAAGTAAAAAAACAGAAGAAATGAGTAGGGAAGAAAGCGTACAGCATTTTCTTGATTTGATTAAAAAGTCGCGGCGTGGCAAGTTCAAAGTCTACATCGGCATGATTGCTGGTGTAGGTAAATCTTATCGTATGCTTCAGGAAGCACACGAGTTACTTGACAACGGAGTAGATGTGAAGATAGGCTATATAGAGACACACGGGCGTGCCGGTACGGATGCTATGTTGGAAGGATTGCCCGTTGTTCCTCGTCGTAAGATATTCTATAAAGGGAAAGAGCTGGAAGAAATGGATTTGGATGCCATTATCCAGATACACCCTGAGATAGTAGTGGTGGATGAACTGGCACATACCAATGTGGAAGGTAGCCGGAATGAGAAACGCTGGCAGGATGTGATGGATTTGCTTGATGAGGGTATCAATGTGATTTCTGCCGTTAACATCCAGCACATTGAGAGTGTCAATGAAGAAGTACAAGGCATCTCGGGTATTGAGGTGAAGGAACGTATTCCCGATAGCGTTTTGCAAGAGGCAGATGAGGTGGTGAATATTGACTTGACTGCGGAAGAATTGATAGCCCGTCTGAAAGCTGGAAAAATTTACAAGCCGGAAAAGGTCTCTACTGCCTTGAACAATTTCTTTAAAACGGAAAATATTCTCCAATTACGTGAACTGGCTTTAAAAGAGGTGGCTTTACGGGTGGAAAAGAAAGTGGAGAATGAAGTGGTTACCAGTGTGGGAGTCCGTCATGAGAGATTTCTGGCATGTATCAGCAGCAACGAGAAAACACCACGACGCATCATTCGTAAAGCTGCACGTCTGGCAACCCGCTACAATACTTCGTTTGTTGCCCTTTATGTGCAGACTCCCAGAGAAAGTACTGACCGCATCGGTCTGGCAAATCAAAGGTATTTATTGAACCACTTCAAATTGGTGACCGAACTGGGAGGGGAGGTCGTTCAGGTGCAATCGCCGGATGTGCTGGGAAGCATTGTTGATACTTGTAGGGAGAAACAGATAACAACTGTCTGCATGGGAAGTCCGTCACTTTCTTTTCCGAAATCATTGTTCATGATATTGAAATACCGAAAATTTGTGCGTGATTTGGCACAAGTAAACATAGATTTGATTATACTTGCATAATATTAATTCTTAGGAACATTATGAATATTCGTACAAAATTGATACTCAGCGTAGGGGTATTGGCTGGAATGATTATTTTGTTGGTTGCTCTTTCTGTGGTGAATCTACAGATACTGACGGCTACAGAGCCGGATAGTCCTGCTGCTGTACCGGGATTGCAACGTGCATTGCTCTGGATTTCTGTGATAGGTGGGGTATGTATTTTTGCCAGTATCATATTGTTGGTATGGCTTCCCCGTTCCATCAGCAAACCTATTCAAGAACTGACGCGTGGGATTCTTGAAATAGCGAACCATAATTATGAGAAACGTCTGGATATGAGTGGACACGAGGAATTTCGTGAAGTGGCTGATAGTTTTAATCGGATGGCTGAACGACTGACGGAGTATCGCGCCAGTACGCTGAACGACATACTTTCTGCTAAGAAATTTCTTGAGGCTATTGTGAATAGTATTGATGAACCTATTATTGGTTTGAACCGTAATAGGGAAATTCTCTTTATCAATAATGAGGCTTTAACTGTGCTGAATTTAAAACGGGAAGAGGTAATTCGCCGTTCGGCTGAGGAGCTTTCTTTGAAGAATGATTTGCTCCGCCGTTTAGTTCGTGAATTGGTAAATCCGGGTGAAAAGAAAGAACCGTTGAAGATTTATGCAGACAATAAGGAGAGTTACTTTAAAGCTTCTTACATTACCATTATAAATGCAGAGGCTGATGATGACGAACCTCATAATCTTGGCGATGTGATTTTACTGAAAAATATTACAGAATTCAAAGAATTGGATAGTGCCAAGACTACTTTTATCTCGACTATTTCTCATGAACTGAAAACGCCTATATCCGCTATTCTGATGAGTCTGCAGTTGTTGGAGGACAAACGGGTAGGGGTGTTGAACGACGAGCAGGAGCAATTATCGAACAGCATTAAGGAAAATGCTGATCGCCTTCTTGGGATTACCGGAGAACTACTGAACATGACGCAGGTAGAAGCCGGTAAACTGCAGATGATGCCTAAAATAACAAAGCCCATTGAACTGATAGAGTATGCCATCAAGGCTAATCAGGTACAGGCTGATAAATTCGGCATTCAGATAGAAGTGGAGTATCCGGAAGAAAAAATGCCTAAATTGTTTGTCGATAGCGAAAAGATTGCTTGGGTACTCACCAATTTGTTGAGTAATGCTATCCGCTATTCCAAAGAGAACGGGAGGGTGGTTATCGGCGCCAAGCATGACGAGGATTTTGTGGAAATGTATGTGCAGGATTTTGGAAAAGGTATCGACCCGCGTTATCACCAGAGCATTTTTGACCGTTATTTCCGAGTGCCGGGCACTAAAGTGCAAGGTAGTGGCTTAGGACTTTCCATTTCGAAAGACTTTGTGGAAGCGCATGGCGGTACACTGACTGTTCAGAGTGAGCTGGGTAAGGGGAGCCGCTTCGTTATCCGGTTGAAAGCGTAACGTTTTCTATTTTTTGCGGTACTGTTGCGGAGACATGCCTGTTTGTTTCTTGAAAAATGTACCAAAATAAGAAGCATTGGGAAAATTGAAGAAATCGGCGATTTCCTGGATATTTTTCTGGGTGTTCTTGAGTAGTGAGATGCTTTTGCGGATGATGGATTTGAATATCAGTTCCTGCACGGTGAATCCGCAGACGGACTTGGATAGTGCAGAGAGGTATTTGGGTGATAAGCAGAGTTTGTCTGCATAAAACTCTACACCGCGTTCTTCCGTGTAGTGCGCATCTATCAACTGAATCAGCCGGATAAAAATTTCATGTTTGTGGCCAACCGTTGTTTTAAGGTTCATCAGTTTACGGTTGTAAATGGAACAGATGCGGTATGTGAGTCCCAGCAGAAGCAGCCTTTGTTCGTTGTCGTTGAAGGTGTTGTTGTCTAAGTGCAGGGTATTGTCCAGTAAGGACATGTATTTCAGGACTTCTTCTTCGTCTCCGGTGTTCCATACGTAGCATGGTTCGGTCCGGAGCTGCATGTATAGGTACATGGTTGCCACTGAATTGCCTATGATGTCCCTTATCGGTTCTATCTGGTAAATGAATATGAATAGTTGCAGGTCTTCCGATTCGCTCAGCACTTGGAAGAGGGAATCTTCCGGAATGAAAACTGTTTCGCCTGCCTGGGCCGAGAATACCTTCATGTTGAGCGAAAAGGTGAAGTTGCCCTGGCGGCAGACCATCAGTCCTGCTCCATTAATCATGAAAGGTTTCTTCAAGGAGGCAGGGAAGGAGCAGAGCATACCTTCTGAACTACAAATGTTTTCTCCGTTGGACAATGCGCGGTCCAAGTGGGATAAACGTTCTTGTTGAGTATCCATAACAGACAAAATTACAGGTTGTACCGAAAATTGTCTGCTAAGTTAGTAATTTTCGTTTAGGATACCGCACGACAAGCACAAATATCATGCAAATCAGGCAGGCATAGAGTGTCCATCCTGCCATTTCCTTTACAGCAGAGAGGGTGGCCTGCACCTGGATGCGTCCTTTGGTGGATATGGCAGCCATGTTGATTGCTTCTTGTTTGCTTTTTCCCTGATATTGCATGCCTTGTACGGTTTGGGTAAACGAGGCGGACGCTTCGGGGTGCAACATGTCTACATTCTGTGCATAGCGGGTGACGTAGTGCTGCTGGCGTTCTTGCAGCACATTCGTATAGAGTGCGGCTCCGATGCAGGGAGCCAATACCATGCGTACGGTAATCATGGTACATATCCAGGAAGAAAGATATTTGTAAGGCATGCGTTGGGTGGCGTAGGTTGGAATCAGCGAGTAGAGGAACATCATGCCGGTGGAGCGGATGATGACCGGATACTTCATCCGTTCGTACAGTCCTGCACCTTGTACCTCGAAATACATGAACATGGCGGAAAGCCCCAATAGAAGGAAACCGGCGGCAAAGAGATATTTGAAGTGTACGCCTTTTACGCTGAGCCAGATAGTGGCTATACCGCCGATGAGGTAGCCCAGCATGGACCAGTTGCCCAGGGTGGCATTCTGAAAGTTGTCCAGTTTCATGCCTATGCCCGTGAATACATTGACAAACATGGCGCTGGAATTCAGTACCATTAACAGAAAATAGAATAGGAAACCCATACGGATGGTACGCAGTTTGAATACATCGAGCTGATAGTAAGGATTGCGCTGGGTAGACTCGATATAGAGAAATATGCCGCCAGCAATGATGGCGCAGACTGTGGCCCATTGTATGGTTGGGTCATCGTACCAGTCGAGCACTTTGCCATAAGTAAGCACGTAGGTAATGCAGGCTAGTGTGATGCAGAAGATGGAGGCATTGCCGAACTGCTTGAAGTTGATGGGGAAACGGCGGGTGGTATATTTATGATAAGGCATAGTAATGAAGGTGATGAGGATGCAAAGTAATAGTAGCCCCATCATAAAGTAGTGTATGTACTGCCATTCATATTCAAAAGCGAGCCAGGCGGTGAGCGAGGTTCCCAATTGCCCCAGTACCATGAAGAATAGATAGATGGCGGGTTGTGCCGCACTCCGTTCGATGTCCAGCTTGTCCCAGCCTTCGTCAGTTGTGGGCTCGTTGCCGGGTGTAATTTTGTCGTACGCCTCGATATGCCCTGCATACTTTATGAGGGTGAAGAGGTTGACCATCATCAGCACCATTCGTAGGAATCCCATAAAGATGCTGCATAGTGCCAGCAGGAAAACGCTGTCTGTCTTGGCACAGATATAGCTGAAGATGTACATCAGGGAGAATCCTGCCAGGCACATCATTTTCTGCCGGCGTATGACTACCAGCCTATACAGAAAAGGGCAGAATGCTGCCATGCCAATGGAAGTGGCGAAGTTGGCAAACTGGATATGCTCGGAAATGATGCCGAGTTCGCTCATCATTTCGGTGCTTGCCACCGAGTAGGTACCGCCCACAGTCAGTATCGGCAAAAAGAATACGAATAGGATGATGATACCTACCGGTTTGGGTACCCAGTTGTAGAAAGGATAGTTCTTGGGGTATGAGGGCATGGGGATAAGGGTTAAGGGGTTAGGGATTAAGGGTTAAAGATTAAGGATTAGGGGGTAAGGATTAAGGAGTTGGTTGCCTTAATCCCTAACCTCTAATCCTTAATCCCTATTTTTTTGTTTTCGCTTTGACTATTACCATCATACCGGCGGCAAGGCTACTGTTGTCTTCTTTAGACAAATCGGTAAAGTCGATGCGGACTGGGATGCGTTGCTGTATCTTCACGAAGTTGCCGGCAGAATTATCCGTGGGCACTAGGGAATATTTGGAGCCGGTGGCTCCGGAGATGGCAGTGATTTTTCCTTTGAATTCTTTGTCGCTGATGGCATCGACGGTAATGACTACTTCTTGTCCCAAGTGCAGATTCTCAATCTGGGTTTCCTTGTAGTTGGCTATAATCCACTTTTGTGTGTCAGGCAGAATGTAGGTGATGGTTTGTCCGGCAGTGATGAATTGTCCTTCTTCAAGGGTACGCCGCCCCAATTTCCCATCACAAGGAGCTACTACTACGGTGTAGGAGAGATTCAGTCGTGCCATTTCGAGTGCGGCTGTTGCCCGTTGTATGGCAGCTTCGGTATTTTCACGGCGATGTGACACTTCGTTCACACCCGACAAGGCAGCTTTCTGTTGTCGTTTCACGGCTTCCAACTTCTTGTGGGTAGCTGCATATTCGGTTTCTATCTGTTCCAATTGAATGGGGGTGGCAGCGTTTCTCTTCACCAGATTCTGGTATCGTTGGCGGTCTTTCTCCAGCTTGGTAAGGCGGATTTCTATCTCTGCTATGGAGGCGTCGTAGACAGAGGCTGTAGTTTGCGTGGTTTGTAGTGTGGCACCAATGACTGTGGCACCGGCTTGTGCATCCTTGAGTGCAGCTTCAGCTTCCATGACTCTGATTTTATATTCCCGGTCGTCCAATATAAGTAAGGTATCTCCTTTGTGTACTTCTTGGTGTTCTGTGAAACAAATTTTCTTGATATATCCTGATGCGCGCAGATTGACGGGAGATATGTATTGTTCAATCTGTGCATCATTACTGGTTTCCGTCCGTTTGTAGTTCAAAAAGAGGCAGACCACTTGAATAATTCCCCAGATAAGGATAGCTATTCCTAATAGGCTGACAACGATTTGCCAACGGCGAAGCTTCTTCAATTTCCGTGCTTTTTCTTGGTGGGTACTTGCGGTGTTATTGTTCTCTTTTGTTTCCATATTTTCTATATTATATTGTTTACTTATTATAT
>ENA-OYEE01000253-OYEE01000253.1-human-gut-metagenome-genome-assembly--contig:-NODE-253-length-20472-cov-4.799579_pt1 | contig 20472 bp, 16 predicted proteins | sample MGYA00243556_ERZ652917 | MGnify/ENA primary metagenome ERZ652917 (study PRJEB26926, sample SAMN06164646) | human gut metagenome | biome: ENVO:00009003; feature: ENVO:2100002; material: ENVO:00002003... | reverse complement strand
TTATATTTACTGTGAAGAAAAAGAAATCATAATTAAATAACAAAATGCAAGTTATCATGAAAGGAAAATTAATCCCTGTGTTTGTTTTGGCAGCATTGGTTTCCTGTAGCCAACCACCCGTTAAGGAGCAAGGTCCTCGTCCAGTTAAATTGGCGGACGTTACTTCTCTGAACATGGTTGAGAAATCATTCAGTGGAGTGGTATCGCCCGATCAATTCAGTGATTTGGCGTTTAAGATGTCCGGCCCGCTGATCTCATTAAACGTGGACGAAGGCCAGAAGGTCCGTACGGGACAGATCGTGGCCGAGATCGATCCGCTGGACTTTAAATGGGAATATGAGGCGAAGAAAGCGTCTTTCCAGACCGCTGAGGCGCAATTGCAACGTGCGAAGAAGTTATTGTCCAAACAAGCTATCTCCAAGCAAGAGTATGAGTCTACGGAAGCCTCTTACTCAAATGCCAAGGCGGCTTTCGAGTATGCGCAAAATACATTGAACCAGACAAAGCTTCGTGCGCCGTTCGATGGATTTATCCAGAAGAAATATGTGGAGAATTACCAGAAGGTACAGGCCGGACAAGGAATCGTTTGCTTGATCAACCCGAATAAGTTACAGGTCGTGTTTACGATGCCGGAGAGTAATATCAATTACTTCTCTTCTCCTTATTCTGTTTATGTGGAATTCGATAATTACAAGGGCGTTCGCTTCAAGGCGAAGGTGAAAGAATACGTGGAAGCCTCTCCCGATGGCTCCGGCGTTCCCGTATATCTGTATATCGATGATCCGAACTTTAATTTAGAGAAATATAAGGTAGCCGTAGGTTTCTCTTGCCGTGTGATCTTGAACGTGGATAGCGAGAGTTTCACGCAAGGCGCCGTATTGGTTCCGCTGGCCGCTATCGTGGCTGACGATGCCAATAGCGATAAGTATGTGTTTGTTTATAATGGGCAGTCTCAAAAGGTTGAGCGTCGCAAGATTACCGAGTCTATGCTGATCGGCAAGGATGGCGTGATCGTAACGGATGGCTTGCGACCCGGCGAACAGGTTGTCTCAGCCGGAGCCACTCGTTTGGTGGATGGACAACAGGTAAAAGTATTAACAGATTAAGAGATAAACAATGAATATTCCAAAATATTCCTTAGAGAATCAGAAGATTATATACTTTTTCCTAGCGGTCATGCTGATAGGAGGTATATATTCTTTCTTTAAATTGCCGAAGAAGGAAGATTCTCCCTTCGTAATCAAGCAAGCGGTTTTGGTTACCCAATATCCGGGAGCGACACCTCAGGAGGTGGAGAAGCTGGTGACTGAGCCGATCGAACGGGAGATTCAGGCTATGTCGGATGTGTTCCAGATCAAATCTGAGTCTTATTTCGGTATGTCCAAGATTTCTATTGAGTTGCAGCCTACCTTGTCTCCGGATTATATGCCGGTCAAGTGGGACGAGTTGCGTCGTAAGGTGGCGAATATACAGCCCCGCCTTCCGTCTGGCGCCTCCTCGATATCCGTTAGTGATGACTTCGGTGACGTATTCGGAATTTATTATGCCTTGACGGCCGATGAGGGATATACTTACGACGACCTGCGTAATTGGGCGCAAAAGATCAAGACGGAGCTATCTCCTGTACCGGGCGTACAGAAGGTCTACCTATTCGGTGAACAGACACAAGTTGTCAACGTAAAGATCTCTATCCCGAAACTGGCTAACCTAGGTATCGACCCGAACGCTATCCAGCAGGTGATGCAAACGCAGAACTTGTTGGTGAATACGGGAGATATCAATACCGGTAATTATCAATTGCGTTTGCGTGCGGAAGGTACGTATAAGGATATACAAGATATCCGGGACCAATTGATCGTGACGAAAAGTGGCGGTGAGGTTCGTTTGGGAGATATCGCTACGGTAGAGCGTGGTTATATGGACCCTCCCTCGAACCTGATGCGTGTGGACGGTAAGCGTGCCATCGGTATCGGTGTCGCTACCGGTTCGAAAGACGATGTGGTTGCCGTGGGTAACGCCGTGGCGGATCATTTAGCGGAGATGGAGCAGCTGTTCCCGGTGGGTATGGACCTGAAAACGATCTATCCGGAGAACAAGATCGCGGATGAGGCGAACAACGGTTTTATCTTGAACTTGATCGAGTCGTTATTGATCGTTATCGTGATTATCTTTATCGTGATGGGGTCCCGTGCCGGTATGTTGGTCGGTAGTTCGTTGTTGTTCTCGGTAGGTGGTACCTTATTGATCATGTTGATCTGGGGTGTCGGCTTGAACCGAACCTCGTTGGCGGCCTTTATTATCGCTATGGGTATGTTGGTGGATAACGCTATCGTGGTGACGGATAATGCCCAAGTCGGTATCAAGCGGGGACTTTCCCGTTATCAGGCGTTGATCGATGGCGCGACGAAACCGCAGTGGGCGTTGTTGGGCGCTACCTTTATCGCCGTATGTTCTTTCTTGCCGATGTACTTGGCACCGGCATCCGTGGCCGAGATCGTGAAACCGTTGTTTATCGTATTGGCGGTATCCTTGGGATTAAGCTGGGTCTTGGCCTTGACGCAAACGACTACCTTCGGTAATTTTATCTTGAAAGAGGCGAAACCGGGTGAGAGCAAAGACCCGTACGATACGAAGCTGTATCATAAATTTGAGTCGGTATTGGGCCGTTTGATCAAGCGTAGATATGTAACGATCTCTACCGTGGTAGCTACGTTATTCCTTTCCTTGTTCGTGATGAGCATCATGCCGCAGAGTTTCTTCCCGATCATGAGCAAGCCTTATTTTCGTGCGGACTTGATCTTCCCGGAAGGATATAGCATCTACGACGTGGAGACGAACGTGAAGAAGATAGAGGAGGAATATCTCAGCAAGAATGAGAATATCAAATCATACTCGTTTACCTTGGGAGGTTCGCCGGTGCGTTATTACTTGGCCAGTTCTTCTATCGGTCCGAAGCCAAACTTCGCCAATGTGTTGATCGAGACACAAGATCCGGAGGATGCGCAAGCGGAAGAGGGTAAGTTCTACGATTATATGGTCGCTAACTATCCGAATATATTGACCCGTTCGGCTTTGTTCGCCTTGTCTCCGGTTCCGGATGCGGCGATCGAGATCGGTTTTATCGGCGATAACGTAGACACGTTGGTTGCCTTGACGCAAAGGGCGCAGGAGATCGCCCGGAATTATGATCAGGTGATGGAGGTTCGCAATAGTTGGGGTAACAAGGTTCCGGTATGGAAGCCGCTATATTCCCAAGAGAAAGGTTTGCGTCTGGGTATTACCCGTCAGCAGGTGGCTTATTCCTTGCGTTCGGCTACGAATGGCGTACCTTTGGGTGAGTATCGTGAGGGCGACGTGTTTATGCCGATCTTACTGAAAGATGCGGATAAGGATTCTATCAGTCTGAATGATATAAAGACTTTGCCGGTTTATAGCGCTAAAGGCCGTTCGGTAAAAGTGGAGCAGGTGATCGATGATTTCTCGCTGGATTATGAGTTTAACGTAGTGAGACGATTCAACCGTGAGCCGTGTATGCTTATGCAGTGTGAGCCGAAGCGTGGCGCCAATACGATGGCTGCTTTCAGTCATTTGTGGAAAGAGGTACAGGAGAAGATTCAGGTGCCGGAAGGATATAAGATGACGTATTTCGGTGAGCAATCCGAGCAAGATAAAGGTAATAAGGCGATCGCCGCTAATATCCCGTTGATGTTCGGTTTGATTTATGTCACCTTGTTATTCTTATTCCCGAAATATTACCGGAAACCGGTATTGATCATGGCGATGCTGCCGTTGATCTTCATTGGTGTGGTATTGGGATTGTTGGTGTTCGGTAAGTCTCTCGACTTCTTTGCTATGCTGGGTCTGTTGGGCTTGATCGGTATGAATATCAAGAATGCGATCGTGCTGGTGGACGAGATCGGTTTGCAATTGAACGCGGGCTTGTCTCCGGTGAATGCCGTGATAGAGGCAACGAAAACCCGTATCGTTCCGGTGACGATGGCTTCCGGTACGACGATCTTAGGTATGTTGCCGTTGTTGGGTGACGCTATGTTCGCCGGTATGGCGGCTACCATCATGGGTGGTCTGTTCGTATCTACGATCTTGACGATCTTCGTGCTTCCGGTTACTTATTGTGTTTTCTTTAAGATTAAATCAGAGTAAAAGGTATGAGAAATAAAATAATCATAGGTTGTTTATTGTTGGGTGTCTTGTCCGCTAAAGCGCAAGACGCCCGGCTATCGGCTGTGGAATATAAGGAACGGGTCCTTGAATACAGCCGTCAGATCAAGCAAAGCTCTGAGGAGCGTATCGCTATGCAGCATGCGATCAAGGCCGCTAAGACCGGTTTCTTCCCTTCGGTGGACTTCTCCGGCAGTTATCAGTACCGTATCAATAAATATGATTTGGATTTCGGACCGGGCATGTCCGTAGAGATGGACCATAATACGTATAGCCTAGGCGCTACGGTGAGCCAGCCCATCTATGCCGGCGGACAGATCTATAATAACTATAAGGCAGCTCAGGTACAAGGCAAGATCACCGAGCAAGCGGAAGAATTGACAACGGATAATATCGTTTATTCCGCCGATTTGAACTATTGGACGGCCGCCGCACGTAAAGGTATGTACGATGTGATGTGTCAGTATGTAGACATTGTCGGGGAGTTGGCGAACGTGTTGACGATCCGTTTCAATGACGGCCAGATCAGCAAGACCGATTTATTGCAAGTGGAGTCCCGCTTGAAAGAAGCGGAATTGAATAAAAGCTCGGCTTATAAGGAATATCAGATCGCGTTACAGAACCTGAACTCATTGATGGGTGTGTCTCCGTTAGACCCGATCGAGGTGGAAGATTCCATTACGACCTATCTGGCCTTGCCGTTGCAAGTAGGAGAGGATGTAGCTCTTCGGAATCGTCCGGACTACGCTATTTCCGAGTTGAACATAGAGTATCAAAAGAGACAGATCAATTTGTCGAAGGCGAAATATAACCCGTCTTTGGCGATCGGTTTTCAAGGTACTTGGGGTACGCCGATGTTGAACGTGAAAGGTTCGGACCAGTTGTGGACTCCGGCCGTCTTCGCTTCCTTGAAGATACCTTTGTTCCGTTGGGGAGCCCGTTTCAAGGAGGTAAATTCCCAGAAGGCCATCCTTCGTAGTAAGGAATACGCCTTGGACAATACGCGTGATAAGATCGCTCAAGAGGTAGCGAACGCATGGACAAGCCTAACCGAGTATACGAAACAAATTACCGTCGCAGAAGAGGCTTGTAAGATTGCCGAGGAGAACCTTGATTTGAATACCTTCAGCTACAACGAGGGTAAACTACCGATCTTGGATGTGCTCTCCGCCCAATTGTCATGGATTCAGTCTTACAGTAGCTTGATCCAGACTTGGTATCAGCAAAAGGCTTCTTTAGCCCAATATAACAAGGCTATAGGTATTCGCCGTTTGCAGTAAAAGAAACATATTTATACTTAGAAGACAAGGTCCCTTATTTTGGAAACGAGATAAGGGACCTTCTTTATGAAATAAAACGTCCTTTATTCCGTTAGGTAAACTGAAGATTGCTACATTTGCATACAATCTTGTCTGTTTGGGATACTCGTCGGAATCCGGACTTTTTAAGTAGAATGATGAAATAATAAGATGTATACAAAGTTACTAGATAAACAAACAAAACTTGCCCTAATCGGACTAGGATATGTCGGGCTTCCTATCGCGATGGAATTCGCTAAACATGTTTCCGTTATCGGATTTGATATCAACGAGGATCGCTTGGACAAGCTTCGGAACGGTATAGATCCGTGTGGTGAGCTTTCCTCTGAGGTATTTGAACATAAGGACATCACATTTACTTCTTCTATAGAGAAGCTAAGGGAGGCTTCTTTTTACGTGATAGCTGTTCCTACCCCGATAGACAGCCATAACGAGCCGGATCTATCCCCTTTGTTGGGTGCGACTCGCACGGTAGGCAAAGTCCTTAAACGAGGCGATTATGTAGTATACGAATCTACCGTATATCCGGGATGTACGGAAGAGGATTGCATCCCGATCTTGGAGGAGGTTTCAGGGTTGAGAGTAGGAGAGGACTTTAAGGTTGGATATTCACCGGAACGAATCAATCCGGGTGATAAGGTACATACCTTGGTAAATACCGTGAAGATCGTTTCCGGCTGCGATGTCGAAGCTTTGGAAACGATATCGGAAGTCTATAAGCTGGTCGTTCAAGCGGGGGTGCACCGTGCGCCTAGTATCAAGGTAGCCGAAGCCGCCAAGATTATCGAGAATACCCAGCGTGATGTGAATATAGCCCTTATGAACGAGCTTTCCATTATTTTCGATCGAATGGGGGTAAATACGTTTGATGTCTTGAAAGCCGCCGGAACGAAATGGAATTTCCTGCCTTTCTCTCCCGGATTGGTAGGTGGGCATTGTATAGGGGTAGATCCTTACTATCTGGTGCATAAAGCCAAAGAATTGCAATATCACACGAAGATGATCAACTCCGGTCGCTACGTGAACGATTCCATGGGACGGTATATCGGAAAGAAGGTCGTGAAAAAGATTATCTCGCAGGGGAAAAATATCCTAGGAGCGCATGTGTTGGTGATGGGTATGACTTTTAAGGAAAACGTATCGGATATACGTAACTCGAAAGTAGCCGATATTATCAATGAGTTTAAGGACTTCGGAGCCGAGGTCGATGTGATGGATCCGTTCGCTTCCCCTTTGGAAGTATTGCAAGAGTACGGTATCCGGTTAGTAGAGAGGCCCGGGAAGAAATATGACGCGGTAGTGGTAGCTGTCGCTCATACGACTTATTTGAAGCTGGATGAGTCCTACTTCATGTCGATCACGAACGAACATGCCGTGTTGGCGGATGTGAAAGGAGTCTATCGAGGTAGCATCCATCAGATGATCTATTGGAGTCTGTAATTGTTAAAAAGTAACACAAGCTGCAAAGAAATTTCGATAAACTTAAAAAAATGTGTTGTACAATATCTTTTTTTATTTGCTCAATTATATTAATTAGCCCATCTTTGCATGCAGATAACCTAAACAATCTTTTTGCCTTAAAGACTAATACCTATTAAAAACCTATAAAGAGAGCCTTTGCGAAAAGGCTCTCTTTATGATTTTTAGGGGATTAGTAGTTCGTTTCCTCTATCTTTGAGGTGATTCTGCTAATAGCCTCATTCAGTTTGTCTTCGGGTAATATTACGTTAAAATCTCCCCAGAAACCCTCGTCGTAGTTGAAGTGAGTATCCGAGAAAACCGTGCGGGTGGGAAGGGATTCAATGCGTGAGAAGCGGTTCACATTGGCTGTATCTATCTTACAGGTAACCATTTCGAACCAAGTATGTAAAATATTTGTGTTAAAAAGTTGTCTTCTTTTTTTAATTTTAAAATGCAGATCTCCCCGGATATGGTTAATGTAGTAGGTGCCATTCCATTGCTTGTAAGATACCGTATAGGCTACTTTCTGGGGCGTGATCCGTAAATTCCGGCTTTTTCTCTCGACGAACATGCCGGCCGCTTGCTCGATATATTGGGGATTGACCTCAAAGTTCACCCTTAATAAGGCATTATTTTCCATGTCGATATATATCTGTCCCCGATAAAGCGGTTCATTGATACTCTTTCGTTGCTCGAAAGAGATGACGTTAGCAAGTCGATCATCCACTACCGTGATGTCGGTATGGGCGTATGTATAGGGTGAATCCGGGCTAGGATCCAGAAACTCCGGTAACTGTTTCATCAAGTCCAAGACAAGGCAGGAGTAGATACCCGACTTCATTTTTGTGATCAACGTGTCCTTTTCCTGCTCGTTACTGATGCGGCGCATCTTTAGTAGTTTCACTTGATCGGCCAAGGCATTGCTGTGGTAAGATGCCTTATATACCTTAAAAACAGCCTCGGTCAGTCCTACGAGTCCTTTTTTACGTTCAACGCCTTCTCTGTAAAATGTGGTAAGGTAAATCGGGTGCTGGGAATAATTGCTTCTTCTCTCGTCCAGCATCTCCTGTAATAAGCGTTTCGGATTGGTTAGACGCACGATAACTTCTTGGATGGAGATTACTTTAGGCTCTAGGGATAAGACGGTATGTTTATCTATTAACTCCCGACCATCTATCTCTTGGGGAAGATAGCCGATATGAGAGAAACGTACCTTGGATAATCGGAGTGAGTCCGGTAATTTCAATCGGAACTCTCCATTCTGGTTGGTGATGGTGCCGATAGCGGCCTCGCCGATTCCTACCGATCCGAACGCGATTGGCTCATGGGTATATTGATCCTGTAAAGAACCTTCTATCGAGAAATAGGTTTGTATGGAATCGGGAGTTACGGATGCGCTTTTAGAAGCGGAGGGACTCTCTGGCAGATAAAGCAAGAGATGGTTCTCTATCGTACGGATCGCCAGATTTTTATTACCGGTAATAGCGTATATAGCTTCTTGTATCGTATAATCTCCACCTTTTATCGATGTTGTTTGTTCATTATCGATAATCTTACTGTCGTATATAAAAAGATAGCCGGAACGTTCCGTGACGAGTCCCAGCAATTGGTAGATATTTCCTTTTGATTTAGGCAATCGTATGACCTGTCCCAGTACGTTACCATTCTGGGCATTCATAGGGATGAGAGCTACGAATAACAGCAACCATCCTACGATCAGCTGTCTCAAGGTTCGGAAATCATCCATATATTATTTTGTTGCGTACATTTTAGTTTTAACGCCGCGCAGATCAGTTCAGCCATCGTTGCGGGTGAGTTATTATAGAAACTAACGGTCAGCCGTCTATTCTCTAAATCAGCCGTTGTCTTCAATGGCATCATCGGATACTCCAGATTAATTACATGCAAGATATCTCCTAAGCGCTCATCCTTAAACTGGATACGGCGGGTGTAATCGGAAAATTGTTCGTTATCTTGAGTCGGAGCTACTTGTAAACGGTTGGAGAATAAGGATACGGTTTGACCGGCCTTTACCAGCGTTTGTTCTCCGTTCTTCTTGAGTGTCACTTTCACTAATCCCCGGCGAACGGCCAATTCAAAGGCGCTTTTATCCGAGCTTTTGATATTGAATGAGGTTCCCAATACCTCGATCCGGGCTTGCTCTGTCTCGATTAGGAAAGGACGTTCCTTATTCCCGCTTACATCAAAAAGGGCGTTTCCTAGTAGAGACACCTCTCTTTTTTCTCTTTGGAAATGTTCCGGATAGCTTAACTGACTGTTATCGGCCAGATAAACGATAGACCCGTCTTCCAAAGTCGTGACCAAGGTGGTGGAAGCCTCGTTGTTATGCAGGGTGAGCAGAGTGGTTTCCGGTGTCCGTTCTCGTCCAAGGAAAATAGCCGTAGCTACCGATACACAGAGTATAACGATAGCGGCGGCCCATTTCATAAGTCCGATCCGGTATGGGATTTGTGTACCGGAAATTGGCTTATCCAGCAGCCCGTCTTGCTCCAAGCGAGTGTATAATTGTTCCCATGCTTGGTCTGTCTTCAATTTATTTTTTTCTATTTGATTCATAACTGTTAGGTATAATTCTCGATTTCTTTTCTTAGTGTTTGTAGTGCCTTGGTCATTTCCGCTTCTACTGTCTTTATGGACAATGAGAGGCTGGAGGCTATCTCCGCATATTTCATTCCTTCGAAACGGTGCATCCGAAAGATCCGGAGGCGGCGTTCGGGCAATTTACCTAATGCCCGGTTGACCAAGGATTGCAATTCTTTGTACTCAAGTTGATCTTGCGGGGTATACGATTCGGATTCCGGATTCTCTCCGGCTAAAACCGTATTCCGGTATCGGTATCGTACTTCCCGATGCTCCAGATATTGTAAGGACCGGTTCCGGGTAGCTCCATAAAGGTAGTTCTTGATGGAACGTAAGATTGGAAGAGATTCTCTTTCTTTCCAGAATACATAAAACAAGTCCTGAACGATCTCCTCCGCGACTTCCTGCTCTCCTGTTATACTGGTCGCGTACAGGCAAAGAGGGGTATAATAAAGCCTGAAAATACTTTCGAATGCTTTAATATCCCCTTCCTTGATCTTTTTGAGTACGAACAAATCCATAATAATTTGGTTTCAACAGATAATTGATAATAGACAAAGATAATGATTTGTCCATATCATTGTCGATAGTATATTTACACGGTCAATTTTTATGTTGCTTCTTTAATTTATATACCGCATTCTCCAAAGACTCGGTAGGCTCGATAATGTTGTAAGCTCCCCAGAAGTTCTCGTCGGCGAAGTCCGATACCTTGTCGGATAGAGACTGATCCGCTTTAAAAGACATCCGGTAGGGGATGGAGTTATTTTGTTCTTTACCATCGGTAACGACCATCTCGGATACGATCGTGTAGTTGGTAGAGAAGAGTTTTCGTTTCCAGTCGCATTTAAAGCGAACCTCATTGCGGATATAACTCAGATAGCTCATGCCGTCACGTTCTTTGTAAGTTACGAGGAAAGCTACCTCCACGGGTTTAAATCGCAAGCCAAAAGGCTTTTTGCGGAGGATGGCCTCGGTAGCCTTATTCCGGTCATCCATGCTGAGGGCGAATTCCGCACGGCTGAAGGAAAGCCGTTCCTTATCGATATATAATTTGCCGTAATATAAAGCGTAAGGCAAGATCGCTTGAGGTTGGAAACTGATTACGTAATGCGGTCGGTCGTTTAACATCACGCTTTCTTCCATACGGAAGGCGTAATAAGGTAAGATATTCGGGTCGAGCAATAAATCCGGATTCTTCACTACATCCACGTAAACGGATAGGTTAGGGCCTCCCAATAATTTCACGGCTAATGTGTCGCTAGCCTTCTCGCTCAATAATTTACGTCCTTTATAGATCTGTACCCGATCCCGTTCCACGTTCCTGTCCTTATAGGGAGTTTTGTAAACATCGATAACCGCTTCCGAGATATTGATGTAACGACGGCCTTTTTGTGCGGTCTCCCGGTAGAACCCGGTAAGCATGCTACCTGTGGCGATGTAATTCTTATTTACTTTCTCAATCGCCTCCTCTACGATATATCGAGGATCTCCGGCCCGGATAATGACTTCGCTAAGCGTATTCATGTTCGGTTCGAGTAATACCGTACATTCTAATATGTCCTTATCGTTCACGGGGATCAAGCCATTCAAATATCCGATATGCGATACTTCTACTTGTCTGGCATGGAGGCCGTTTTTCACTTTGATAGAGAACTCACCGTCATTATTGGTGATCGTTCCCACGTTGGTTCCCGGAATAGAGATATTTACGTATTCCAGTTTTTTTCGTGTTTGCTTGTCTTTTACTACACCGCTGACAGTGATAAACTCATCGTCTGCGCTATCCTGTGCCTTTATAGAGGTTACACCGCAAGCCAACAGTATCATCAGGATAAATCCCATAGTTTGTTTACAGAGCGCTTTCATATTTGTATTGTTTTAATGGTGAATAATCACTTTGTACTTATAGGATCGCTCAGAAAAGAAATACCCTATGGGATTTATCAAAAAAATCACACAACCTTTTGTCCGGGCTGCAAAGTCAACATTTCTTTAGGTACCGCTTTCTTGATGCTCTCTATTAAAATACCCGCTACGGTATGCCGGATAAAATCTTTACGGGTGACAAAGACGATCTCCCGTGTCGGCTTGGGAATGGCGAACGGACGTACCAATTCTTTCTGCTCTTTACTTAATTGCAGGGTAGCCAATTCCGGGATGAACGTAATACCGTTACCGCTTTCCACCATACGCATAAATGTCTCTAGGCTACCTAAACGGTAAGCGGCTTGGCGAACCTTTACCTTCTCCATCTGGCAGAAACGCATCAGCTGGTCACGGAAGCAATGTCCCTCGTCCAGCAGCCACAACCGCTCGTCGTTGATATCGGCGGTACGGATCAAATCCTTTTTGAAGATAGATTCATTATGAGCCACGTATCCGAAGAATTGCTCATAATATAATATGTCTCCTTGTAAATAGGATTCTGTGGGTTGGTTCGCTATGATAGCGGCATCGATTTCCCCGTTTTGCAGGGCGGCCATAGTGGGAGCGGTTTTCATTTCCAGCATACGGATGTCAAGATCCGTATGCTTTTCCGATAATTGCTGGAAAAAGCGAGGTAGCAAATAAGGGGCGATAGTCGGTAGCACCGCTAAGCGGAACGTACCTTTCAATGACTGTTCCTCCTCGTTCACGATATCTTTGATAAGAGAAGCTTGATAGAGGACATTTCTCGCTTGCTCAATAACCTTACGTCCGGCAGGTGTGGGGCGAACGGGTTGCAGGTTTCGATCGAACAATTTAATACCTAGTTCGTCTTCCAGCTTTTGGATCATCATACTCAATGTCGGTTGTGTCACCCTACAATGCTCTGCGGCCTTTGCGAAATGACGATAAGTATCCACCGCTAGGATATATTCGAGTTGCTGTATATTCATAGTACTTAATTTTACAAGCGTTAGAAATTAATGAAGACAAACTTACGGAAAAACGCTGGAATAATCGAATAAAAGTGGAAGAATAAAGCAACTTAATTTGAGTATTAGGCATTTAGGGGGAAATCGGGGAAGTTGGGTGAAAAGCCAAAATACATTTGCTTATCATGGAACAGACGAATGGGCTAACTGGATGATAGATTTACACAGAAAAAATATGTAACTTTGGAGAGTAATTTACAAATGGTTTACAGTCGTATATATAATGAGCTAAAAATTAATTGATTAAAGTATATGTCAGACAGTATCGTCATTATTCCTACATACAACGAGAAGGAGAATATTGAGAATATCATTCGTGCCGTGTTCGGGCTGGAGAAAGTGTTTCATATCTTGGTGATCGATGATGGCTCTCCGGATGGGACGGCGGCTATCGTGAAGGGCTTGCAGAAGGAGTTCCCGGAGCGTCTTTTTATCGTGGAGCGTAAGGGGAAGCTGGGATTGGGTACCGCTTATATCCGGGGTTTTAAATGGGCTATCGAGCATAAATATGATTTTATTTTCGAGATGGACGCCGATTTCAGTCATAATCCCAATGACCTGCCGAAGCTATACGCCGCTTGTACCGCGCAGGGTGCCGACGTAGCCATCGGGTCGAGGTATTGCAACGGGGTGAATGTGGTGAACTGGCCGCTGGGCCGTGTGTTGATGTCTTATTTCGCCTCGGTGTATGTCCGTATCGTCACGGGTATGAAGATACAGGATACGACGGCGGGCTTTAAATGTTACCGCCGTGAGGTGCTGGAGACGATCGATCTGGACCGTGTCCATTTCAAGGGATACGCCTTTCAGGTGGAGATGAAGTTTACGGCTTATAAGTGCGGCTTTAAGCTCGTGGAGGTGCCGATCATCTTTATCAACCGTGCCTTGGGTGTCTCCAAGATGAACTCTTCGATATTCGGGGAGGCTTTATTCGGCGTCCTTCAATTGAAATGGTGGAGTTTCTTCAGGAAGTATCCGAGGAAACATGCGAGCCATGCCTAATGAAAACAGAGTTTGACAATTTATAATAGAATAAGAAAGATGAATAAAATATTAATCCAAAATCCGAGAATCATCAACGAGGGCCGTTCTTTTATCGGCTCGGTGTTGGTGGAGGGGGATAAGATCGCGGCGGTGTTCGAGGGGGAGGTTCCCGGGAACGTGCGTGCCGAGGCGAACCAAGTGATCGACGCTACGGGGAAATGGTTGATACCGGGCGTCATCGACGATCAGGTGCATTTCCGGGACCCCGGGCTTACCCATAAGGGGGATATCGGGACCGAGAGCCGTGCGGCCGTGGCCGGTGGCGTGACGACCTTCATGGACATGCCGAACACGAAGCCACAGACCACGACGATCGCCGATCTGGAATGGAAATTCAACCGTGCCGCCGAGGTCTCCCGTGCGAATTACTCCTTCTTCTTCGGTGGGACAAACGATAATATGGACGAGATCCGCAGGCTGGATCGTAGCCGTGTGCCGGGACTGAAACTCTTCCTCGGCTCGTCTACGGGAAATATGCTGGTGGACAAGAAAGACTCGTTGGAGCGTATCTTCGGCGAGGCCGGTATGCTGATCGCCATCCACGCGGAGAAAGAGGAGGTGATCCGGCGTAATATACAGTATTACACGAACCTGCATGGCGAGGATCTGGATATCTCTTTCCATAGCAAGATCCGTAGCGAGGAGGCCTGCTACCAATGCTCGGCCGAGGCGGTTGAACTGGCTACCCGCTTGGATTCCCGTTTGCATATCCTGCATCTCTCCACGGAGAAGGAATTATCGTTGCTCAGTAACCATCTTCCCTTGAGCGAGAAAAAGATAACCGGCGAGGTCTGCGTGCACCATCTGTGGTTTCATGACGGCGACTACGCCCAATTCGGTAATCGTATCAAGTGGAATCCTTCTATCAAGACGATCGAGGATCGCGCGGCGCTGCGTGAGGCGGTCAATAACAATACGATCGATATCGTGGCTACCGACCATGCCCCGCATCTACCGGAGGAGAAGCAAGGCTCTTGCTTGAAGGCGGCTTCCGGAGGACCGCTTATCCAGCACTCCTTGATCACGATGTTGGAGCTGGCGATGGAAGGCCGTTTCACGTACGAGAAGGTGGTCGAAAAGATGGCGCATATGCCGGCGGAGCTGTTTCGTATCGATAGGAGGGGATACATTCGTCCCGGATACTACGCCGATATCGTATTGATCGATCCGGAGCAGACTTGGACGGTATCGAAGGAGAATATCTTGTACAAATGCGGCTGGTCTCCTTTCGAGGGCTATACGTTCCACCATGGCGTATGGAAGACTTTCGTGAATGGCGAGTTGGCCTATGGCGATGGAGAGGTGAATGACGCCGTGAGAGGTAAAGAAGTCCGTTATCTATAGCAGTAGAGACGGGGCATGCCCCCGTCTCATCCTATCTATTGGATATCGATCAATTTATGGGTTTGCAGACTTAGTCTCCACCGGGGATGCCGGAGGATGTAATCCACTACCTCTTTCGTATTTTGGCAGGAGCAGGGTTGCAGGAAATGGTACCGTGCGGGGATTTCGGCGTATGCGGACAGGTCTTGCCCGGTATAAACCACCTTTATCTCGTCGACTCTTTCCAATACCACCGGGGCGTTCTCCTTGGGCGAGCAAGTCACCCAGTCGATGCCGTCGGGCAAGGGGCGTGTGCCGTTGGTCTCGATACAGATCTGTTTCCCCGCCTCACGTAAGCGGGATATAAGCGCCTTGTCGATCCACAGGCTAGGTTCTCCTCCCGTCAGGATTACCATCCGTGCGGGAAAGGAAGATACCTTCTCCACGATCTCCTCGTCCGTCATCATTACGCCCTCCTCGTGGCGGGTGTCGCAGAAGCTACATCTCAGGTTGCAACCGGAGAAGCGGACGAATACGGCGGGAGTCCCCGTATGGAACCCTTCGCCTTGCAAGCTGTAGAATATCTCGTTAATCTTCCTCATAGATCGCCGTGTTACCCTCAGACTCTTTTACCTCTACCTTGAAACAAGACGGGATCTGCTCGTATACCCAAAAGGCTATGTTCTCCGCCGTCGGGTTGAAAGGCAGGATATCGTTCAAGTTCTGGTGGTCCAACAGGGATTTCACCGATCTCTTGATATGACTGAAATCGACTACCATGCCATCGGCGTTTAATTCCTTGGAGCGGCAATAAACCGTGATCATCCAATTGTGACCATGTAGATTCTCACATTTGCTGGGGTAGGACAATCTCAAGCTATGGGAAGCGGAGATCTCCATACGTTTAATTACGGTATACATACGATAATAATGTTTATACGATAAATAATAATGTACCTAATGTCACCTCGGCACATAAAAAAATCCCGGATATTAATCCGGGATGCAAATATACGAAATATTTAGTTTGTTTGTACGACACTTGTCTACGATCGGTAGAGACAGGCGGTACGTCGATCGGCTATGCCTCTTGGTTCAGCGCCTTCATCGAGAACAGGAAGGTCGTTCCTTTGCCCTCGCCCTCGGACTCGAACCAAAGCTTTCCTCCATGAAGCTCCACGAAGTCCTTGCAAAGCATCAATCCCAGACCGGAGCCTTTCTCGTTCTTCGTCCCGTAGGTCGTGAAATGCGAGTCTTGTTTCAAGAGCTTGTCTTGATCCTCTTTCTTGATGCCCTTGCCGGTATCTTTCACGCTAACGGTTACGAAATCCCCCTCGGAGCGTGAGGATAAGGTGATCGTGCCCCCCTCGAAACTAAACTTCATGGCGTTAGAGATCAGGTTACGGATAATCGTCTTGAGCATATCGATATCGACCAAGCCTACCAGCTCTTTATCCAGATTTTCTAGGATAATCTTCACGCCTTTTTGCGCCGCCATCGGGACATACATCTCGGCGGTACTGTCGATGATACTGTTTATGTCGGTCTGTTGTTTATATACGTGCTGCTTGTTCAAGCGGTTCTTGGCCCATTTCAGCAGGTTGTCCAGCAAGAGGAAGATCTCCTCGGAGGTCTTGTTCATCATCTGGATCATCTCGTACACCTCGTCGCCTACCCGCTCCTTGTCCACCATCATCAAGATGGCGTTATTCATCATTTTCAACGAGCCTAGCGGGGAACGCAGGTCATGGGCGATAACGGAGTATAGCGTATCCCTAGACTCGATCGTGTTCTCCAGCTCGGCCTTGATGCGCTTGATGCTGTAAAGCTCGTAGCGGTGGGCCACCCTCTTCACCAGCTCCTCACGTTGGAAAGGCTTTGTGACGTATTCGGTGGCGCCCAATTGGTAACCTTTCACGATGCTTTGCATATCGCTTAGGGCGGACATGATAATCACGGGTATATCCGTAGTCTCGGGATTGCTTTTCAGATGCTGGAGGACCTCATATCCGTCCATCTCAGGCATCATGATATCGAGTAATATCAGATTTGGGTGTTTCTCGTTAGCTATGCGTAGCGCTTTTGTCCCGCTGTCGCAAGTCAAAAGCGTATATCCCTCTTTCTTCAGTATGGCTTGTACTAGCATGACGTTTGTAGGGACATCATCTACGATAAGAACTTTATACTCTGAGGCCAATTTATCCATTGTATCTAAATTGTGTTCTAGTTTTCTTGATATTCAAATAGTATCAATAGCGCAAAAGTATTAATTAAAGTCGACATATAACGACTATTTATCCATCTATTTTTTTATTTTTTTATCCTGCGCCTCGTTTGGCTTTTTCCCAAGCGCCTGTGCCTTTATGCTTAGCGAGATAGCTATACCCTCGTATGACATTGATATTCATGAATAAAAAGTAATAAGGAATGAATAATAGCTTGTTCCGGATGTTCCGTTTTTCCATTTTATACCCCAAGTATCCCAGCAGGTAAAACGCTAATTGCAGGGCAAGGATGACCGTGTAAAGGGTATGCCCGGTACAGGCTAGGAGAAGGTTGAGGGGCAGGAGGGCGAAGAGCACGATCGGCGTCAGCGTCCAGCGCAGTACCCGGTGGCTGATGTATTGGAAGCTCAGTATCCCATACCGGAACATATTCAATAATCCCCGTAGCCGCCATACCGATTGCAATCCTCCGGCCGATATGCGTACTTTACGTTTCTCCTCCTCCCGCATGTTCAGGGAGGCGCTCTCGAGGGCGTACGCCTCTTTGCTGTAGGCGATCTTGTAGCCTCTCATCGCTATGCGCAGGGAGAGGATGAAATCGTCCAGCAGGGTATCCGGGGGCATCTGCTCGAAGAGGGAGGTACGGATGGCGAAGAGCTCGCCTGCCGCCCCGACGGCGGAGTATAGGCGGTAGTCCAGTCGCTTGAGGGCGGACTCGTATTTCCAGTATATGCCTTCTCCGGCGGTGGCTCCTTGCTCGGCTTGTATCTCTACCCGTTTCTCTCCGGCCACGCAGCCTACCCGTGGGTCGCTGAACTGGCGTATGATCTCCTTGATGGCGCCCTTGTTCAGCATCGTGTTGGCGTCGGTGAAGATGACGTAGGGGGTATTGACGTAGGGGATGGCCCGGTTCAAGGCGGCTGTCTTGCCTTGTCGCCGTGGTTGGTACAGCACGGTGACTTCCGGGTACTCTTTCAGTCTCTCATTCGTGTTGTCATTGCTTCCGTCGGTGATCCAGACCAGCCTCAGCCTATCCGCCGGATAATCCAGTTGTCTGCAATTCACCATCTTGCTCGCCACGATCGCCTCCTCGTTGTAGGCGGCTATCAGCAACGTGGCCTCCGGTAGTGTCTCGGGAAGGCGGGGGAGCCGGGGTTTAACGAACAGCTCCTTGATCTTTACCATAAGGTATAATACGATCCCATACCCCAGATAGGTATAGAAAACGATCCCGATGCCGATCCAGAAGAGGATCTCAATGACTTGACAGCTCTTTTCCATAATTCATATCCTTGTTGATTGCGATTAATCCGTTTATTAATCCCTTGCCTAGCGCCCCGATCAGCCGGAATTTCCCTTTTACGAGATAGATCGAGAGGCGTTTCGGGAAAGCCACTAGGGTTTGGTAGATGTATGCGTAAATCCTTTCATCCCTTTTATCGATCGATCGTTTGGCGAATAAAAGGCGGTTGCGGGTATGATAATAGACCTGAAGCGGACTTTGTTTCCCTACGCTCATGCTCTCCTTATGATAGACGGTGGAGGTAGCCTCGTACCAGATTTTCAGCCCGGCCCGCCTTATTTGCACGCACCAGTCCAGCTCCTCGTAATAGAGAAAATAAAATTCAGGCATCATCCCGAACTTCTTGATATCCGTGGTCCGGATCATCATGGCCGCACCGTGGGCGAATGCCGTATAGCGGGATTTATTGAATTGTCTCGTGTCGGTTTGACCGAATCCGATATTCTCGTTGCGGAGGGTAACCGGGCTCATCGGGGTGGAGCCTGCGTACTGTAACCTCTGTTTCTCTGGCCAACAAGTTATTTTCGGGGATACGGCCCCGATTTGCGGATCGCTATCCAGTGCGTTCACCAAGTTTTCCAATATGGGACAAGTAATGATCGTATCATTATTAAGAAACAATAAGTACTCACCTTTAGCCTGTGATATCCCGAGGTTATTGCCACCGGCGAATCCAAGGTTTTTCTCACTCCGTATAACCTGTATGTCTGGAAACTTGGATTGGAGAAGCTTATGTTCCAGAGGATCGGTGGAAGCGTTGTCTATGATAATAATCTCATGAAGATAAGTCTCATGGATAGCCAAGGACTCGATCATCTCGACGGTATCTTTCAATCCGTTATAATTGATAGTGATAATGGAGACTTTTTTAATCATGGCTTTCTTCTTTTTTTGTCGTTATGTCATGAGGAGTGCTCTGGAAGCTGGTGTCCTTCTCTTTTATCCGGATGAATGAGGCTATATATCCTTTTGTCAATATGAAAAAAAGGAAGGGAAGCTTCGACAGGTTCCTGTAGAGCTTCCGGGTATGCATCTTGCGGGGAATGGCCAGCCAATAGGTGAGGGCCCCTCCTGTAATCAGTGCGAGCCACTTATAGGCGAGGTGGATATCTTGTATGCTCCAGATCAGCATGAAGATGGCAGGGATAAGGATTTTCAGTATCCGTGGAAAAGGAATCCATTGAAAGAGCTTATCCATGTAATTCCTGTTTAGCGAATGCTTGTTGAAATGCTTCAAGATAAGGCCGAACGCTACCAATTGGGCGTGGAACCAGCGGGAGCGTTGGCGGGCCATCACCTCCTGCCGGGAGGTTTTCTCGTCGTATACATATATGTTGTCCGCATAGTCGACGAAGATATTTTGTGCGGCCAAGAATATCTCCAGTTCCTTATCCTCGGCGAATGTCTCGCATTTCCTCATGTGTGTCTTGAGCCATCCGAGATCGAATACCATACCGGAACCGATCAAGGAGGAAGATATCCCCACATTGACACGTCCTTTCCTGAAAATCGTGTTGTTGATTTCCTCCGAAAGTCCATCCCAGATCGCTATAGACGTATTCTCGTTCTTGAGGGTCCGATGTGCTTGAAGGACGATGCTATCTTGGGTGATCGTGTTTATGCGGGTCAGGAAATCGGTATCCGTCATATTATCAGCATCCATGATTACGACCTTGTCTGCGCTATCGCCTATATATTCCAATGCGTACGTGACGGATCTATGCTTCATGCTATGGTCGAAGTCGGGCGTAAGCAGCTCGATCGGTAATTCGGCCAGTGCCTTGTTCGTCTCCGGGAGCATATGATCGGATACTACGATCACCCGGTATTTATCCTTTGGGTAATCTTGCTTGATAAAACTCTTGGCAGATTCGAGTATGACGGCGTCTTCCTTATAGGCGGCGAATATCACGGCAAAAGTCTGGAATCGGATATATTGGGTTTTCCTGCGCTTCCTCTTTAGAAAGGAGGCGAGCGTGAAGAATAGGTCATAGCCGGTGAGAAGGGCCGTAAGAGTAAAGAAGAATATATCGATATAGATTAACAACTGTCTCTTATACACATCTCCGAGCCCACGAGACAGGCAGAAATCTCGT
>ENA-OYEE01000146-OYEE01000146.1-human-gut-metagenome-genome-assembly--contig:-NODE-146-length-26018-cov-7.595771_pt1 | contig 26018 bp, 29 predicted proteins | sample MGYA00243556_ERZ652917 | MGnify/ENA primary metagenome ERZ652917 (study PRJEB26926, sample SAMN06164646) | human gut metagenome | biome: ENVO:00009003; feature: ENVO:2100002; material: ENVO:00002003... | reverse complement strand
AAAATTCAGAGGTCAAGGGTGTCGTATCCTATGAACCGGGCGGGTTTGTATTCCCTGAAGGAGAAGTGCCTGATCGTATTGACGGTCTGACAGGAGGCGTAGCCGGAATACCGGTTCCGATAGAACAATTCAAACGACTTACGGAAATTCCTATTGTCCTATATTTCGGAGACTATATTCCTGAAACACCCTCCAAAAATTTGGGAGACGAGAATTGGCGCGTGCGTCTTCTGATGGCTCGAAAATTCGTGGAGGTGGTAAATAAACATGGAGGAAAAGCAACATTGGTGGAACTGCCTAAAATCGGTATCTACGGCAATACACATTTCTTGATGCAAGATTTGAATAATATTGAATTGGCTGATTTACTCGATAATTGGCTAAAACAAATAAATTGAATTAACACAACAAGATGCTTTCCTCGAAAAAATTAAAATGAAATTATTACTGCAACATAGAATACTTATAGGGTACATCATATTGATAGCAGTCATTGGAAGCATGGCTGCTATCATGTTCTACGAGCGTAACCGAGTACAAAATATCGAATCGGAAATAACCGGGATTCGGGAGGCTAACCGTACCATAAATGCTGCCCATCGCCATATTACCGTACTCGCCACGTTGGGCGAATCGGCAATTACATGGGACGAAGAAGATTATCAAAGGTATCAGTTGCGGCGATTGAGGATAGACAGCATTTTGCAGATTTTACAACGAGACCACGAGGATTTTGTTCCTGCCGAGCAAATAGATACGCTTCGTCTTCTGTTGGTGAATAAAGAAAAACATTTGCATCAGGCCATGCAGGTATTCCAACAGTATGACAGTTTATTGCTGGAACATTTACCTGCCATAGCTCAACAAGCAAGGAGTTTCCGTACCATAACCCGAAAAAAGAAAGGTCTCGCGGGATTTTTTGGAGGCAAGGAGACCGTGCAGATTCCGACTTCTTCGAAAACACTTCATTCTCTGAATGAACAGTTGATTTCAATGCAACAAGAACGACAGCAGGCAATCAACGCTTATATGGATAGTTTACGTGTTCAAAATCGAGAGTTGAACCGCAAACTATATGTGTTGATTCAAGACATGGACGAGCAAACGCAAGCCACATTTCAAGGTAAGGAAATGTTCTTGAAAAAATCGCATGACCGTTCAATCATGGTTATTACCGGGTTGATCTCAAGCGCTATCGTTCTTCTGGTCGTATCATATTGGATTATTCAGCGGGATATTCGGGAGAAAGCGCGTACCAAACGAGAGATGGAAGAACTGATCGAGAAACTGCGCCAGAGCGTGAAAAAGAACAAGGAACTACTCACGGCTCGCCGCCAAATCATGCAGACCATCATACACGAATTACGTTCTCCTCTGTCCGCCATCAGCGGCAACACGGAGTTGATTGTTGCCGATACCGACGAGACAGAACGTACCCGACATATTCAAGCCATCCGACAGTCTGTCCGCCGTATGGCTTCCATGCTCGCCGACCTGCTCAATTTCTTCCGGCTGGATAACGGCAAGGAACAAGTCTGCCCAAAACCATTTCAATTACAATGTATTACCAATGCACTGAAACATGAGTTTACTCCGAGAACGGAAAAGAAACACCTTGCGTTTCATATCGAGGCTTGTGAAACCGAAGTTGTGGTCGGCGATAAGAACATGATACTCCGAATCGGGAGCAATCTGTTGTCTAATGCCGTAAAATTTACGGATAAGGGTTATGTTTCATTGAAAACGAGTTACTCGGACGGAGTGTTTACACTCGAAGTGTCGGACACGGGGTTTGGAATTGCCGAGGCACAGCAAAAGAGAATTTTCCGTCCTTTTGAACGTCTGACGAATGCTGCTACGCAAGACGGCTTCGGGCTTGGCCTGCCAATCGTGAGCGACCTTGTAAAACTGATGAACGGAAAGATTAAGTTGGAAAGTGAAGCAGGCAAAGGCAGTTGTTTTACGGTAAGCATACCATTAAAAAAGGCGGAAGATGAACTTGTCGAGGAAACACCTATTGCCGCAATATCTCGACACCTACGTAATATCTCCGTGCTGGTATTGGATAATGACGCAGTACAATACACGATGACACGGGATATGTTGGCTCGTTATGAAATCGGATGCGATACCTGCCGGAATGTCGGTGAACTGCTGAACATGATGCGGGAGCGGAATTACGACCTGCTTATTACGGATTTGAAAATGCCGGATATGAACGGTTACGAGGTATTGGAGTTGTTACGCTCTTCTGAAATCGGCAATTCGCGGAGTATTCCGGTTATTGTGGCAACCGCATTGGACAACAGTTCGGAAGAGGAGCTGCTCGCCAACGGATTTAGCGGCTGCCTGTTCAAACCGTTCTCCGCGACGGAGCTGTTAGAAGCGGTTTCCCGTTGCATTGAGAATGGAGAGCAAAAGCGGGAAATCACTTTGTCGCCTCTACTCGCTTACGGGAATAACGAGGAGATCTTGGAGCGGTTGATAACCGAGACCGAAAAAGAGATGGCGGAATTACGAGAAGCCCACGAGAAAAGAGATATGGCCGAATTGGATAACCTGCTTCACCACCTGCGCAGTTCGTGGATGCTGATCAATGCCGACGAGCCTCTGCGGGAGCTGTACGAATTGATACATCAGCCGCAATACGACGATGCCTTGTTGAATGAAAAGATGCAGGCCGTGTTGAATAACGGGGAGCGGATCATCCGTCTGGCACGAGAGACAAAGGAGGGATTATGGGCAGAGTGATTATTATCGACGACAATGTGGTCTATTGCGACCATGTGAGCAATCTTCTGGCAAAAGAGGGAATTGAAACAGAGAAGATATACAGTCTGTCGGCTGCCAAGAAAGCCGTCTTGTCCGTTTCGGATGACGATATAATCCTCTCCGACTTGCGCTTTCCTGACGGGAACGGCATAGACCTTTTGAGGTATGTGCGTGAAAACGGTCGTCGCAATCCGTTCTTTATTATGACCGACTATGACGAAGTACCGACCGCCGTTCGCTCCATGAAATCGGGAGCGGACGACTATATCAGCAAACGGACATTGGAAGAGGTGCTGCTGCCCACCATCCGTAGTTTGCTGAAACGAAAGAGCCGCAGCCTTGTGAAACGGGAGCATATACTCGACCGCGAGAGCGAGGCGTTTCAGGCAATCGACCACCGCATCCGGCTGGTCGCTCCGACCAATATCAGCGTCCTTATATTGGGAGAGAACGGTACGGGCAAGGAACATATCGCCGCGAAAATACATCGCCGAAGCGACCGAGCTGATAAACCGTTCGTCGCTGTCGATTGTGGTCTGCTGTCCTCGTCGCTGGCCGCTTCCATCCTCTTCGGGCATGAAAAAGGAGCGTTCACGGGTGCGACCGACAATAAGGCGGGCTATTTCGGTGAGGCCGACGGCGGTACGCTGTTTCTCGACGAGATAGGCAATCTGCCGGTAGAGGTGCAACAGATGTTGCTTCGTGCCATACAAAGCAAGACCTACCGCTCTGTCGGAGGAAGCCGGGACAAGGCGTGTGATGTGCGTATCATCGCCGCCACCAACGAAGATTTGAATAAGGCGGTCGAGGAAAAACGGTTTCGCCGAGACCTCTATTATCGGATTCGAGAGTTCGTCGTCGAACTGCCGCCGCTTCGGAAATGCCGGGAAGACATCCTGCCGTTGGCGGAGTTCTTCATCGGCGAGATGAATGCGGAGTTGAAGAAGTCCGTATCGGGGTTCGATGCGGAGGCAAAGAAACTGTTAGCCCTTTATCATTGGCCGGGCAATGTCCGAGAGTTGCGGCAGGTCGTACAGACCGCCGTACTAATGACCGGAGAAGGATTGATTCCGGCCACCGCATTGGGCCTTGATGCAACGGAAGCAGAAAACGGGGTTTCAGACTTCGCGCTGGTCGATGAGACGATGCAGAAAGACCGTATCACAAAGGCGTTGAAGCAGACGGACGGGAACAAACGGCAGGCGGCGAAGCTGCTCGGCATAAGTCCGCCGACGCTGTATAAGAAGATGGAACAATATAACATACAGTAGAAAAGGGATGAAACATGAAAGATATTCCGTAGAAAAAGAATATATTTGCAATACGATTGCGGAAGTGGGCTATCCACTTTTGCATGACATTTGAGAAAAAGCGGACAGAAAGCTTATGCTCTCTGTCCGACTATATATAGACATAAGACCGCAAGGCGTTTCAAGTGTAAATCTGGTAAATTGAAACTAAACGAAGCTAATTGCGTGATGCTTATGCTATGCTTTTGCATAGCGTGCACTCACGTATTTCGTTTAGGGGCTTACCAGAGCCTACACTTGAAGTAGTGTGTTTGCACGCTTCTTTTTTGCGACTTCCGGTTGAAAACCTAAAAACCGGATGATATGGCAAAAGTACAGATGCTCGCCCTCCAATCCATCGACGGATACATGATAGATAACCGTCCCGACTTGTCCGCTGTCATTTCCAACGAGATAGCGAAGTTAAGAACTGCCGCCACTCACTTGTTGAACAAAGACGTTTCGCTGACCATGTTGAGCGAATGGGCGGAGAATGAGGCGGAAAACATTACCTATCTTATCGAGGCCGACAGCCAAACGGCGGTCATCATCGACGGGATGTTCCGAATGGGATTGATCGACGAGATTATCCTCTACACGATACCTGCCATACTCGGTGGCGGTAAACGGCTATATCAAACCCCGCTCCCCGAAATCTCTTGGAGATGCACCGCCACCCATATTTGCACGGACGGCATGGTACAAGCAGTTTTTCGCCGGAGTAATTGACAGACACTTAACGCATTTTACACCATATAGGCGTTAAAAAACTTAACACCGTTAAATAATTTCACGCTTTTTAATCCTCCGAAAAAGCGACCTCAAAATATTTATCACATTTATATCGCTGTTTATCAATGTCATGTAAATAGTTTATTGCAATTTATCATTGGCTGGAACTCTGTTTGTTTTAATCACTTACGTGCGCACACCGAAAACAGAGTCAATAACCGAAAATGAAATGACAAATGGAATATATCGTACTGACGGAAACGGATTTTTTCCGTCGCATCAACGAGGCCGACAGCCTGAACGACCTGTGTTTATATTATCGGGACTTTACCGATAGAGTGATACAATTCTGCATGGGTGGAATGAATTTGCACCATGCCATCCTCGCCCTTACCTATGTGGAGACGGAGTTGCAATTCCACCATAAGTTTTACGGAATTAAAACGGATAGCGTTTCAGAATTGTATATCCGCAAAGCCCTTGCTTTCGTGCGAAGGATGCAGAAGTTTCTTTCGCCCCAAGTGCCACCACTATCCACCCCGCAAACCGATTCACCCCCGACAAGCACTTTCCGTTGGACGGGCAGCCTTGTCGAATTGATAGAGGTTATCTACGCCCTCGACGAGCTGGGCTGTATCAATGACGGCCAAAACAATATTAAGGAGCTGGCGGACTTCTTCGGCTCACAACTCGGTCTGGAGATCAAGGACAGACATTGCTACGACGCCTATCTGGATATGAAACGCCGCAAGAACGAGAGCCGGACGTACTTTCTCGACAAGATGCGCGAGCGTCTGAATCTGCGGATGCAACGGGATGACGCAAAAGAGAATGCCAGACGATAAGTCTGTGAATAAATGGAAGGAGTATCCATATCCTTCCGTTTATTTTTGTACCTTTGCATATAAATCATTCGTTTCCAATGAAAAAAGAGAATACTATCAAGCTATATAATCCCGATTTTGTTCTGGAGATCAAACAAATCGTAACCCAAGCCCGTCAAAAGGCATACGCCGCCATCAACTCGGCAATGGTCGATGCCTACTGGCAGATGGGCAAGCGTATCGTGGAGCAGGAGCAGTTCGGTAAGGAACGTGCCGACTACGGTGCGCAGCTATTGAAGTCGCTCTCGAAAGAGCTTACGGCGGAGTTCGGCAAGGGCTTTTCCGTCAATTCGTTGTACTATTTCCGACAATTCTATCTCGCCTTCCCCGAAAAACTCCCCACACTGTGGGGAATATTGACGTGGTCGCATTACAAGCGTCTGTTGAGCGTTTCCAATGCCGACGCTCGCGCATGGTATCTGAAGGAGGCCGCCGGGCAGATGTGGAGTTACCGTACCCTCGACCGCAATATCGGTTCGCAGTATTACGAACGGTTGTTGCTCTCGCAGCATAAAGATACGGTCGAGTCCGAAATGAAAACGCTGACCAAACCGTTCGAGCAAGACCGGATGGAGTTTATCAAGAACCCGACCGTCGCGGAGTTCATCGGCCTTGCTCCGAACAGCGACTTTTCGGAAACGGAGCTGGAGGGAGCCATCATCGGCAACCTGCAAAAATTCTTGCTCGAATTAGGTAAGGGTTTCTCGTTCGTGGCGCGTCAGAAATTGATCCGCACGGAGAAAAAGGACTACTTCATCGACCTCGTTTTCTACAATTACATCCTTAAATCGTTCGTGCTCGTGGATTTGAAGACGACGACCATCACGCACCAAGACGTGGGACAGATGGATATGTACGTCAGGATGTACGACGAACGGGTACGGGGCGAGGGCGACAACCCGACTATCGGCATCGTCCTTTGTTCGGAAACCGACGAGGACATCGCTCGCTACTCCGTGCTGCACGACAACGACCGGCTGTTCGCCTCGAAATACATGCTCTATATGCCTACGGAGGAGGAATTGCGCGAGGAAATAGCACGGCAAAAAGAGTTTTTCCGCCTGCAACACGATAATTCCCCCAAAGAGGAGATGTAGCCATGCCCTATGACGACGGATATATTTTCGACGACGCGAACATAGACGACATGCCTGTCTTTTCGGAAAGCAGGCGGTTCGCCGGTCTCGAAAATTACGAAAAGATGCTGCTGCGGGATTATATCCGCTCGTGCATCCGGGAATATCGGGAGTTTTCCGGCAAGTTCCCGACGGAAAACGAATTGGTGGAAATCCGCAAACGGACAATGAACGTATTGGAAGAGGATTGGCATATCACGTTGAAGAATGACAAGCAATGGCGGCAATTCTTTCAGGACAATGTGAAGGCGGCTATCGCCAAACTGCAAAAAGAAACGGAGGGTAACGAATAATCGGCTACCCTCCGTTTTTTGTTCCGGCTACTTCTGCTGCAACAGATGCGCCAAGGCCGGATCGTTCTGTATGCGCTGCAATTCATCGGCTACGATTTGCCGCACATCGGCTTTGATCCGGTTGTAGTTCTCCTGTATCATTTCTTTCATGCAGTCCTTGCCGTCCTCGTCCGTGAAATCGGTAATGACGGGTATGGGCTTGTAGGCTTTCTCCTCCTGTTTTACTTTTTCAGCGTCCACGACAATCTCGCAGTGAAAGATTTTCTGTTCGATCCGCTCGTCGAAGGTATCCGCCACGGAACCCACGAACATACCCTGTGTAAGCCCCGAAATCTTCGAGGGCGGGATAAGCGAATCCATCTGCGTGTTAATGGAAGTGGACGTATCGTTACGGTTGATGGTAACGCTTTGCCGTTTCTGCAAAACCTTGCCAAACCGTTCGGAGAGCGTCTTCGCCGTTTCCCCGACCACCTGCCCGGAGAAGATATTGCCGACGGTGTTCATCACGACTTTGGCCTCCTTGTCGCCATAGTCGCGCACTAACTGGCTGAAATCCTGAAATCCCAACAGCACGGCCACCTTGTTGCTTCGGGCTGTGGCAATCAGGTTGTCCAGCCCTTTGAAATAGATGGTCGGCAACTCGTCGATGATAATCGAGGATTTGAGTTTGCCTTTCTTATTGACGAGTTTGACGATGCGTGAGTTATACAGACCGAGAGCTGCGCCGTAGATGTTCTGACGGTCGGGATTGTTGCCGACGCAAAGGATTTTCGGCTCCTGCGGGTTGTTTATGTCGAGCGTAAACTCGCTGTCGGACATTACCCAATAGAGCTGGGGTGAAATCATACGCGAGAGCGGTATTTTGGCCGATGCGATCTGGCCTTGCAACTGCTCGGCAGCCCCTCCGAGCCATGCGTCCATAAAGGGCGAGAGGTAGTTTTCGAGTTCGGGATACGAGGAGAGAATCGGAAAAATATCCTCGTAGCGGCGGTTCAAAAATTCGACGGCGTGAGGAAAGGTACAATATTTCCCGTTTTGGTAAATTTTGAGATACCAAATGATTGCAGCAAAGAGGATTATGGGCGATTCTACAAAAAAATCGCCCTGCTTTTGCACCCACGTCTTATTGAGGTTGAGCATGATGGTGTACGCACTCTCGTAGGCGTCGGTAATATCCTCCATGAAATCCGGGTGTATGGGGTTGCAGCGGTGCGAACGTCGCGGATCATCGAAATTTATGACATAGAATTTCGGTTTTACCTCGTACCCGTCCAAGTGGTTCAGCAGGTGGTTGTAGGCAATGGTCGAGAGGTCTGCAAACTTGAAATCGTAGATATACATCGAGTAGCCCTTCTCGATCTGTTGCTTGATGTAGGAATTGACCACCGCGTATGATTTTCCGCTGCCCGGCGTGCCCAAAACGATGGACGCACGCTGCGGCAAAAGAATGTTGATCCAACCGTCATTCCACCTTTTATTATAGTAGAAGCGGGTGGGCAGGTTCACGGAGTATTCATTGGCCAGGAGCCGCGTCTCCTGCATGAAGGATTCGTTCTCGTTGTTGAACACATCGTCCATGAGGTTTGTCTTCAGCAGGCGACTCGCCCATAGCCCGGCCATCAGCAGGCAGACGTACCCCGCCGTTATCGTTGCGATATACAGCACCACTGTTGCCATCCGCGGCAGGGGCAGGTCGAGCAGCCACCAGTTCAGAAAAAACAGAATGAACCCCGCTGCGAGTGCCGTGCCGATCTTCGGGCATGTGATTTTCTCGTCCTTTACGCCCGTCGTCCCCAGACACGAGAGCGCGAGCAGCACGACGGCAAACAGCTTGGTGTAGAGTATGGAGTGGAACAAGTGCGCCGTGCGGTCGAAATTCATCAGGATTTTATCGACCACACCGATGTTCACTCCCCATGCGAGTATCGCTTCATAGCAATACCAATAGACATTCATTACTACTAATAAAATACTTACGGCACGCAGAAAATCCATGATTTTCGCCAATGCCCTCAAATCGTCTTCCTGTTGCATAATGATTAGATTTTACGATGTTTTCTTTTCTTCTTTCGTCGCTGCATCTCGTGCATGAACGCCTGCTCCTCGGCATCCGCTCCGCCTGTCGCCATCGGGAACAGCCCCAAAGCATCGGGCAGTTCTTCGTGGCGGGCAGCCTGCGAGGGGCCGTCCGCCGCTTCCGAGGAGGGTTGCGGCAGGTCGATAGAGAGCGGAATGCCCGGAGCGGGAGGGGCGAAATGTTCCTGCAAGGCGTTTGCTGAAAGCTCTTTGCCCATGCGCGAGCCGTTCAGCACGCAGCCCGTGCGGTGGTCTATGAACGTCGCACCGTATATGCGTCCCGTGTCGGTTTCGCGCAGCACGACGTCCACGCCTTTGGCTTTGAGTGCGGCGACAAACTCCGTCCGGTCTTTCGTGCGCCGCAGGGCGGCGAGTACGGTCGCCTTCGTCATGTCGCTTGTCTTCCGCTCTTTCATCTGTTCCTTACTTATGGCGCACCACCTCCCGAACGCTTCGTACCCGTAGCGTTTGCCGAAACGGGAGGCTTTGATCGGCGTGCCGGTCTTGTTTCCCTCGCCGTCGAGCGCGGAATACACGAACCCGCCGTATTCCCTGCCCCGAACCTCTCCCCGGCACTCCTCGACGGTTATATTGTAGAGCGCGAGCAAGGCGCGGTATTCGCCGAGCGACTGGAAACGATACCTGCCGGATATGCCTTTCAGCACACTTCCGATCTGCTTTTTCACGTCGCCCTGCGACGCATCCACGCGCCGCAGCGGTTCGTGCTGCGTCTGCCGCTTGCGTTCGGCGGGATGCAGGCCGTACTGCTGCTCCAGAGCGCATGTAATGTTCTTGCTGCGGCGATGGAGAAAACTGTCGCCGATTTTCTTCCCCTGCCCGTCCACGCATAGCGTTACGATATGCAGGTGGTGGCGGTCGATGTCCTCGTGTTTGAATATCGCATAGGGCTGGTCGCCGTAACCGAGCCTTGCCAGATACTCCTCGGCGATGGCTGTCAGCTCCGTGTCGCCCAGACGGTCGTCGGGATGCGGGTTCAGGGAGATATGGACGACGGGCTTCGCCGTCCGCACCTGCTCCGGCATATAACGTGCGAAGTCTTCCGCAGCTTGCCGGATGTCGAGGCAGCCCGTCCCCTCGTCGAAGATTTTATTTGTGGCGAGCAGCCGTCCCTGCCCTTCGTTTATCTTCTCCCCGTTGTACGCCAACGCCCCGTAAAGGGAGCTACCTACGTTAATTTTGGCAACCATTGCTGCTGAAATTCGTGAGTTAGGGCGAGAATCCGACGGCTTATCTCGGCAAGTTCCACCGTCAGTTTTTCCAATTTGTAAAGCAGCGCCATCGCCTTTTTCTCCGAAAAGCGGCTTTTCAGCTCCTTCACGGTCTGGTTGTAGTTCACGCCCACTGCGCGGTATTGGGCGTGCAGCGAGGAGAGTTTCGTGTAATAATCAACGAGCGTCCTATCGACTTTCAGCACGCGAAACTCCGCGCCGAATACGCGGGCTTTGATGAATACCGCTTTAGCATACACGCCCGACTGCTCGTACAGGGCGAGGAAACGGGCGTATTCCTCGTCCGTGAAGCGCACCATGACCGGATGCTCGGCCTTGTCGGGTTTGGGCGGTTTGCCCCCGACGTTTCTTGTCTTACCTTTCATATACTTATGGATTTAGTGGTTGCGCGACATAAGCCACCACACTCCTGCCAACCGCAGGTTCGAGATCAGGCTGCCCGACTTCGGAGGGACAGCCCAGCCCCCTGCAAGGGCAAGGTTTTCGGGAGTAACCCGAAAAGTATCGAGTAACTCGATACACACCTTGCTATGTTCTGACGAACATAAAAATCCGTCCGGGGACGGATTGCGGGAGAGCCGATCCCGACCGCAGCATGAAACCGCGTGGTGCGCCCTGTCGCTTGGGTGCAAATGTAACGGCTTTCAGCGTCGGATTCCAGAGGCCGAAAACGCCAAACGCTGCCATCCCGACGCCACAAGCTGCCACCTCCGCCCGAAACGATACAAGCGACATTTTTTCCTTGTTTATTTGCGGCAGGTTTGAATAACGACAGAGATATGGAACGGAAGATACAGCGATTTGAAACCCTACGGACGTGTTGCCACAAAGCCCTGCCGATTTACGGAGCGGACGGTTCGGATAATTATTGCGGCAAAGATGCGGTGTCGTACAGATTTACGGATTTACTGTCGTATCGTCGTGTTGTCGTACAGCACCGCCGATTTACGGCAATGCGTCTGTATGGCGTCATATTGCTGGCTCTGCAAATCCTCGATGCGCTCCGTCAGCGGATAAGTAATGAATTGTAAACCTACGGAAATACCGGATTAACAACTTAAAAAATCAAATGTTATGAACAAGGAAATCTTTATTGCATTCGCCACACAGAAAGGTGGCATCGGAAAAACGACGCTTACCGTCCTTACGGCAAGCTACCTCCATTACGTGAAAGGTTACAACGTGGCGGTCGTCGATTGCGACGCTCCGCAGAACAGCATCGCCGACCTGCGGGCGCGGGAGGTGAAAGTCATCGACGAAAGCACCTATTTCAAGGCTCTTGCCTGCGACCACTTCCGGCGGGTAAAGAAAAAGGCATATCCTGTCATTGCGAGCAACGCCGTCAATGCGCTCGACGATGCCGACAAGATGCTGCGTGCGGAAGCGACGAAACCCGACCTCGTTTTTTTCGACCTGCCGGGCACGCTCAAAAGCGAGGGCGTGGTAAAAACGCTCTCGCAGATGGATTATATCTTCGCCCCGATCAGTGCCGACCGCCTCGTGGTGGAAAGCACGTTGCAGTTCGCCGCCCTGTTCCATGAAAATCTGATCACGACGGGTATCGCCAAGACCAAAGGGCTGCACCTGTTCTGGACGATGGTGGACGGGCGTGAAAAGAGCGAGTTGTACGACCTCTACCAGCAGATTATCGACGGAATGAATATCTCCATGCTGGAAACGCGCCTGCCGGACAGCAAGCGTTTCCGCCGCGACTTGTCGGAGGAGCGCAAGGCGATATTCCGTTCGACGATATTCCCGATGGACAACGCCCTTATGAAGGGGAGCAACATCAGGGAGCTTGCCGAGGAAATTTGTTCGGTTATGAAAATCCAGCGGGTATGAGCAGTCGTAAGGCCAATACGGAAGGAATAGACGAAGCCCTGCTGCTGGATTCCATCGGCAGGCGCAAGCAGGACGGCAGCGTACAGCCGCAGGAGGCGAAGCCCGCATCCGACCTGCAACCCGCCGTCATTGCGGAAGCCCCGAAAGAGGGCGGTCGCCGCAAACGGCAGAATGCCGATTATACGGCGACGTTCCTCAAACGCAACGAGATCAAAACGCGCCAATGCGTCTATATCAGCCGGGAAATACACAACCAGATTTCCCGTATCGTGAATGTCATTTCCGACAAGGAGATAACTGTCGGCGGGTATATAGATACCGTCCTTGCCTGCCATCTGGAACAGCATAAGGACGAGATAAAGGAATTGTATAAGAAACAACTTGAAAATTTGATTTGACGATGAAAGAGGAGGACGGAAAAGAGATTATGGGTAAAGCCCGGAGAGAAATATATCGTTCGCTGTTTCTCAAAGAGGCGGCCATTCCTGCGCGGATCGGCAAGACAGTCTATGTGCGCAAGGAGTACCACGAACGCATACAGCTTATTTTGAGGGTTATCGGCAAGGATGAAGTGTCGCTGTTCAGTTACATCGACAATGTGCTGGCGCACCATTTCGATATGTTTCAGGAGGACATCAAAAGGCTGTATGAGCAGAACAACAATATATTCTAACCGATTAAAAAAGAACAAGATTATGATTTGGAAAAGATGGAACAAGCGGGAGGCGAAGAAGAATTACCGCTCGCGTTATTTGAAGAAAGCCGATACGGTCGCCCGTCAGGGCAAGCTGGTTTATGTGCGTAGGGAGTACCACGAACGTATCAGGCGTATCGCCCGCGTTATCGGCGGCGACGATGTTACGCTGTTCAGCTACATCGACAATGTGTTGGCGGAGCATTTCGCCTCTCAAAAAGAGGTCATCGCTTCGTTGTACGACGAACATAACCGTCCGATTTTTTAGACGGCCATGGAGACGCTTTTAGTATGCCTGCTTGTCGGCTACGGGGTATGGCTGGCCGCCTACCTTTTCTGGGAGAAACGTCAGACGGGAAAGTCGCTGCCGGATGCGGCTGCGACACCCGCAGAGAAGCCGCAAGAGCAGCCGGACATCGTGGGGAAAAGCACCTTTCGGATAAGGCCGAAAACGCCAAACACTACCATTCCGACGCCACAAGCTGCCACGAAACCGGAAAACGAGAAACCGATGGAAAATGCGGTTACATTTGCCCCTGAAACCGAAAAACGGACTTCCGCGCGTATTCCCGACGAGAAGCTGGACGAGGCTTTCGAGCATCTGGAAATTCCCGACGTGCCGCTCGAATACGAGGAGGAAGCGTGGGAAGAGGAGGTGGAAATGCCGCTCGCGGCAGGCCGCCGTCATTACGCTTCGGGAGCGAGCTTCGAGGAGATCGCCCGCGCAGTCAAGACCGCAGGCGACGGCTCGGCCACCGACGAAGACCGCCGACTGGCGGGACGGGTTTTCGGGCAGCTCGGCGGCACGGAGTTTTTCGAGCGGTTGTCGAACGGCTCTGCCGCCATCGGGGAGAAAATATCGGAGTTGATGGACTATTATTTAAGTCCGCCCGCCGTGGCGGTAACTCCCTCTCCCGACTTGCCGGACGGAGCCGCCGGCTTCGACATTCGGGATTTTGTATAACGATTAAAAGAGTAACGGACAATGAAAGAAAAAGATTACGGGTAGCTGCGCCCCTGAAATGCAGACCACTAAATCCACAAAATTAAAATCAGTATCAACCCGCCGGGCGGCCTATCCGACCGTCCGGCACAATCCGAAAACAATTTATGAACAAGAGACATTTTCTTTTCTCGGCAGCCCTGCTTCTGGCTGCATCTTCGGCCTTCGCGCAAGGCAACGGCCTTTCCGGTATCAACGAGGCCACGAGCATGGTAACGAGCTATTTCGATCCGGCAACGAAGTTGATTTACGCCATCGGCGCAGTCGTGGGCTTAATCGGTGGCGTGAAGGTGTACGGCAAGTTCTCGTCGGGCGATCCCGACACGTCGAAAACCGCCGCGTCGTGGTTCGGGGCGTGTATCTTCTTGATCGTCGCCGCGACAATCCTGCGCTCGTTCTTCTTATAATCCCGCGAGTCATGGCAGAGTTCCCTATCAACAAGGGGATCGGCCGTTCGGTTGAGTTCAAGGGGCTGAAAGCGCAATACCTCTTCATCTTCTGCGGAGGTTTGCTCGTCGTGTTCGTCCTCTTCGTCATTCTCTACATGGTCGGCATCGACCAATGGTTCTGTATCGGCTTCGGGGTAATTTCTGCGTCCGTTCTGGTCTGGCAGACATTCGCCCTGAACGCCCGGTACGGGGAACACGGATTGATGAAGCTGGGCGCAGTCCGCAGCCACCCGCGCTACCTGCTCAACCGTCGCCGCCTCACCCGATTATTCACCCGTAAAAAAGAGAAGAATGAGAAACATACTTAAAGCATCGACGCTCGAATCGAAATTTCCGCTGCTGGCCGTCGAGCATGGCTGCATCCTCTCCAAAGAGGCGGACATCACGGTGGCCTTCGAGGTCGAGTTGCCGGAGCTGTACACCGTAACCTCCGCCGAATACGAGGCCATACATTCGGCGTGGTGCAAGGCCATCAAGGTCTTGCCCGATTACAGCATCGTCCACAAGCAGGACTGGTTCGTGCGCGAGCAGTACCGGCCTGAATTGCAAAAGGACGACATGAGTTTTCTGTCGCGTTCGTTCGAGCGTCATTTCAACGAACGTCCGTACCTCAACCACTCGTGCTTCCTGTTCCTGACGAAGACGACCAAGGAGCGCAGCTGCCAGCAGAGCAATTTCAATTCCCTCTGCCGGGGGCATATCATCCCGAAGGAGATACGCGACAAGGACGCTGCCGCCAAGTTCGTCGAGGCGACCGAACAGTTCGAGCGCATAATGAACGACAGCGGCTTCATCCGCCTGCGGCGTCTTACCTCCGACGAGATTACCGGGACGGCCACGAGTGCGGGACTGGTCGAGAAATACTTTTCTCTTTCATTGGAGAATACGGCCTGCTTGCAGGACATCTCCCTCTCTGCGGGGGAGATGCGCATCGGCGACAATATCCTGTGCCTGCATACGCTCTCCGACGCGGAAGACCTGCCGGGCTATGTGGCCACGGACACCCGTTACGAGAAGCTCTCCACCGACCGCTCCGACTGCCGCCTGTCGTTCGCCTCGCCCGTCGGCCTGCTGCTGCCGTGCAACCACATCTATAACCAGTACGTGCTGATCGACAACAGCGAGGAGAATTTGCAGCGTTTCGAGAAAAGCGCCCGCAATATGCAGTCGCTCTCGCGCTACTCGCGTTCCAACCAGATAAACAAGGAGTGGATCGACGAGTATCTCAACGAGGCGCACAGCCTCGGCCTTACCTCCGTGCGTGCCCACTTCAACGTGATGGCATGGTCGGACGACCGCGAGGAGCTGAAGCACATCAAGAACGACACGGGCAGCCAGCTCGCGGCGATGGAGTGTACCCCGCGCCATAACACGGTGGACTGCCCGACGCTCTTCTGGGCGGCCATACCGGGCGGCGAGGGGGATTTTCCGGCGGAGGAGAGCTACTACACGTTCATCGAACAAGCGGTCTGCCTCTTTACCGAAGAGACCAACTACCGCTCGTCGCCCTCGCCGTTCGGCATCAAGATGGTCGATAGGCTCACGGGCAAGCCGCTGCATCTGGACATCAGCGACCTGCCGATGAAGAAAGGGATAATTACGAATAGGAATAAGTTCATTTTAGGGCCTTCTGGCAGTGGCAAATCATTTATGACCAATCACTTATGCAGGCAATACTATGAGCAGGGGACGCACATCGTGCTGATCGACACGGGCAACTCCTATCAGGGCTTGTGCGAGATGATACGCCGCAAGACCGGAGGCGAGGACGGGATTTATTTCACGTACACGGATGAAAGCCCCATTGCGTTCAATCCGTTCTACACCGAAGACAAGGTGTTCGACATCGAGAAGCGCGAGAGTATCAAGACGCTGCTTCTGACGCTTTGGAAAAAGGATACCGAGCCTGCCACGCGCTCCGAGGAGGTTGCCCTCTCGAACGCTGTTGCGCTCTACATCGAGCGTATCAAGCGGGACGCGGAGATAGAGCCGTCGTTCAACACGTTCTACGAGTTCGTGAAGACCGACTACCGCACCGTGCTGGAGGAGAAAAAGGTGCGCGAAAAGGATTTCGACCTTGCTAACTTCCTCAATGTGTTAGAGCCGTATTATCGCGGTGGGGAGTACGACTACCTGCTCAACAGCGACAAGCAGTTAGACCTGCTGCAAAAGCGGTTCATCGTCTTCGAGATCGACGCCATCAAAGACCACCCGATCCTCTTCCCGGTAACGACGATTATCATCATGGAGCTGTTCATCAACAAGATGCGCAGGCTCAAAGGTATCCGCAAGATGATACTTATCGAGGAGGCTTGGAAGGCCATCGCCTCGGCGAACATGGCCTCCTACATCAAGTACCTCTATAAGACCGTCCGTAAGTTCTACGGCGAGGCCGTCGTGGTTACGCAGGAGGTGGACGACATCATCGCCTCGCCGATTGTCAAGGAGAGCATCATCAACAACAGCGATTGTAAAATCCTGCTCGACCAGCGCAAGTATATCAACAAGTTCGACCAGATACAGTCGCTTTTGGGGCTGACCGACAAGGAGAAGGGGCAGATACTCTCGATCAACATGGCCAACCACCCCTCGCGCCTCTACAAAGAGGTCTGGATCGGGCTGGGCGGCACGCAGTCGGCGGTGTACGCCACGGAGGTAAGCGCGGAAGAGTATCTGGCGTTCACGACCGAGGAGACCGAGAAAATGGAGGTGTACGCCCTTGCCGAGAAGCTGGGCGGCGACATCGAGGCGGCGATACGGCAACTCGCCGAACGCCGCAGAAACAAAAAGTAATCATATCAAAAAACGAAAAGTCTATGAATATAAGCAGAGAAAAGTGGCTCACATTGAGCAGTTACATGGTCGGACTTGCGGCTTTGATGCTGCAAGCCTGCACCGAGGTAAAGGAGACGGATTACAGCAAGCTATGCGGGAATTGGGTAAGCGTGGGCAGGAAGCCCGATGTGCTGATCTACCGCGAGGGCGATGCCTACAAGGTTACGGTGTTCAAGCGCGGCGGCCTCTCGCGCCGCCTGAAGCCCGAAACCTACCTGCTGCGCGAGGAGGAGGGCAACCTTTTCATCAACACGGGCTACCGCATCGACATCGCCTACAACGAGGAGGCGGACGTGCTGACCTTCTCCCCGCACGGTGATTACGTCCGTGCGGAGATGGACGCGAAACCGGAATAACAACCACTAAATCCACAGTAAAATAATGAGAACAAGAATTATCCTACTTTTCAGCGCGTGCCTGCTCCTTGCGGGCACGGCGCGGGCGCAATGGGTTGTCAGCGATCCGGGCAACCTCGCGCAAGGCATCATCAATGCCTCGAAAAACATCATCCACACCTCGAAGACGGCGACCAACATGGTGTCGAATTTTCAAGAGACCGTGAAAATCTACGAGCAGGGCAAGAGATATTACGACGCCCTCAAATCGGTAAATAATCTGGTCAAGGATGCCGTCAAGGTCAAGAACACGATTTTGATGATCGGCGAAATCTCGGACATCTATGTAACGAATTTCCAGCTTATGCTGCGCGATGAGAATTACACGCCCGAAGAGCTGTCGGCCATCGCCTTCGGTTACACGAAGCTCTTGGAGGAGAGCAACGACGTCCTGAAGGAGATGAAAGACGTGGTAAACATCACGACGCTCTCGATGACCGACAAGGAACGCATGGACGTGGTGGACAGGTGTTACAACCGCGTGCGCAACTACCGCAATCTGGTAATGTATTATACTAATAAAAATATATCGGTCAGCTACCTGCGCTCGCGCAAGAAGAACGACATGGATCGCGTCATGGCTCTCTACGGGAGCCGCAATGAACGCTATTGGTAACATTACACGCTACGCCTATGATGTTACTTACAGTGGAATTTGACAACCTGCACGCCATTCTCCGCTCGCTTTACACGGAGATGATGCCGCTCTGCTCCAATATGGCAGGCGTAGCCAAAGGCATCGCGGGTTTGGGTGCGCTCTTTTACGTGGCCGTGCGCGTGTGGCAGTCGCTCGCCCGTGCCGAGGCCATCGACGTGTATCCTCTCTTGCGGCCTTTCGCCGTCGGATTTTGTATCATGTTCTTCCCGACCATCGTCCTCGGCACGATAAACGGGGTGTTAAGCCCCGTCGTGCAGGGCACGAACCGGATGCTCGAAACGCAGACGCTCGACATGAACAAGTACCGCGAGCAGAAAGACAAGCTCGAATACGAGGCGATGATGCGCAACCCCGAAACGGCCTACCTCGTCTCGAACGAGGAGTTCGACCGGCAGCTCGAAGAGCTGGGATGGTCGCCCGGCGATATGGTTACGATGGCCGGGATGTATATCGAACGGGGAATGTACAACATGAAGAAAGGCATCCGCGACTTTTTCCGCGAGGTACTGGAGCTGCTTTTCGCTGCCGCCGCCCTGCTGATCGACACCCTGCGGACGTTCTTTCTGATCGTCCTCTCCATCCTCGGCCCGATAGCCTTCGCGATCTCCGTCTGGGACGGCTTCCACTCCACGCTCACGCAGTGGATATGCCGCTACATACAGATTTATCTGTGGCTGCCCGTCGCCGACCTGTTCAGCACGGTGCTGGCGAAGATTCAGGTGTTGATGCTGCAAAACGACATCTCGGAATTGCAAAACAACCCGAATTTCTCGCTCGAAGCCTCCAACGGTGTATATATCGTGTTCCTTATCATCGGCATCATCGGTTATTTCACGATTCCGACCGTCGCCGGATGGATTATCCAAGCCGGAGGTTCGGGAAGCTACGGACGTGCCGTAACGCAGCTCGCGGGCAAGGGAGCCGGAGTTGTGGGAGGTGTCGCCGGGGCTGCCGTGGGCAATGTGGCCGGGCGTGCCGGACGCGCGGGTGTGAATATGGGCAAGGCCGCATGGAATCACACCGCAGGCAAGTTGTTCAAACGAAAATAATCCTATAAAAGTTACAAGATGGAATTTAAGTCATTGAAAAATATCGAAACGTCGTTCAGGCAGATACGCCTGTTCGGTATCGTCTTCATCGCGCTGTGCGCTCTGGTGGCGGTGTTCTCCGTCGGGAGTGCCTACCGCTTCGCCGAGAAGCAGCGCGAGAAGATCTACGTGCTTGACGGCGGCAAGTCGCTAATGCTCGCCCTCTCGCAAGACCTCGCGCAGAACCGTCCGGCGGAGGCACGCGAGCACGTCCGCCGCTTTCACGAGCTGTTCTTCACCCTCTCGCCCGAAAAGAGTGCCATCGAACACAACCTCAAACGCGCCCTGCTGCTCTCGGACAAGAGTGCCTACAACTACTACGTGGACTTCGCCGAGAAGGGGTACTACAACCGTATCATCGCGGGCAACATCAATCAGGCGTTGCAGGTCGATTCGGTGGTCTGCAACTTCGACCGCTATCCCTACGAGGTCAATACCTACGCGCGTCAGATGATTATCCGCGAGAGCAACGTAACGGAGCGGAGCCTCGTAACGCGCTGCCGCCTGCTGAACGCCTCGCGCTCGGACGACAACCCAAACGGATTTACCATCGAGGGCTTCACGATTCTGGAGAACCGCGACCTGCAAACATTGGAGAGATAGGCGTATGGGAAAGTGCATGAAATGTCTCCGCGATTGGACGGACAAGCAGGACGGGCGGCTCCGGGCTTGGCTCGAAGCGCTTCCACAGCGGACGAAACTCGCCGTCGTTCTCGTGGTCTTCGCCTTTTTCGCCGTTTGCGCCCTCCTCACGTTCGGGGCGGCACTCTACGAAATCGGGCGGGAAAACGGACGGCGGATAGAGATCGAACATATCAGACAGTTAGACCTGCCCCCAAAGCAGGACAGTATCAACCTTTATAAATATTACGATTATGGAACAAAAGGAACAGAACAAAAATCCGGCCTCCTCCCCGAAAGAGGCGAAGCCTGAACAGCCGCTCACGTCGCAGCAGCGGCAGAGGCGTCGCAAGATGCTCGTGTACCCGCTTATGGGTTTGCTCTTCGCGGGTTCGATGTGGCTGATCTTCGCGCCCTCCGAAAAGGAGAAGGCCGAAGCGACGCAGGGCATGGGGTTCAATACCGAAATGCCCCTGCCCGCCGAGTCGGGCATCATCGCCGACAAACGCGCCGCCTACGAGCAGGCGCGGATGGAGGAGAAACAGCAGGAGCGCCGCTCGCAGATGCACGACCTCGCCTCCTTGTTCTCGGACAAGGAGGAAGAGCCGCAGGGCGGGCATGACGACTTCGACCTGCTGAATCCCGAACCGGAGCAGCCCGCCCGCTCCTACGGCGGCGGTTCACGGCAGACGATCCGCTCCTCGGCCTCGGCCTATCAGGACATCAACCGCACGCTGGGCGGTTTCTACGAGCAGCCCGCCGACGATCCCGAAAAGGAGGAGTTGCGCGAGCGTGTCGAGGAGCTGGAGGCGATGATGGCGCAGCAGGCCGCGCCTTCGGGCACGTCGCTCGACGATCAGGTCGCCCTCTTGGAGAAGTCCTACGAGCTGGCCACGAAATATATGCCTGCGGGACAGAACGGCACGCGGCAGCCATCCCCGGCAAGCGACGACAAGAGCGGAAAGGCGCAGGTACGCAACGGTAAAGCGGTGGCGATGCCCGTGCAGCAGGTAACGACGCGGGTGGTGTCGGCACTGGCGCAGCCGATGAGCGACGCGGAGTTTGCCGCGGCGCATGGCAGGGAGCGCAACTACGGTTTCCACACGGCCATCGGGAGCGCAAGCACCGCTGAAAAGAATACCATTGCGGCCTGCGTACACGCCGACCAGACCATAACCGAAGGGCAGGCCGTCCGCCTGCGGCTGCTGGAGCGGATGGAGGTGGCCGGAACGCGCATCCCCCGCAACACGATTGTCGTGGGTGCAGCACGGGTGCAGGGCGAACGCCTCGGCGTGGAGATCACCTCGCTCGAATACATGGGGACGATCATTCCGGTCGAGCTTGCCGTGTTCGACAGCGACGGACAGGAGGGCATCTTCATCCCGAACTCGATGGAGGTCAGCGCGGTCAAGGAGATTGCCGCTAACATGGGTTCGTCGCTCGGTTCGAGTATCAACATCTCCACCGACGCGGGGGCGCAGCTCGCCTCCGACCTCGGAAAAGGCGTGATACAGGGAACGAGCCAGTACATCGCCCAAAAGATGCGCACCGTAAAGGTGCATTTGAAAGCCGGATATAAAGTCATGCTTTATCAGCCGGAGAATTAAAAACATTTATAAACCACTAAATCCACAGTAAAATGAAAAAGATTTTTGTAATGATGTTCGCCCTTTTAACGGGCATCGGTGCAGCCAATGCACAAGAGCAGGTAACGACGGAGAACGGCACGCAGCAGGTAGCCAGTAATGCGGAGCGCAGCGCCGGAACGGAGCAGGAGCCGGAGAAGATCGTCTTGGAAAAAGAGGTCTATCCGCAGGCAGAGGCCGATGGCGACCTCTACCACGGCCTCACGAGGAAACTCACGTTCGACCGCATGATACCCCCGCACGGGCTGGAGGTTACCTACGACAAGACCGTCCATGTCATCTTTCCGGCGGCGGTGCGATACGTCGATCTGGGTTCGCCGAACCTTATCGCGGGCAAGGCCGACGGCGCGGAGAACGTGATCCGCGTGAAGGCCACCGTGCGCGATTTCCGTGCCGAGACCAATATGTCGGTCATTACCGAAGACGGATCGTTCTATACGTTCAATGTGAAATATGCCGCCGATCCGCTGCTGCTGAACGTCGAGATGTGCGACTTCATCCATGACGGCAGCGCCGTAAACCGCCCGAACAATGCGATGGAGATTTATCTCTCGGAGCTGGGAAGCGAGTCGCCGCTGCTCGTGCGTCTGATTATGAAGTCCATCCACAAGCAGGACAAGCGCGAGGTGAAGCATATCGGCTGCAAGCGTTTCGGGATTCAGTATCTCCTGAAAGGCATCTACACGCACAACGGGCTGCTCTATTTCCACACGCGGATCAAGAACACCTCCAACGTGCCGTTCGACGTGGATTTCATCACGTTCAAAATCGTCGATAAGAAGGTCGCCAAGCGAACGGCCATCCAAGAGCAGGTTATTTTCCCGCTGCGAGTCCACAACTACGCCACGCGCGTGGCCGGAAAGAAGGACGAGCGCACCGTCTTCACGATGGCGAAGTTTACCATTCCCGACGACAAGTGCCTCGTCGTGGAACTGAACGAGAAGAACGGAGGCCGACACCAGTCGTTTACCGTCGAGAATGAAGACCTCGTGCGGGCGAATGTCATCGACGAACTCAAAGTGAAATAGCCATGAAGCGGTTTCTAATCATCCTCGTAGCGTCGCTCGCCCTCTGTGTGGGGCGGGCTGACGCCCAACGATGCCTCCCCAAGATGCGGGGCATCGAGCTGAAGGCGGGCATGGCCGACGGGTTCTATTCGCACGCCGACCGTGCCGAAGTAGGGTACTATTTCGGAGCTGCGCTCTCGACCTACACCAAAGGCGGAAACAAGTGGGTGTTCGGCGGCGAGTACCTGCAACGATACAACCCCTATAAGGAGAGCCGCGTTCCGACGGCGCAATTCACGGCGGAGGGAGGATTCTACTACAACTTCCTTTCCGACGCGCGAAAGATTTTCTTCGTCTATATCGGCGGCTCGGCTCTCGCAGGGTACGAGACCGTGAATTGGGGAGAAAAGGTGCTCTTCGACGGCTCGCGCCTCACGAGCAAGGATGCGTTCATATACGGCGGGGCGCTCTCGCTCGAAGTGGAAGCCTATCTTGCCGACCGTATCGCCCTCTTGGTGAACGTCCGCGAGCGGTGCTTGTGGGGCGGCTCTACGGGGCATTTCCTCACGCAATACGGAATCGGCCTGAAATTCATCATCAACTGACGGCATGACGATAGATGAGATGCGGCAGTTGCCATTGGAGACCTTTCTGCAACGGCTGGGGCATCATCCGGCCATGCGGAAAAGAAACGATTTGTGGTACAACGCTCCCTACCGTGAGGAAAAGACACCTTCGTTCAAGGTCAATACGGACAGAAATATCTGGTTCGATTTCGGAGCAGGACGCGGCGGCGATATTTTTACCCTTGCCGGGGAGCTGATCCGCAGTACGGATTTTCTCACGCAGGCCAAGTATATTTCGGACACGGCAGGCGGGAATTTCGTGCCGCTCCCCGCGCCGCGACCTGCAAAGGAGCGTGCCGCCGAGCCTGCCTTTCAGGAGGTCGAGCAAAAGACGCTGCTCTACGACGTGTTGAAAGACTATCTCGCGCAGCGTGGTATCCCCGCGGACGTGGCCGCCCGCCATTGTCGGCAGATCAGCTATCGTGTACATGGGAAACCCTATTTCGCTATCGGCTTTCAGAACGTGTCGGGAGGTTGGGAGCTTCGCAGCAAGCTGTTCAAGGGCTGTGTTCCCCCGAAAGACATCTCTCTCGTCTCACGGCAGCAGACGCCGACGGATGCCTGCGACGTGTTCGAGGGCTTCTTCGACTTCCTCTCCGCCGCGACGCTCGGAGTGGCCAACGGCAACGATGCGTTGGTACTCAATTCGGTCGGCAATCTGGCCAAGTCGTTCCCTTATCTGGACGGCTACGCGAAAATCAACTGCTGGCTGGACAACGACGGGGCAGGACGTAAGACGTTCGAGGCGCTGCGTGTCCGCTACAAGGAGAAAGTCATCGACTGCTCTGGGGTTTATGCCGGGAGCAAAGACCTCAATGAGCATCTGCAAAAGAAATTGCAGGAGAAAACGATGAATAACAAAACATTAAAATTCAAGTTATGATTAAAAGTTTCAATATCACAAGATTAGGTTTTTCTTTTTTCATCGGGATGATGGCCTGCCTGCTTTCATCCTGCGACAATGAACTGGAGATTCAGCAGGCATACCCGTTTACGGTGGAAACGATGCCCGTGCAAACGAAGATCGTAAAGGGCGAGACCGCAGAGATACGCTGCACGCTCCACCGCGAGGGACGCTATGACGGGGCGCGGTACACGATCCGCTATTTCCAACCCGATGGTAAGGGGATGCTCCGCATGGACGACGGTACGGTGTTCCTGCCCAACGACCGCTATCCGCTCGAACGCGAGGTGTTCCGACTCTACTACACCTCCGCATCGACCGACCAGCAGACCATCGACATCTACGTCGAGGACAACTTCGAGCAGGTTGTGCAACTGACTTTCGATTTCAACAACGAGAACGAGGAAAAAGAGGAGGTGCAGGAATGATTTACGCAGGATACAAGAAACACCCGCTCGGCGACGAGCAGTACACGCCGCGCCATGCGGTATTGCCGATTATCAAGTACCTCCCCCGAAAAGCCGTTGTCTGGTGTCCCTTCGACACGGAGAACAGCGAATTTGTCATCGCGCTGAAAGAAGCGGGGCACAAGGTCGTGTTCTCGCATATCCTCACGGGGCAGGACTTTTTCGAGTACGAACCGGAGCGGTGGGACATCATCGTTTCCAATCCGCCGTTCAGCCAAAAACAGCAGGTCGTGGAACGCTGCTTCGCGCTGGGCAAGCCGTTCGCGCTTCTGTTATCGAATTTATGGTTGAATAGCCATGCTCCCTGCCGCTTGTTCAAAGAACGGGAGATGCAGATACTTCTGTTCGACAAACGGATAAACTACTCGGAAAAGAACGCCGTATTCTTCGGTTCGAGCTACTTTTGCCACAAGGTGCTGCCCAAGCAGATTGTTTTTGAAAACCTTGCGACGGTAAAAGGCGAACGAAGCCGGATGTGGGCGGATATGGAGAAATTCAGGCGGGTTTAGCGTTTCTGTGCAAGAACGGGAATAAGATAACCTCCGGCAGTCAGGGCTGTCGGAGGTTATCTCTTTTGGGGCGGTATCATGCGACGTCGAACAAGGAGAGTTGTCTCGGCTCTAAATACTGCCGTTTGATCTCTTTAAGTCTCGCCATGAGTTTCCGAATCTTCGAGACGTTATAGTTACAGCCGTCGGAGCTGTGCGCCATTGCATAGGCGTAACGCTGTTCCAACTCGGCAATGCCTTGTTTTACGGCTGTCTTGTAGTCGCGGATCGGCTCGTCCCAGACCGACGGGTGGCTGCCGCCGCCTGCGCCGCCCGTACTCCAACCGACCGTAACGGCATACGTGCCGTCTATCGACTGCCCGATATGGATGGTATTGAGTATATCCAGCTCGATACGCTCCACGATGGGGAGCATACCGCGTATCCATCCGTATTCGTCGAACTGCTTGGCCGTGTAGCCGAAAAGCGTTCCGCGCTCGTATGTCCGCACATTAAGGATAATCTTGTGTACGCTGTCGCCGAAACTCTCGAAATAGGCGATCTGTTCGGTGTTGTCCCGACGGACGGCCAAGAGGTAACGCAGGACTGCGTTACGCTCTGTTCGGCATGGGTTGTATTCCAAAATCGCCTCTAATTTCTCTTGCTTGGTATATTCTTGTATAGGTTTCATAATGATTTTATTTAGGTGGGTTGAACTTATGCCGAAATGAGGTTGGCGACGGAGGTATGGCGTTGCAGCCACTCCTGCACGTACTCTGCATTGTATTCGGAGGTAATGACCGCCGTGTGTTCGTCCTGTCTCTTATACACATCTCCGAGCCCACGAGACAGGCAGAAATCTC
>ENA-OYEE01000143-OYEE01000143.1-human-gut-metagenome-genome-assembly--contig:-NODE-143-length-26374-cov-5.735666_pt1 | contig 26374 bp, 21 predicted proteins | sample MGYA00243556_ERZ652917 | MGnify/ENA primary metagenome ERZ652917 (study PRJEB26926, sample SAMN06164646) | human gut metagenome | biome: ENVO:00009003; feature: ENVO:2100002; material: ENVO:00002003... | reverse complement strand
GAAGAAGGCGATAACCGTTTAACTCCATAAGCTATGAATTTGGAGACAAAGATAACAATTTATAAATTTACCCCTCAGCTTTTTACATTGACCCAAGAAAAGGTGTACTTTAATAGTTTTCTTCCCCATATCTTTATGATTTCTTAACGCTTATCTTATCTTTATCTACCTTATTATTGCCGATGTTTTCGGGAAAAGTGAGATTCTTACCTTATATTTGTAGTAAGAACGTTTAAAGGCGCACGATTATGGAAAATCATATGGAAAACAATTTCAGAGAAATACAGAAGATATTAGATAGTTGTATAGCTCATGACTATAAAACTAAAGTAGATGCACTATTTTTAAAACGTGAATATTTGACGCAAGCCCAGCTAAAGGACTATTTGCGCCAAGAAATTTTCCGTGTGACCGAGGATATTGTAGCCATTCAACAAAAATATCGTGTACTGCAATATATTGTACTGGATATGGATATTCCCAATTTTTTGTGGGAAAGCAGTTTCTTTGAGGATTTGAACTCTGATGAAAAAAGAAAGTATATTAGTTTCCGGTGTTCAGATTTCGATATGGATGCATATTTACGTGAGCCATTCTGTTATGATGAACAGCTTCCTTACTTTTCCATCATTATTAATCTTGTCGCACTTTCTAAGTATTTGAACCATCTTCAAGAACAGGAAAGCGAATACTATATAGATACAGTCGCCATCCAAGAACAAGAACGGACCTTGCCAAAAGAAAAAGAAGAGAGTACGGAAAACAAACCAGTTAAGATTGTAGGTAAAAGTAATCCTTTCAAATCCGTACTTACCCCAAAAAAAATGTTATGAACATCGAAGATGTGAAACAAATACCCATTGCAGACTATCTGCACAGTTTAGGTTACTCTCCTGTCAAGCAGCAGGGAGAGCCGAGAGAGAAGTGTTTGGTATTCGAGGGATTCATGGACTATCTCTCTTTCCTTACGCTCCGCATGAAGAACTGTCCGACCATGCCCGACCTTAACAGGCAGGACTATGTCATTCTTAATTCGACTGTCAACGTGCCGAAAGCCATTGACGTGCTGTACCCGTATGAATGCATCCACTGTATGCTTGACAATGACAAGGCTGGATATGAAGCGACACGGGCTATCGAATTGGAATACTCCTACCATGTGCGTGACTTCTCGCACAATTAAGGGGGTATGTACATTTTGACACACCCCCTTTTCAAATTCATTTCTTTTTTCGTGCAGTGTTCTTTCTCGAACTTGTGTAATGTAGTTATAATTTTTTATTTGAACAGTTCTCGTATTTCTCTAATTCCATTCGACTTCGGCTGGAAGTTACTAAATATACTCCACCGAAAATAAGAAATACTGCTACTATTTTTGTGAAATTAAAAGAGTCTATTTTCCAACAGACGGCAACAATACATGCTACAAGCGGTTGGATATAATTGTACATTCCGGCTACGGTTGGTCGCAATTTCTTTTGTCCTACGACAACAAGCATATAACTGATGAATGTTGCTCCAATCACAATAAAAGCCAATCCGGCAATTTCAGTCAGTTGTAAATTGCTCCAATGTACATCTGCCAAGTCATTCGCAGAGAAAGGTAACATGCAGATAAAAGAATAAGTAAACATCCATTTCATAATGGTTATTAATGAATATTTATTTACGAAATCCTTATAGAGGACAATGTAAAGGGCATAACTCAATTGAGCAAATAAAACCAGCAAGTCTCCCCATATTGTGGCATATCCGTTTGTGGATGCTATTTGGACATTCTGCCCACTGCCCAAGATAAGCAATAAAGCACCTCCTGCACCCAATGCAATGCCTAACACTTTTTTCCCCGTTATGGGTTCTTTCAATATGAATGCAGCTAAAATCATAGCCCAAAGCGGCATACTCGTCGTAATGATAGAGGCATCTCCGGGCGAAGTTAAGCTAACTCCGAATATGAAGCATCCTTGATTAAAGACTATGGCTAAGAGTGAAGCAAAAAACAAGGATACCAAGTCTTTGTGATTAACATGTTCAGGTTTTTGAAAAAAAGACGTTATCCAGAATAAAACCATTGCCCCACCAATACGCAAATCGGTTATCACCAATGGAGTAATTGCTCCTCCAGCCATAATTATTTTAGAAATAGGGGACATCAATCCCCACATTGTATTTGCCCCAAGCATAGAGGCGTGACCTTTCCAATTAAAATCCATAATCTTTTAAAAGTTCTATGTATCCTACATGAAAGAGTCGGAACCGGCTTTGTAATGATTCCTACTCCATTTATTATGATGATTACCAATTACAACACTTTTCCTCTGTTAATAGGAAGTCCAACCCCCATCTGCTACGAATATGGATCCATTTACAAATGAGGCTTCATCGGACGCAAGAAAGAGAACGACCTTGGCTATCTCGTCAGGGGTACATTTTCTCATATTCGTGATGTAACCTTCAGTAATCTTATCTTCAATGTCTTTCCATTTGTCAATGGATTGGTCGTGTACCGTTTTGGATCCGACCAGTTTTTCACTGTTGATTCGCAGATTGGTTTCTACTCTACCGGGAGCAACTGCATTGCAACGGATATTCTTCTCCTTATAGTTAAACGCCACATTTTGGGTTAATCCTATTAAAGCGTGTTTGGAAGCTACATAAGCCGCTCCACCACCACGTGCTCCGGTAAATCCGGCAATGGAGGCTGTATTGACAATGACTCCACCGCCTTGTTTCTCGAAAATGGGTATTACTTTACGGATTCCTCTCATCGGTGCATTCAGATTGGTTTCCATAATTTTGTACCATAAGTCATCACTGACCTCACCGACCGGTATCAACTCATCAAAAATGCCCGCATTATTTACCAGTATGTCCAGACGTCCGTATTTGGATAAAGCGGTATCCACCATTTTTTGAATATCTGCTTCTTTGGTCACATCCGCTTCCACACCCGTTACATCAAATCCCTGTTTGGACAGTGAGGCTACGGTTTCATCCAAGGTGACTTTGTTGATGTCAACCAAGACCACTTTGGCTTTTTCTTGGGCGAACAAGGTGGCGATAGCCTTTCCATTGCCGGATGCCGCTCCCGTAACCAAAGCAATTTTGTTGTTTAATCTTGTACTCTGTGCGAATGCTTGTCCTGCAAATAGCAATAGAATGAGAATCATTCCTGTAGAAATAATTTTTTTCATACGCTTTGAGAGTTTAAAATGTTACTATAAAAAATCAGTAGGCTGTCCAAGCACCATCGGCAACAAGAATGCTACCGTTTACAAATGATGCTTCATCAGAAGCCAGGAACAAAACGGCTTTTGCAATTTCTTCCGGAGCGGCTTTACGCTGATTGGTAGCATATCCCATTGAAATTTTTTCCGCAATCTTAGCCATGTCTTCGGATAAGCATCCATCCTTATAGGATGTTTGAAGTGCTTTTTTGCTATTATCCCGTATGTTGGTATCTACGCGTCCCGGAGCTACGGCATTGCATCGAATGTTCCATTCCTTGTAGCAAAAGGCTACGTGTTTGGTCAATCCTACCAAACCATGTTTCGAGGCGACATAGGCGGCTCCACCGCCCCTTGCTCCGGTCAGACCTGCTATGGATGCTGTGTTGACGATTACCCCACCACCTTGTTTTTTAAATATGGGAATCGTATATCGTATGGCTCGCATAGGAGCTGTCAGGTTGATAGATAATACTTTCTCCCAAAGTGCATCATCTGTATCGGCGACAGGAACCAGCATATCAAAGATACCTGTATTGTTGATCAGAATATCTAACCTTCCAAAAGCGGAAATAGCAGTTGACACCATTTTCTCTATATCTGATTCTTTGGTTACATCAATGGCTACTGCCCACACCTCACAGCCTTTCTGTTGTAAATCTGTAGCAACTTGTTCCACACCTTCTTTATTTATATCAGCAAGGACTACTTTTGCACCTTCTTGAGCAAATAAAGTAGCTATTGCCCTGCCATTGCCCGATGCCGAACCGGTTACCAGTGCTGTTTTACCTTTTAGTCTCATAATCTTTTAAATTAAAAAGTGAATACTCGAAAATCCTTTCCCTCTGTTTTATTGCAAATTTAAGGTGGAATAAAACGTGATTTATTGTATCTTTGCTATAAGATATTGTACTATTTCGTTATGTGGAAAGAAAATTTATATCAACCCGTTGAAGTCCTGATTCGTAATCATGAGATATTTCCAATTGCCGAACACCAGCATTCATTCTTCGAAATGGTGTATGTGTATGAGGGAACAGGACAATTTTATGTCAAGGAATCGGATTGTAAGGTTGAGGAAGTTACTTATCATACCCATTCTTTGTTTCTTATTCCTCCGGAAACCACTCATCGTTTTATGATAGATACACATAGTGAATATGTGTTTATCCGTTTTGTGCTTCATTATGTGGAAGACTATATCGGGAAATACATGGCAGAGATATTTCGTGATCCCAGCCGTTCGGCAGAAATCAGTCTGAATGAATCGGATAAGAAGATGACATCCCTGCTTTTTGACTTTATAAAAAGGGAAGAAGACAGCAGACAAATGGGGACAAACTACCTGCAACAGCAATGGCTTAACAGTATCTTGGTTTTAGTCGCAAGAAATATCGTCCATGAAACTAAAGATAACCGCCTATCTGCCAAATATCTTACTATAAATGAAACCAATCCGGCTGTGTATATGTTGCAGTATATACAGCAACATATACACCAACCGGAATTGTTGAGAGCGGAAAACCTGTCTAAAACATTCCATCTTTCGCCTGATTATATCGGAGTTTATTTCAAACGGAATTATCAAGAAACACTGCAACAGTATATAGGACGAAACCGTTTGAAGATGGTAGAAAATCTGTTATTGAACAGTTCCATGACAGTCAAAGAAATAGCCTATAAAATGGGATATACCGACTCTTGCTATCTCGTAAAGTCGTTTCAAAAGGTTTATGGAATGTCACCTTTGAAATATAGGCAAGAACATTCTCACAGCCAAAATTTAAAGTAATAAATTAAGAGGTCCGTAAGTACCTCCGTGAGGATGGAGTACGGATAAAGAAACAAATCTCCGGCAGGCGTAAGCTTTGTTGGGGACTTCGTATTTTGCGACCTTATTTATGTGTAACTAATGAAAAAAGAACGGTCTAATAACGTGAAAGATGGGGCCTTTTTGTATTTTTGCGGAAATTAGAAGTAATAGTAATATCAAAAATAAGCTCAAACAATTAATGTCAAACTCAAAAATCTCAGCGGCCGCATTCGCGGACACAAAACCTCATTATGACCTTCTTGATGGATTGAGAGGTGTCGCAGCGTTAATGGTTATATTTTATCATGTATTCGAAGCCTTTGCTACGAGTCCCATTGATCAACAGTTTAATCACGGTTATTTAGCCGTTGATTTCTTCTTTATCCTGTCTGGGTTCGTGATTGGTTATGCTTATGACGACCGGTGGAAAACCATGACAATAAAGGATTTTATCAAACGTCGATTGATCCGTTTGCATCCGATGGTTGTCCTTGGAGCCGTTTTGGGAGTTCTTGCGTTTTATATACAAGGGTGTGAGAAGTGGGATGGTACGCATGTCTCTATATCCATGGTGATGCTAGCTTTGCTTATCAACCTTTTTTTGATACCGGCTGTACCCGGCTCCGGGCCTGAGATCCGTGGAAATGGTGAGATGTTTCCTTTGAATGGTCCTAGTTGGTCTTTGTTCTTTGAGTATATCGGAAATATTATGTATGCTTTGTTTATTCGTCGGATGTCAACGAAGGCGCTTACGGCACTTATTGTCTTGGCGGGAATCGGATTGGCTTCGTTCGCTATATTCAATTTTTCCGGTGCGGGGCACCTAGGTGTGGGGTGGACGATGGAAGAGTACAATTTGATCGGTGGCTTTTTACGAGTGTTATTTTCTTTCTCGATGGGATTGTTGATGTCGCGCGTCTTTAAACCCATTCATGTCAAAGGTGCTTTTTGGATTTGTAGCTTGGCGATCGTTGTTTTACTTTCCATGCCCTATGTCGGTGACGGTGAGGCTTTATGGATGAACGGTATCTATGATTCTGTATGCGCGATCCTAATATTCCCTATGCTTGTTTATCTGGGGGCCTCCGGGAAGACAACCGATAAGCATTCCGCCCGTATCTGTAAATTCTTGGGAGATATCTCTTATCCTTTGTATATGGTACATTACCCTCTTATATACTTGTATTTTGGGTGGGTGAAGAAGGAGAACCTTACATTTGCCGAGGCATGGCCGGAAGCGTTGGCCTTGGTTCTAGGAAGTATAGCGCTGGCTTATATCAGTTTGAGGATATACGACGAGCCTGTCCGCAGGTACCTGACCAAACGTTTCTTGCGGGTACGCAAATAAGCCCGATTGGATAGCCTATAGGCTTGCCCCAGTACTTTGTAAGGAGTACTGGAATACTTTGATGAAAGTACCGAAGTACTTCCTACGTGGTACTGGGGTACTCTCGGCGGGAGTACTGGGCTGACTGTCGGGGGGGTCTCGCTGTTTTATCAATCTTTATCCGCTATACGATCTAAGAGGATAGACACATGTCTGCCGTCCATCAAGCCATGATGAGCCGTTACGGAGATAGGGAGCATTCGATGCCCGTTCTGTTCGATCAGCTTTCCGGTGGAGATGCGGGTAGCGGAATCGCCTGTACGGAAAGAGGAAGCGTGTTTCATCTCCGTGAAGGCGATCCATGGGACCGGGGAGAAACGGACTAGGTCTTGCCGGTCAGATTCCCTATCTTTGCAAAGGCCGGTGAGAGCTTGCACACGTTCGATCTCTTTCTGTGCGTTTTGAAGGAACAGTTGCCTGTCCGGTGTATATTCGAAGAAGCCGAAGCCGAATGTTCCGTCTTCCCGCCCAATCGTTGTTCCCACGTGGATTCGGTCGAAGCAGACAGGGATGTTGTCGATGATCCGGTACCGGAACTCTTCCACCTCATTAACGGCTGTCATAATTTTATGTAAGGAGTAGAGGAAAAAAGAGGCATGATCCGCTTTCGCCTCTTTATAGATGGAGGTCACGTCTATCTGGGTGGTCAGTCCGAAGAAAGGGTCGTCCATAGAACCGAAAAACAGGAAATGTTCTTTCCGGTTCCAATGCTCTAGGTCAATAGGATGCTTCATGATTCTTTATTTGTTGGGTTTACTATTTTGTGGAAAGCGATGCGTTCCGTACCATTCGCGATGTAAATGATACCGCATTGCTTGAAGCCATGCTTTTTCAATAAGTTTTGCATGACAATATTATCCCGGTGTGTATCGATACGGATATTATCGCAATGAGCGAATGCCCATTTTAGACATTCGGTCGAGATCCCCTTTTGCTTGCCGTTGGAGGCCATGCGATGGATCACGGCATAAGGTTCATCGTTCAGCCATTCGCCTTCATAGATCTTTAGGTAAGTAGGGTCGATTCCCTCGATGTAACAAAAGGTCCCCACTAACTCGCCCTGCTCATTTTCGCATACGAAACTATGGCTGGCCTTGATCTCGTTGGAGATCAATTCCTCGGAAGGATATCCGTTGATCCATTGATTACCATTGCCATGCTCTTGCATGAACCTGCGTGCATAATCGTACATTGCCATTACCTCGGCCAGATCTTCTTGTCGTGTTTGTCTGATATTCATGATCGATAGAAAAAGTTATGCCGCAAAAGTAATACATTTCTTAAGATTCGGTATACTAAGATTAAAAGATTATATTTGTGCCCTAATATCATGAATCTTATTACTTATGCAACAAACAACAATCTCTAGGTCACCTCGTGTAGAGGTGGTGGATGCGCTACGTGGATTCGCTGTCTTGGCAATCTTATTAGTGCATAATGTGGAACATTTTATCTATCCGGTCTATCCAGACCCGGCTACGCTGCCGGGATGGTTGAACGTATTGAATGAAGGTGTGTTTACTGTGGTATTCGCTTTGTTTGCCGGGAAATCGTATTCTATCTTTGCCTTGTTATTTGGTTTTACCTTTTATATACAGTATTCGAACCAGCAGGCGAAGGGAAAAGACTTCGGTTACCGCTTCCTTTGGAGATTACTGCTGTTGACGATCTTCGCTACGTTGAACGCCGCTTTCTATCCGGCAGGCGATGTTTTGCTACTGTATGCGATCGTGGGCGTTGTTTTGTTTATCGTGCGTAAATGGAGCGATAAGGCTGTCTTGATAACGGCTATTATCTTTTTATTGCAGCCGGTGGAGTGGTATCATTATATCGCTAGCCTGTTTAATCCGGATTACCAATTACCCAATTTAGGAGTAGGGGAGATGTACTCAGAGATGGCGGAGCACACCAAGCGGGGGGATTTATGGAATTTCATCTGGCAGAACGTGACGTTGGGACAAAAGGCTAGTTTGCTCTGGGCCGTTGGTGCCGGCCGGTATGTACAGACCTGCGGGTTATTTATGCTGGGAATGTTGATCGGGCGCAAAAAGCTATTTGTCCCGACGGAAGAGAGCGCTCGTTTCTGGATGAAGACCTTGATCATTACTGCGATCGCTTTCGGTCCTTTATACCAACTGAAAGTATTGTTGATGGATACGGCGGACAGCGCTATCGTGCGCCAGACGGCAGGTGTTGTGTTTGATATGTGGCAGAAATTCGCTTTTACGTTCGTATTGGTGGCATCCTTTGTGTTACTGTATCAGCGCGAGGCCTTTAAGCGCTTTACCTCTATCTTACGCTCTTATGGAAAGATGAGCTTGACGAATTATGTGACACAATCTTTTGCTGGTGCGTTGATCTATTTCCCGATCGGCTTGAATCTGGCTCCTTACTGCGGTTATACGGTCAGCATGTTCATCGGTATCGCCTTTTTCTTCTTGCAAGTACGCTTCTGTAAGTGGTGGGCTGAAAGACATAAACACGGACCGTTGGAAGGTCTTTGGCATAAGTGGACATGGGTAGGTTCTAAATAAGGATCTGATTATCTGATGAAATGAGATGGGGTATGTCCCGTCTCATTTCATTACAAACAGTACTCACTCCATAAAAGGTTTGGCATATTTAATCATTCCATGCACGTTCTTGAGTCCTTCCGGTGCCAACTCGACAACCATGCAATATTCGCTGGGGACATCGAATGGAAACTCAATGCCGAAATCAATCGCCCTTTTATATCCGAATCTCGGATAATAATCCTTATCTCCTAATAAGACGGCCGATTTATAGCCTAGCTCTCCAGCTCGCTTATGCGCTTCACGGATCAAAGCGCTACCAACGCCAATCCTTTGGTACTTCGGTACCACCGAAACCGGTGCTAGCCCAAGAGAGATCACGCTTTGGTCTTCTGATACGATTTCCACCTTACTCATCATGAGATGCCCTATGATTTCGCCGTTTAATTCAGCGACTAAGGAGAGCTCCGGAATATAAGCGTCCGTTTTTCGTAAACGTTCTACAAGGTACGGTTCGCTTTGATCACTGTCCTCCACGTCACGGAAAGCAAGTTCCACGACTTCCCTTACTGCTTGGAAGTCGTTCTCTTGCTCTTGTCTAATCTTGATTTCTTTATTCATATGTTGCGTATCACCGGTTATCGCTCAGACCCGTATCGTGAGTCCGTTTTTATCTTCTGCGTCGAACACTGCGTACCGGAGCGGATTTTTCTGCTTTCGGAGCCTTGACAGTGGGAGCTTTCTTTTCGGAGGCAGGCTCTTTGGTTGTAGTACCTTTTCCTCTTGCGGCGCTCTTTCTGGTTTTCTTCGCGGCTTTGCTGTCTACCGCTACTTGAGTCGTATCCGGTTGATACCAGAGTGATTTCTCAAAGCCGGTTAATTGACCTTCGATACGAGCCTGCTCGTTCTTTAAGGAATCCGGTGTCGGGCAATACGCCTGCAATGGCAGATTCATCAAGTTTTGGGTCTTGATGATATCCCCCTCGAACATCCGGCGACGGAAATAGTCATCCATCGTAAAAGTCATGGCGTTATTCATATTAGACGTCATGATGTATGAATTGCTGATATACGGACGTATATTCTCGTAAGGAAGCCAGAACATAGGCATGGTTGTCTCTCCCATATCACCTGTAGAGGTAAGGATCGGGCAAATCGCCAATATCTTGACATCAAAAGCGGAATTATTCTGGTCGAAATACCATGCTTCTTTTACATAGTAAGACCGTACGTCGGCTGCAGGTATATCGCTTTCATTGATTACGAAAGTCGGTTCCTCACCCGCTCTCCCCGGTATCTCCTCATAAAGGATGTAGAAGCGATCCAGCAAATCCTTGAAGTTGATCAAATGGGCTTCGTCAAACTCCTCGTATCCGTCCAGATACTCATAGGCCTTGATCTTGTTCTCACCTAAAAGCTGGAAGATTACGGAGAAAAGATTCATCTGTCCGTTCATCGGGCGGGTCGGGTAATAAAGCGGAGCGTTCTGCTCTTTCATCAAGTCCACCTGCCGGTAGATAATACGCATCCAGCGAGCGTTCCCGATCTCTTGCGTCAAACGCTCGTTCATATCTTGGGCCCGTACGGTCAGTTCGGGTAAACCGGTATCTTTCTTATCGTTTCTTTCCCCACGGCTGGCTTGAGGCGAACGGCGACGCGTTTGTTGTTGCTGCGTAGCTTCGTTCTCAACTTCTTCTTGCGCATGAAGAGGCATCGCTGTTAAAAAAGTGGCGGCCAAAGCGGCTATGTAATACAGATGTTTCATACTGCGAATCTTAATTTACGATTACTTCGATAGTCGGTATGGTACGTTCGATACCGTCCGGACCTTTCGCGACTACACGGGTGATATAAAAACGTTTACCCTTACTTAAATTGCGGATATAGTTTTTCTGACGTTGCGAGAAGTTGGTTCCTTCGGCCACTTCTGGGATAGCGTTACCCATGGAGTCGAAGAAAGTCAGCTCAAAACGTAATACCGTATATTTTACATTTAGCAAATCATCGTCGATAGCGGCCAGAATACCGTCAGCCTCTACCAAGCTACGTTTGGCGATCATACCTCCCTTGAACTTACGGACGTTACCGTTTTGATCCTTATACTCGATATAAGGTAGGGGATCGGGGAGGGCACGCACGCGGAAGGTAGTCTTTGCCATCTCTATGTTCCGGCCATCCGCCATGCGAGCGTTTACCGTGATCACGGCTTCCGTTCCTACTTTAGACGGGCGGGCTTCCCAACCATCCTTGCTGCGGGTTAATGTGCCGTTCGTCATGGTAGCTGTCACATTACCGCTCGGTACACCCGGGACGGCGATACGCATCGGGTTGGCGATACCGGCATATAATACGTTCATCAATGTCGGGGCCACGGTAGCTGTCGGCTCGGTCACGAAATACTCGCTCTCGAAATCCCGGCGCATGATGCTGCCGTCGCTATTCGGCATCTCGATATAACCTTTGATCGGGAATGTCCCGGCAGCTCCGGTATTCACCGTGAAGACTCCTTTATTCTCGTAAGGTAATTCTTTTCCGTTTACATAGATCGTAGGACGTTTCGTAGAGTCTACCGCCGATAATACGATATTCGCCTTGTACTGGCTTCCTCGCATTACGATCTGGCTTTCCGGGATTACCTGCGCCGTGATCTGGTTCACACGGTAATCGCCAACGTCTACGCTATTCAATAAGTTCGATAAGACCTCACCTTCGGCGTAGCGAATGTCACTTTGCATTTTTGTTAACAGGGTAACAGCCGCCGCTACCGGCATATTCTCGAACAAGGCCTCTTCCCAAGTACGGGTATTGATCCCCGCTTTATGAGGGGGAGTCGTGCTTAGGTTCGCCTCCAATACGGCAGTCTTCGCCGAATCTTCGATAAAGCCGCCCATCCAGATACGATACTTATCGATTTCCGCTCTCAGCTTTTTACCTTCTCCGCTTACAGGAGAGAGCATTACACGGGAGGCAGCTTCCAAATCATCCTTATGCTCGATGCTGTTTACGTTGGCGTTCTCGCCATCAGCTACCTTAGCGATACGGATCTTTAAATCTTGTATATACGCATAAAGGCTATCCGAGGCTCTTTTCACCTCACGGGCTTTCAAAGCCCATTCGCCTACCTTCTGGGGATTCTCTTGGTAATAAGCTTCCATCTCGTCCGCTACGATCTTGTTTCGGCGGGAGGAGTTATCGATAGAGGTTCGCAAGCTACCTTCCACCAACTCAAAACCATCCAGCACCTCCGACGACACGTTCAGTGCCATCATGGCGATGAACACCAGATACATCAGGTTGATCATCCGCTGACGGGGAGAATTGGGATTATTTGATATTCCTGCCATATTTCTTTACTTCATTGGGTTGTTTGTATACGGAGCCTGTTGTTGCTGTTGGTAACCATAGGGTTGCTGATATTGCTGCTGGTAACCGGGCTGTTGTGGCTGCTGATACATCGGTTGTTGAGGTTGTTGTTGCGGCTGCGCCGGTTGTTGGTAGCCCATATTCACGGTCATCGCTTGCAATAAACGACTGTATACTTGGTTCAATTCGGCCAGTTGACGAGTCATCTTTTCCGTCTCGTTACGGAATACGGAACTATCTACCACCGATCCGTCATACATCTCACGGATACGATTCAATCCACTATTGATGTGTTCGATAGATTCGATCTGCGAACTGATACTCTTCAACTGGATCTCATAGATGGTATTCAATCCGGATACGTTACGGTTCAATTGTTCCATCTGGTGTACGTAACCACGGGAGTTTTGGTTGATGCCATCGGAATTATCCGTGATACTCTTATAAGAGTTCAACAGTGTATCGGATACGTTCGTAAGCGAATTAGTCACTTGGCTGAAACGCTCCATGTTCTCAGACATGCCAGATAATTGCTCCAGATATTTTTGGGTAGCTTCCGTCAATTCCGCCATCTTGGAAATTTGCTCGGCCGCTCCGCTTAATTTCTTGATGCTCTCGGATAAGTTCTTGGTATCTTCTTCCGTCACGTCTAGATTACCTGCGATATTCAAGGAACCACCTCTTTGCGCGTTCGCCTTAGACGCTGCCGAACCGATATTTATTCCCCCGGCTATCTCATCGTCTTCTACATTATCCGTAGAATTGATCATGGTTGAGATGGGCGTACCGGTGAAATCCGGACGATCCATCGGGTTCTTTGATTTCAATACGGGGAAAACATCTTCCCAATGATATTCCTTGTTCGGATGCTCGAACGCCGAGATAAAGAATACGATAGACTCGGTGATCATCGCCACGAACAGGATTTGGTTTGCGTATGGTATATGTAATAACTTAAATAACGCACCGAGGATTACGATGGACGCACCCCAACTATACAGGAAGTTCAATACTCGTTTTCCTCTTTCGCTGGAGAGGAACATCTCCAGTCTGTTTTTATATCTTCTATATTTTCCCATCGTCGTATTATTGTCTTAAATGATTCAAAACTTTAAATTTATAATTCCCGCTTATTTTTTTCCCTTGGAGCGAGAGAATCCTATTTGGGTACGTGCGCAACGGAAACCGATGTAAGAACGGCTCTCGTTCTGGAACTCGAAAGTACGCATGTCCGAACGGATAAATTGTGAGACATCTTTCCATGACCCCCCTCGCACTACTTTCTTTTTCATGGCGTAGGGATCGTTCTTGGCGGCGTTGTAACGCAGATCCGGGTTCATGTCGCTCATTTGGCTCGGGCCAGACTCGGAGTAAGACGTTGAGGTCCATTCCGCCACGTTTCCTGCCATATCGTATAACCCGAACTCATTCGGGGCGAAAGAGCCTACACGAGACGTAATCAAATGGCCATCCTCCGTATAATTACCTTTACCCGGCTTGAAGTTACCCAAGAAACAGCCTTTGCTGTCTTGAAGCTCGTCGGTAGACCAAGGGAACTTATTCTCGTTCTTACCTGTACGGGCGGCATATTCCCATTCTCCTTCGGACGGAAGACGGAATGGCTCTACCAATTGTCCCGGTGGCAAGCTCAAGGATTCTTTGTATAAATTCGTGCGCCATACGCAGAAGGCAGTCGCTTGTTCCCAAGAAACACCGACTACGGGATAATCATCGTAACCCGGATGAGAGAAATACATACGGGTATATGGCTCGTTGTACGCATTCTTGAAATCGTTCACCCAGCAATTCTCGTCCGGGTAGATATTGACGATACGGGTATTCAAGAAATCCCATTCGCTGCTTAACGGGCGGGTGATCGTCTCGTTGATTACACGTCCTTCATCATCGATGTAAGCGGTGTCCTTGGAGATCATGACTACCTCGTTCGGATCTACCTGAATATCCGTATTACGAACCCGGTCCGCCGGGTTCAACTGATTCTTGCGGAGGGCGGCGGCGGTATAGTCGTACCACTCGTATTTATAGATCATTTGTTTAGGGTCCAAACCTTTCTCTCCGGTAACGGGATTCGTGTAATAGACACTTTCTATCGCACGTTGCTCATCCTCGTTCGCCCGTCTCCAAGGAATCGGACGGTTCCAGTCCAAATGCGGAGTGACAGGCTCCCCGTAACGGTCTTCCGTGATCTTGAACAGATCGTTGCCTCCATAAGCCGGGTCCGCCAAGCGTTCACGGATAATAGAGTCCCTCACCCAATAAACGAACTGGCGATATTTGGCGTTCGTTACCTCTGTCTGATCCATCCAGAACGCGTCGAAAGAGACCCCTTTCGTCTCCGGCATGATTCCCCACAAGGAATCCTTGTCGGCGGGACCCATCTCGAACGAACCTCTTTTAACCAAGACCATTCCATACGGCGCTGGTTCATTGAACGCTACCGATCTGACACCTGTCACCTCACCGCCGGCACTCCGGAGAGATTTACCGCAGGAGGTAAGCAAGGCTACCGTTACAAGTACTAATAATACTTTTTTCATATACTATAATATACGTACACTTTTATGTCTATTTTTCCCTGTCTTCGTCTTGTTCAGCTTTAAGGCATACTTGACACATAGCTCGTGGCTACCGCTACTTGCCCGGCCTAGGGCCGTGGTCGGGAAATCAAAGGCGTAACCCGCATGGAAACGACCTAGCTTTACGCCGAACATGATGCCCACCGATTCATTCACCCGATAGGAAAAACCACCATTAAACATCTTATTATATTCCAGCCTAGCGGTAATATCCGCATGAAAACTTTGCATGTCTGTCAGCAAGAACACCGAGGGCTGTAATTCTATCAACGGATTCTTTAATTGAATATTGTATCCACCCATTAAATTAAGTGAACGACCTATATAGGTATAGGCGTTCTCGTCCAGTTGAAGCTCCGGTTGGGTGATATGCGTCATGCCAAACCCGGCGTAAAACCGTTTATGGGTATAGTAAATACCGAAGTTCATATCCAACCCCATGCCGCTGACCTGCTCTACAGGAATGGCGGCGTCGGTCTCTTGATGGTATTCGGACTCAACCTTTATCACCTTGGTTCCGTCGAACGACTGGTTGACTAAGCCGATTTGCAGACCGCCGCTCAAGACTCCCCCGAATAATTTATACTTATAGGCGTATTGCGCCCCTACATGCGTATTCTGGAAAAGCCCGATCGCCTCGGTAAATACAACCAATCCGACACCGTGATTCGTCTTGCCTAAAGCGAGTGGCATATCCGCAGTAATGAAGAACGACTTGGGTGCCCCATGTACGCCGATCATTTCCAAGCGGGCGAGAGCCAATATATTCAAGTCCTCCGTAGCTCCGGCCACGGCCGGGTTATAATACGGTTTCGCCATGAAGTATTGACTTAAGCGTGCGTCATATTGCGCCCGTACGATTCCCGCACAAGTACACAAAAGGATCAAGATCGAAAGAAGACGTCTTCTCATTTAAACATTCACTTCACGTTGTAACTACAAACGCAGCAAATCCGGATAAATTGTATTTTCACAAAAAAACAACGAGGCAGGGGAGCTCGATCGTCCGCCACCTCGTTCTTCTATTTCTTAATTTTCAATTTCCAATTCTCAATTGAACTAGTATTCTTCCTCGTTGAAGAAGAAGTCTTCTTTACTTGGATAATCCGGCCAGATGTCTTCCATGCATTCGTAAATCTCGCCTTCATCTTCCATTTCCTGCAAATTCTCAATCACTTCTAATGGCGCACCAGAACGTTGTGCATAGTCAATAAGTTCATCCTTAGTCGCAGGCCAGGGTGCGTCTTCCAATTTTGAAGCTAACTCTAATGTCCAATACATAGCTGTCAAGTATTAATAACCGCCGAAGCGATTTGGTTCTCTATTTTTCCGCGAAAATATGACTTTATTTATTATACGCAAGTATAATCCCAAATAATTTCTTTACCGTTATTATTTATGCATTCTTTTCGTGCCAGAACGAAGAAATAATCCGATAAACGGTTCATAAATATCAATACAGGCTCCTCAACGGGGCAATTCTCGGCCAAGCGATAGATTTGTCGCTCGGCACGACGGCAAACGGTGCGGCAAACGTGTGCGAGGGCGGCCGAGCGGCATCCTCCCGGTAGGATGAACGCGTGCATTTTCGGCAGCTCGTTATCCAGACGGTCTATCTCCCGCTCGATACGCTCGATGCTCTCGGGCGTTACCTTGCTCTCGATTTTCAATTCCGTGGTCGCTTGATCCGTGGCTAGGTAAGAACCGATCGTGAATAGCTTATGCTGGATGAATGATAAGAAATCAGTATCTTTCTCATCATTCAAGGCCGTGATTAATAATCCGATAAAGGAGTTCAGCTCATCTACGGTGCCATAGCTCTCGATCCGATCGTGCGCTTTCGACACGCGTTGTCCACCTACCAGTGAAGTGGTTCCTTTATCGCCTGTTCTGGTATAGATAATACTCTTCTTCATATCTGACTTGTTTTGAATCCTAAAAATAAACAATATAATCTCGTTTGTGCAATTTCTTGTTGAATAAGACAATCCCTAGCGAGTAAAGATCTAAGGTGACCGTCACTTCCGGACATGCGCAGATCTCTTCCCAAAGTTCACGCATCTTACGGCTCGCCTTGATTCCCTCAAAAACGAATACCGTATCGTTGTGCGCATATTTCATACATTCATTAAACAGCCAGAGGTTGTTATGTTGTTCATATAAAGTGTTGAAAAAAACAAAATCTAAGCTATTTATGTCATTTAAGGCTTGGGGAAGCAAGTCCTTATAATTACCGATACGCAAATCGACGGGATTACGTCCCTCTTTAGCGAATGCTTGACGGGCAATCGTGGCGAATTCCGGTACATTTTCCAAGGCGATACATTTCAATCCCGTGGCATAGGAGGTTAGATATAAGGTAGACAACCCCATCGTGGTTCCTATCTGGAGGATATTCTTGGACTTGAAATAGTTTGTCAAACGGAATAATAAGGCGCCATGCTTGGGCCGGATGGATTCCCGTTTTACGATCTCGCTGATGGAACGGGTCTTTCGTTTCCCTTTGTTCTGCCGGTCTGGATAGGTGATCTCTCCTTCCCTGAATAATAACTGCTTACGTAAAAGCTCTATATCATAGAAACTATAATAGGAGCATTTTTCCTCGATGACCTTCGTGATGAGGTTAAAAACGAAAGGCGAATGTACTCCGAATCCTTTACGGTAACGGATGCTGCGGTACAAGAGCGATCCTTTTCGTAATGTATTAACCTTTGGTAGTATTTGCATTTCTTTTTGTCATTGGGCAATGAGACCTTGCCATTTACCGCGAACTTACATAAAAAAACGCAATTAGCATAAGCCTCTAGTCATTAAACGGGGTTATAATGACTTGTGCCATGCGGATGGCACAGCCGTGCCATCGCAGTGGCACTGGCTTTATCCTAGAAACTGGCTTTCTCCGGTTCTGGGCGGATATAGGTTAATATCTGCCCGCTTAATTGAAGCAGCGAGATCTCACAGATCTTGGTGGAGTATTCCGCCACGGAAAGACGCTCCTCCGCTTCCAGCAGACTGTTTTGTGCCTCACGCAATTCGATACCAGACAACTCGCCGAGTTTATAGCGGTCGATGGCGATCCGGTAGTTCTCTTGGGCGGCTACGAGGTTCTCTTTCTCTAGGCTCCATAGGTCGAGGTTGTTTTTATAGGCCATCCAGAAGTTGCTCATGTCCGCACGCAGGGCAAGTTCCAGTTCTTGGATGCGCAATTGCTGGTTCTCGATTTGGATGCGGGCGTTGCGTTGCTCACGTTTCCGGTTGAAACCGTCGAAGAGGCTCATACCGATGGTCACGCCGTAATTAAGCCCCAGCCGTTGTTGGAGGTCGTAATTGCCCACTTCCGTCCAGTTCGCCGTGTAGCCGTAGCCTGCGTTTAGCTTGACATAGGGATAATAGCGGCTTTTTACCTTTTTATAATCAAGCTCAGACAACGTCTGGTTCTTTTGGGCGATCAGGAGTGAGGCGTTGGCTTCGAGGGTATTCTTCCATAGATCTACCTCGTCGAGGAACGGGTTCGGGTAGATCAAGGAGTCCTTGATCTGGATTTCCTCCTCCACATTATTTAATGCCATCAACTCGTTCAGGCGGATACGGGAGGTATGCACGACCTCCAATTGGTTTAATACCTTGGAGCTATCCGAGTTGAAGTCCACTTGAGCCTGTTGCAAGTCCAGACGGGACATGGAGCCGATATAATACCGTTCTTCCACGATCCGTAAACGCTCCTTGGAAAGATCCAAGGTGGAACGGAGGTTACGCAAACGGATTTTCTGCCGGATCAGGTTGTAGTACTCGCTGGAAAGGTTGGCTACGAAATCCTCGATGGTCATGCGGGTGTTCAGTTCCCCCATTCGCTGTAATTCTTTCAAGCGAGAGTATTCGGCTTGGATACCGAAACCGTCGAAAACCGTCCAGTTAACGTTTAGTCCGACGTTGCCCGTCTCGCTGTTTATGCCATTCGCCTTCTCGATCGATCCGTCTTGCAGGCTGTTACGGTTGTTATTGATATTTCCGCTGAATCCGCCGCTCATATCTACGGTAGGCAGATAACCGGCGTTTCCCGGGGTGGCGTTATTGTCGCTGATCTGTTGCTCGTTACGAATGATACGGATGGAGTAGTTCTGCTCTAATCCGGTTTCGATACACCGTTTCAGATCGAATAGTTGTTGCGCTTCCGCCATAAAGAGGGAAGAGAAGGCAAATAATAAGGTATATACATATTTCTTCATAAATCTACAACTAGGTGTTTTGTTTTTTTCGGTTGGTGGATATAAATGAGTACATGGCCGGTACGATAAACAGGGTCAAGAAGGTGGATACCAACATTCCGCCTACTACCGCTACACCCATGGCGATACGCCCTTGGGCACCCTCGCCAGTAGCGTATACCAATGGCACCAAACCGAGGATGGTGGATACGCTAGTCATCAAGATCGGGCGCAGACGCTGGGTCGCGGACGAGCGGATCGCTTCCGGCAAACTAAGTCCCGACTCTTGCCGCTGATTGGCGAACTCTACGATCAAGATACCGTTCTTCGCCACCAAACCAATCAACATAATGATACCGATCTGGCTGAATATATTCATCGTGATACCCGAATAGCTCATGAACATCAGCGCACCGGCGATAGCCAAAGGTACGGTGAACATCACTACCAACGGATCCTTGAAACTCTCGAACTGGGCGGCCAACACCAAATAAATCATCAACAAGGCCAAGATCATGGCGAACATCAAACTGGAAGAACTCTCACGGAACTCTTTCGACTCGCCGGAAAGAGCGGTACGGAAGCTACCATCCAGCACCTCCGAGGCGATACGGTCCATCTCGTCCAGACCATCGCCGATCGTATATCCCTTATTCAATCCACTGGAAACCGTCGCCGATACGAAACGGTTATAGCGATACAATTGGGGCGGCGCCACATTTTCCGTAACCTTAACCAAGTTATCCAACTGGATCATTTCCCCATTGTTACTACGTACATAGATCGATTTTAAATCGACAGGGGTATTTCGTTGCTGGCGGTTGATCTCGCCCAATATCTGGTATTGCTTACCATTCATATAGAAGTAGCCCATACGCTGTCCGCTCAACGCATATTGCAAGGTCTGGGCGATGTTGCGGGTGCTGACGCCCAATAAGGAAGCCTTATCCCGGTCGATCTCGATACGTGCCTCCGGCTTGGTGAAGCGCAAGTTCACGTCCGCCATCTGGAAGACCGGGCTCTCGTTCACCTTTTGCATAAACGTGGGCAGGAACTCTTGCAGTTTATCCAAGGTCGGGGCCTGCAATACGTATTGGATAGGCATACCGCCCCGGCGTCCGCCGAAGGTGGATTGCTGTTGTACGAAGGCGCGGGCCAAGGTCTCTTTGCGAACCTCTTTCGACAAGGTCTCGGCGATCTCCATTTGCGAGCGTTCCCGTTCCTTGATATCGCTTAATATGAGGTTTAGCGAACCTCCTCCTTCCCACGAGCGGGTCATGATGGATTGCTTCTCGGGAGCGATGGAGTCGGCTATTTGCTCGATACGGTCCGCGTAGTCGCGGATAAACTCGAAGGTAGCCCCTTCCGGCCCGCGCATATTCACGGAGATCATGGAACGGTCCTCCAAAGGCGATAACTCGGAACGAATGTTCTTCCAGAAGTACCCGATCGATCCGAAAAGAAGGATAACGATAGGGATCGACCATATCTTATGGTTCAAGAACGCGTTCAACGACTTGGCGTAGATCGTGTTCAATCCCTCGAAGAACGGCTCGGTCTTCCGATAGAACCAGTTTTTCTTCTCTCTCCTCTTCAATAGCTTGGTAGCCAACATCGGTGTAAACGTAAGGGCCACGAACGAGGAGATAGCGACCGAACCGGCGATCACGATACTGAACTCCTTGAATAAGCGCCCCGTCATACCTTCCATAAACACGATCGGCAAGAATACGGAGATTAGGGTGATCGTGGTAGATACCACGGCGAAGAAGATCTCTTTCGATCCTTCGATACCCGCCTCTTTCGGTGACATGCCTTGCTCGATACGTACATATATATTCTCCGCCACCACGATCGCGTCGTCTACCACCAGACCGACCGAGAGCACGACCGCCAACATCGTCAATACGTTGACGGAGAATCCGGAGATATACATCACGAAGAAAGCTCCTACCAACGATACGGGGATAACGACGACAGGAACCAGCGTGACCCGCCAGTCGCGGAGGAACAAGAAGATAATCAATACGACCAAGAGGAAAGCCTCGTAAATCGTCTGTTGTACTTCACTGATAGAGGCCCGGATAAAGCGAGTGTTGTCATACATCATCTCGATCGTGACATCTTCCGGCAGGTCTTTTTGTAATTGCTCGATACGCTTGTAGGCTTCGTCGGCGATCTCGATATGGTTGGCTCCCGGTTGGGGGATGATAACGGTCATAACCATTGGCTCGCCGTTCTTCTTCAGTAAGCTCCGCAAGTCCTCGGGAGCTACCTCCGCACGTCCGATATCGCTGAAGCGCACGATGTTGTTGTTGTCTTCCTTGATAATTAAATCGTTGAATTCCTTGGCAGTATGCATCAATCCTAAGGTACGTATGGATAAGGAGATCGTATTTCCCTCGATACTACCGGAAGGAAGCTCCACGTTCTCGTTATCGACGGCGTTTTTCACGTCCATCGGGGTCACTCCGTAACCCGCCATCTTGATTGGGTCCAGCCATAGACGCATGGAATACCGTTTTTGTCCCCAGATATCCACGCCACTCACGTTCTCGATGGTCTGCAAGCGCTCTTTCACCGTTAGCTCGGCGATCTCGCTCAACTCCATCAACGAGCGTTTGTTGCTTCGGATGGCGATCTGCATGATCGGGGAGGCATCGGCATCCGCTTTCGATACCGTAGGCGGGTCGCAGTCGCGGGGGAGGTAACGTTGGGCACGAGATACCTTATCACGTACATCGTTCGCCGCCGTTTCCATATCCACGGACAACTCAAACTCTACCGTGATGCGGCTGCTGCCTTGGCTACTCACGCTACTCAATGAACGGATACCCGGGATACCGTTGATATTTTGCTCCAACGGCTCGGTGATCTGATTCATGATCACGTCGGCGTTCGCTCCGGGATAAGATACGTTGACCGAGATAATCGGCTGGTCTACGCTCGGGAACTCCCGGACGCCAAGGAACCGGTAACCGATAAAGCCGAACAGGAGGATGACCAGCATCATCACTGTCGAGAGTACGGGCCGGTTTATACTGGTTTCTGAAATATTTGCCATCGTTCTTCTCCTTATTCAGTCAAGTTATCAATAGAAACTTTCATGCCGGTACGTAACTGCATCACGCCGGACGTGATCAGCGTATCGCCCACATTCAACCCTTGCAATACCTGTACACGGCTCTCGGTTCGAATACCGATCGTGATCTCTTGAGGCTCGGCCACGCCGTTCTTATATAAGTAAACGATGTCTTTTCCCATCTCGGGGATAACGGCCTCGCTGGGGATGGCTAAAGCGTCCTTGATCTCCCGCTTGCTGATCTCGACGGAGGTATAACGGCCGGGTAAGATATTCTCGCCCGGATTCGGGTAAGTGGCACGTACTTTCAAGGTACGGGTTGCCATATCTACCTTGCTTTCCACGGCGTAAACGGTCGCCTTATAGTTCTGCATCATACCGTCTTTCTCCATGCGGAATAGGATCGGGGTTCCGTCTTGTACCTCGGCCGCGTAGCTCTCGGGGATGGAGAACTCGATTTTTAACGGGGATATCTTGGTCAACTTGGCGATTACGGAAGAGGAGGAGGTAACGTACGCGCCCTCACTCACGGAGCGAAGTCCGATGATTCCATCGAAAGGAGCCCGAAGCTCTGTCTGGGCGATATTCGCTTTGACCAGCTCGATATCTGCCATTAGCTTCTCGTATTCGGTGGCTACTTGCTCGTAGGCTTCTTGGCTGACGGCGTCTTTCTCCAACAAGGTACGTTGGCGATAGACACGATCCTTGGCCAAAGGGACTTGGGCTTCCAGCTTCTTTAGCTGGGCTTGCAGCGGCTTGTCATTGATTTTGGCCAACAGATCGCCCGCCTTTACGTGGGTACCTTCCGTGAAATAGATGGCTACCACCTTACCGGAGGACTCGAAAGCCAAATCCACCTCTTCGTCCGGAAGGGTACTCCCGGTACTCATGATCTTATCGGTTAATGATTGGTATTTTAATACCTCGGCGTTGATGTTAAGTGTCTGGTTTCGCAGGCTCGTGCCCGATGTGGGTACGACGGAAGCGGCATCTTGGGATGCCTTGAACTTGTTTTTCAATTGAGGGTAAGCGATCATTCCCGCTATCATCAATAAGATAGCCGCCGTAACTCCCCATTTCACTCTCTTTGTCATCATGTTCTCGTATGGTATTTACTGATAATTTACACTCGTTACTCCAAAATATATAACTAAACGCAAGTTTAGACTGCCCTTTCGTAAAAAGGTTTAATCAAAGATATTATTTTTTTGAGAGATGAATCCTTGATTGGGAAGAACAGGAAAAATAAGGGAATTAAAACGAATCTAGGGAGGAAGTCTGATCGGTTTGTGGTAGAAGAAATGAGTGTCTCCTGTCGTATAGATCTTTTCACATAGGTGAAAAGAACGTTTCACAGCCGTGATCCGATCGTTTCACATGGGTGAAAAGAACGTTTCACAGCCGTGATCCGATCGTTTCACATGGGTGAAAAGATCAGATCACACTTGTGAAACGATCTGTTATAGCTTATGTATAACTTTCATTAACTGCTCGCCCAAGCCAATCGTATAGCCTTGAGAGACAAATACGACACGGTTGAACGTATCGGCGATCAAGAAGATCGGCAAGGTATTGGCGTTTTGCAATTTCATCGCTGTAGCCATCTCCTTTTGGATCGCCCCGTCGATATCCAGACCGTATGTGATCGTGCCCGGTAAATCGCCGAACTCTTTCGGATCGAAGTTCTTATAGCCCTTCTCGTCAGGGAAGAGAAGCACGATGCCTCGTCCCCAATCTTCTAGTTCCTTCTTCACGGCGGCGATATCACGCATCGCATGGTTTGTCGGTTCTTGGCGGGAGCCTAGAAGCGCTACGATATAGTAGCCACGTCCGGTAGTAGCTAGCAAGCTAGTTTCCTCGCCGTTGTCCGCACGTTTGAATTTATTCTCGGAGTTGAAATTACCGATCACCTGTATCTCGTCCTTGCTTTCGCGCATCTCCAATTGGATCGGGGTGGTCTTGTCTGCCTCCACATTGAAAAACTCGATCTCGGCCAATACGCTACCGTTTGCCATACGAGTACCGGTCACTAACATATAATTACCTTCATCCATGGATAACGGTTTCTTCAGTAATCCGCTCCAAGTATCTCCCAAGCCCATATCCACATTACCGCCTCTCTCGAAATTCAAGGTCTGTAAAGTACCGTTCGGCAAAACCTTGGCGATCGTGAAGTGACTGTAATATTTCGGGTCTTGCAACGCCTTGATCGGTTGGTAAGAAGCGATTACCTTGCCTTGTTTAGCGGTCGTCTGTACGGCAGCCTCGAAATCGACGTCTACCCAAGCGTTGTCTTTGAAGTACTGGATCTTGCGGGCTACCGGCTCGATACGTGCCGGAATACCTAAGCTACGAGCCACGGCCACGAAGAAGATATTACGGGAACCCTTATCAGCGATACGAGATTTCCATACACCCATCGGCATGATCGGAATACGTTGTGCGTTTAGCGCGTCGTTAATGGAGACGTTATTCTTCACCCAATCCACCAATGCCTGTGGATTCTCTATGGCTTGTTTCGCAAGGGAAGGCTCAATATTCGCGGCGAAGAAACTCTTATAAGGAGTCAGGAACTCATTGGCCACACGAGGATTCATGATATATTCATTGAACCATTCGCTTTGAACGGCCGGCGTATTATTCAAATGATCCGTGAGGACAGACGCTGGTGTATCACGTAGGTCCTTAGCGGACACGACATCCAATAATGCCATCGCCTGCGCACGCTTCTCGGCTGGAGTCTCCCGTAAGAACTTCTCGATCTCCATCCAGTTACCACGACTACCAATCATGAAATCCTCCGTCTTCATCGGGTCGATACCCAATTCTTTCGCTAAAGCCTCCGCTTTCTCTTCCGTATAGAAAGTGGCTACATATTTATTACGGATAGCGTCTTCCTCCAATAAGCGTTTGGCGTTCGCCTCCTTTTGCTCCGGTGTAACTTCCGCTGGGATAGAGCCGTCCACCGGTGGTATGATATCTAGGGCGATCGTCTCCACATCTCCCGGTTTCTTGTTCAAGGCGATCGTAACCTCTCCGTCCTTGCCGAAAGAGACCTTGCTGTAGCCGAACTTGCCGTCTTTGCTGGCCCATACCAACATATCCCCTTTTCCGGCGGATAACGAGCATTTACCATCCGCGTCCGTCTTCTTGCGGGCTACACTGTTAAACTCGGCATAATTATAAATCTTGAATTCTACCAAAGCGTCCTTCACCGGCTTGCCATTGGCATCCGTAACCGTGATAACAGCTTTAGCCGAAGGTGCGTAATTATCGATCACGTTGATCTCGGTATACCCATCGGTACGTTCCATGATATCCTCCGGGCCATTGTATTTACCGAATACTTTCGTATGCATCAACATACCCCGGTAAGCAGGGCCGTTGAACCAACCCAGATTCAATACCGGTTCGGGCTCGCAAGCGCCGAGGAAATACCATTTACCATTCACCCAAGCTTCTACCCATGCGTGGTTATCATCCGTATGCGCCCAGCGAGGCGTATATACCTGACGCGCGGGAATACCCACGGAACGTAAAGCGGCTACCGTGAAGGTAGACTCCTCGCCGCAACGACCGTAGGCGGTCTTTACGGATGCCAAAGGGGAACTTGTGCGCCCATCGGAAGGGGTATAGATAACCTTCTCATGACACCAGTGATTCACTTCCAGTACGGCGTCGTACAACGAGAGACCCTTCACCCGGTCTTTCAACTCATCAAAGAAAACCATGCGGCTTTCATCCAGATTCTCATTGTTGATTCGTACCGGCAATACGAAATGGCGGAAGATATCCTCTGGGATGCTATCGCCCCAAGGCATCTCATTCCGTGCTTGGAAAGAGGAACGGATGTTTTTCAAATAGAAATCGCCACTATAGTCCGTGATGTCTCCAATCGGCATATAGGCGTACATGAAGGTTAACGCCTCCCTCTCTTCGGGAGTCATTTGATCGTTAAATACTGCGAAAAGGTCTCCGTTAGGCAGGGCGGCCTGTTTCGCTTGGAAATCGTTCTCGACCTCAGCTCGGTAAGCGGCGTCGGTAATAAAATGTTGTTGGTTGTTACAGCTCGTCCATACGAGTAATGTGAACAACAGCGTAAATAGATGTTTTTTGTTCATAAAGCGGATATGTATGTTTGCCAAAAGTAATGATTCTATGCGAGATAGAAAAATTCTCGAACAATT
>ENA-OYEE01000056-OYEE01000056.1-human-gut-metagenome-genome-assembly--contig:-NODE-56-length-37828-cov-6.087205_pt1 | contig 37828 bp, 30 predicted proteins | sample MGYA00243556_ERZ652917 | MGnify/ENA primary metagenome ERZ652917 (study PRJEB26926, sample SAMN06164646) | human gut metagenome | biome: ENVO:00009003; feature: ENVO:2100002; material: ENVO:00002003... | reverse complement strand
ATAATAACCTGCGTGTTAATATACAATCACAAACAAACAAGAACTTCAAACATAAGAGTTCTTAAAAGGAGGTTGATTCCAATGCAGAACGAAGGAATACACCTACAATATGAGAGTGGTAAGGCATAGCAGTTCCCTCGCAAGAATACCTTTACCGATATAACAAATGGAAGATTCCTATAAAGAGATAGGAAAAGAAGGAAAAGGTAATACAGGCTGGCACTCATATTGAAGATTTACCACAACAATAATATGAAAGATTTCAGATTTGTGTAAAGAAACAAATACTGAAAAGGTATCAAAAATATACGACCGGAACACTTCTGATACCAGTAAAAGATTTTGGTTATCAACGAAATCAAAGTCAATGAAGATGCAGAAGTAAAAGGAAACTATATTTCAGATATCTTGAAACTGTCAGAACCCGTGAAAGATGACAGAAAGAAGCTTCATATTATCCGAATGAAACAGATTCAATGAAAGCAATTTCAAGGAATCAGGTATCATTCAAAAAAATGTATCAATGTTCTAAGTAAGAAAACAAAAAGGAAGATTTTTTAAAGAAAAGATTCCAAAAAGAAAACTTACGAGCAGGGAATAAAAAGGTGATGTTGCCTTTGTACAATCAGAACAGATTTCATCGAAGAAATTGAAAAATGAAGTGAAATTCATAAAATCAATGAAGAATCGAAGAAAAAGGAGTTTAAAATTGGATAACGCAGAGTCTTAGAACGGCCGTTGTATCAAACATTCGTAGTTGGTATGACGGTCGTTCATTTTGCTCATTTTGCATTAAAAAGCATGAAAAAGGAATAGTGCCAAAACGGCGGGAATATAGTATATAGCGTGAAAAAATGCCGGTGTAATTATTTTTTGCATTGGAATTTGGTTCTTATGAAACAAATCTGCGCGGTAAAAATCTAGTATTTGTGGATTGGAGAGGTGTATGAAACTGCTGTGGAGGTCGGGACGCAGGCGCGGTAAAGCTGATGGCAAAGAAAAGGAAAAAGACATTAGGGAAAGCAGGAAACCATGGTCGGGGATAACGGCACAGAAAGTAAGTATCGTGGCAGTGCTGTTTTTAGTAATGTATGCGCTGGGAGCGCTGACAGCAAAAAAGGCGGAGAGTGTCGGTGTGTCGGCATTACTGCATGAAAAAAGTGAAAACTGGGGACTGGGTTTTGGCACGGAAGGAAAGCCGCCGACAGGAAATGCGAGTGCAGAGGAATTAAAAAAATACAATGCGTATTTTATCGGGGATACAACACAGAATACGATTTATCTGACATTTGACTGCGGCTATGAAAACGGCAATACAGAGCCGATTTTAGATGCGTTGAAAAAACATGATGTAAAGGCGACCTTTTTTGTGGTCGGAAATTTTCTGGAAACCAGCCCGGAGATAGTCAAACGGATGATTGCGGAGGGGCATACGGTCGGCAATCATACCTATCATCATCTGGATATGTCATCCATTTCAAGCATGGATGCCTTTAAAAAGGAAACGCAGGACGTTGAAAATCTGTTTGAGCAGATTACAGGGACACCGATAACAAAATTTTACCGTCCGCCGCAGGGCAAATACAATATTGAAAACTTAAAAATGGCGCAAGAGCTTGGCTACCACACGTTTTTCTGGAGTCTTGCTTATGTGGACTGGTATCAGGATAAACAGCCGACAAAAGACGAAGCGTTTGGCAAGCTGCTTAAAAGAATACACCCCGGCGCAATCGTACTGTTACATTCCACGTCTTCGACAAATGCGCAGATTTTAGACGAATTGTTGACCAAGTGGGAAGAAATGGGCTATACTATAAAACCGTTGACAGAACTGGCTGGCGCAGCAACATGACACATAATAAATGTATTGTTTGACAAAACTTTAGGAAAAATGTTTGGCGAAGCCGGGTGAAGCGTGTAAAGATATAGATTTATGCGTGTACAGACAAAGAAAGAGAGTAAGATGAAGAAAAATGGGAGGAAACAAAACGTGAATACGAAAGAGTATGAAACAAAGGAGCTGCTTTCACGGTTTGCACCGTATTATAAGCCGCATATGGGGACGCTCTGCATGGATTTATTCTGTGCGGCGCTGACAACAATCTGCGAGCTTGTGCTTCCGCTGATTATGCGTTATATTACCAACGAAGGAATCCGGGATCTTGCGGCGTTGTCCGTAAAGACCATTCTGATGTTGGGTGCATTGTATCTGGTACTGCGTATTATTGATGGTATTGCCAATTATTATATGGCATATACGGGGCATGTTATGGGTGCAAAGATTGAAACCGGTATGCGTAAAGATGCATATGCGCATTTGCAGAAGCTGTCTGATACGTATTATAACAATACGAAAGTCGGTCAGATTATGGGGCGGATTACCAACGATTTATTTGATGTTACCGAATTTGCGCATCACTGTCCGGAGGAATTCTTTATTGCGGCGATTAAAGGCATTGCAGGCTTTGCAATTCTTGCAATGATTAATCTGTGGCTGACACTGATTATTTTTGTGATTGTGCCGGTTATGGTTCTATCCTGTATGAAGCTGAACCGCAAAATGAAAAAGGCATTTGCGGCACAGCGGTATCAGATTGGTGAATTAAATGCGCGTATTGAAGATACCTTGCTGGGTCAGAAGGTTGTGAAGGCTTTCACAAATGAAGATATGGAAAATCAGAAGTTTGATGTGGATAACCACAGCTTCTTTGGGATTAAAAAAGAAACGTATAAATATATGGGCGCATTCCAGACCACAACCAGAATGTTTGACGGTGTGATGTATCTGGCAGTTGTGGTTGCCGGCGGTATTTTTATGGTTAGAGGCATGATTCTGCCGGGCGATCTGGTTGCGTATATGCTGTATGTAACGACATTTATTGCAACAATCCGCAGAATCATTGAATTTGCCGAGCAGTTCCAGCGCGGTATGACGGGAATTGAGCGCTTTTTACAGATTATGGACGCCCAAATCGACATTTTTGACGAGCCGGGTGCAGTTGAATTAAAAGATGTAACAGGAGATATTACATTTAAAGATGTAAGCTTTGAGTATCCGGATGACCACAATCAGGTCTTTGAAAATCTGAATCTGACGATTCGTCCGGGCGAAAAGGTTGCCATTGTCGGACCGTCAGGCGGTGGAAAGACCACACTTTGTAACCTGATTCCGCGTTTTTATGATATTGATTCCGGCGAAATCAGCATTGACGGTAAAAATATCAAATCGTTTACGTTAAAGAGCCTGCGCCAGCAGATTGGCATTGTACAGCAGGACGTCTATCTGTTTTCGGGTACGGTGTATGACAATATTGTATACGGCAGCTTAAATGCGACAAAGGAACAGGTTATTGAAGCCGCAAAGCTTGCCGGGGCAGATGGATTTATCAGGGAACTAAAAGACGGCTATCAGACCTATATCGGAGAACGAGGTGTGAAGCTTTCCGGCGGACAAAAACAAAGAATCAGCATCGCAAGGGTATTTTTAAAGAACCCGGCGATACTGATTCTGGATGAAGCGACCTCGGCGCTGGACAATGAAAGCGAGTATGAGGTTGCTAAGTCGTTAGAGAAGCTGTCAAAGGGCAGAACAACGATTACCATTGCACACCGCTTATCCAGTATCCGCAATTCGGACAGAATCTTAGTGCTTACGCAGGAAGGCATTGCCGAAGAAGGAAACCACGAAGCACTTATGGAAAAGAAAGGCATTTACTACCAGTTCTATACCATGGCGGACCGGCTGAAATAGCGGCGATGTCAGAAGCGGAACCGGTCACTTCATTCTGCATAACGGATAATCCTTCGGTTACGGTGGCGTTTGGTTCAAGCTGTTTTATCGTAGTTATCTTATATTTTACACATGTTTCGGATTTTCGCGCAGGGCACTTTCTACATATTCCATAATGTAGTAGTTGTCCTCCGGCATCTGGCAGCCGACGATATACGTGCCTTCATTTTCAGAAGAACGGATAATTCGGCCTTCCAGTACGGAATGGGCGGTCAGTGCAAAGTTATCAATGGCAATGGAAATGTCACGGCCCTTGGCAGAGGCAAAGAACGGGTCTTTTACCAGAAGGGCAAAACCGTTTGCACTGATATTGTCTAACTGACCCTTAAAGGTTTCACCGGAATTTTTCACGGTAATCGTACAGGTGTTGGAAATATCCATGCGTGGATATTTCCGGCGGTTTATAATCTGCGGACGGCTGGTAATCTGAATACGGTAAGTTCCTTCCGCAGCTGTTTTACCGCTGTCAGACTGAATCTTGGCATGGCTCCAGCAGTAAAGAACATTACCGACAGTAACCTGTACGGTACATGCTGCCGGTTTTGGCAGGCTGAGCTTCTTTTCAAGAGAGGCAAAAAGCGTATTTTCAACCTGTTCCAGTAATTCACCGTGGTATTCAATGTCTTTAGAAGAAGCATCATCATGAACGGTTACGGTCATCTTCATGCCGCGTTTTACATCATCAATGCCCATGAAACCGCCGATACCCAGTTCGCACATTAAATCCTGGATAACATCTTCAATGTTGTTGATATTCAGAGCCGTTTCCTCATATTTACTGCTCATGCGTTTGGTCGTTTCGTCAGAGTCGGAAATGCAGTTGGTCATGACATTTACAATATCAGTAACGTTTTCCATGTTGGAAACCAGCTGGCGGTTGGAATTTTCCACTTCTTTAATAGCGGTGTCAATAACCTGGATATGTTCACCCAGCTGTGAAGAATCCGCAGTAATTTTACCGACATTTTCGCCGGTTAAGGTTACTTTTTCAAGGGTCAGCTGAATCAGTTTCAAGGTCTGTTCGATAGAAGATGTCATTTTTTCTGAAATCTCATCCAGACGGGTTAAGGCATCCTGAATCTGACCGGATGAAGATTTGGTTTCGGTACTTAATGTGCGAATCTGTTCGGCAACGACCGCAAAGCCTTTTCCGGCTTCGCCGGCGCGTGCGGCTTCAATCGAAGCATTTAAGGCAAGCAGATTGGTCTGGCTTGAAATGCTGTCAATCGTACCGGTTTCTTCTTTTACTTTTTCAAATTCTGATTTGAATTCCTGTAAAACATTTTCAACTTCGCCAGACAGTTCAGACATCGTTCCGGCAGTTTTTACCAGTTCGTCAAGGTCTGCGGAACTGGTCTGTGCATGTGTAACGGATTCAGCTGTTAAGGAAACCATTTCGTTGATTAATGCAACAACGTGTTCCACCTGTGCATTAATATCACCGGTCATATCGGTGGAGGAGGTGGTATGCTGCTGTAATTTTCCGTTGTTGTCAGTTAATTCATTCATGCTGAGTAAAACAACGTCAGAGCCGTGTTTGTTTTCAGAAGCCAGTTCACGGACAACGGTAATACCGTTCATAATGGTATTGCTGGCAGTTTTTACCTTTTCAACGGTTGAGATGACACGCTGTAAGTCAGCTTTGATACTGTCGGTTAAAGCCCCATCAGATTCGTTTAAATGGCGGATAGACAGCACGTAGCAGATATAACATAAAACAATGCAGGATACCTGTAACTGGTAATTTTTTATATCAGCCGCAGAGTTGCAGCCAAGTACGACACCGCGGTATAAGGCGCTGCCGATGATGACAAGCGTATTGGCGATGCCGCAACGAATCATAAAGCTGCGGTTCTTGTAAAGAACCAGAAGGCTTGTGACAGGAAGCACATAGGTAAATGCAATTGGTGAAGCTGTTGTGCAGGATACAAAGGTATAAAAGATACCGTATCCGATAACAAGATCATATTTGTACAAATCAGTTGATTTTCCTTTTAGCCGCAGCAGAATATCGCCGATAAAGAAAGGAACCCAGCATAATACTACAAAAATAATGTAATTAGAAAACGGATACAGGCCGTTTGCGGCATCGGAACCATAGTTGGCTGTGAGCAAAAGTGCAAAGACCAGCCAGATTCTGCGGGCTTTGATGTTGGCTTTTTCTTTGAAAACATTTTTATCATAGTTCATAAGTGTCATCTCCTGTTCTAGTATTTTTGAAGGAAATCAATCATGGATTTCATTGTCTGTAAACTTTCGTCAAGTTCCGGTTCAAATACGCTGAAAGCGTGTGTAAGCTTCGGATTTTTCGGAAAATTCAGTAAATCATGCGGCACCTGGTAACGTGCCAGTGCTTTTTCAAATTGTAACGTGTAGCGTTTTAAGTAATCGTTGTGGCTGGTTACCAGAAAACACGGCGGAAGTGCCTTTACAATATCAGGGTGTTCGGGATTTACAAACGGCGCAAAGGCACTCTTTTTGTAATTCTTTCCGTAAAGATACTTTGGAAGAAACAACCCGATTTTATCCTTTTTTGTTGTATAAAACATGCCACTGATGAGTCCCAGCGCATTGATATGTAAAGAAGACGGAGTGACTCCGGCAGCTCTCGCTACGGCAGGGGCATGCTGCAGGGCAGCAGTGTAGGTTAAAAGACATGCACAGCCACTGTCTCCGACTGCATATACATGGGACAGATCACCGTTATCGGAAGAAATCCGCGTTTTTAAAAAGTCCATGGCACAGGCTAAATCCTGACACTGGTCGAAAAATGAACAGTCCGGTATCAGACGGTATTCCACGCTGTAGACTAAAAAACCAAGTTCGCTTAACCGCATGCAAAATAACCGGTTAAATTCTTTGCTGCCAAGTAAAAGTCCGCCGCCATGCACATTTACAATTACCGGGAGAAGTTCGCCGTTCCGTTTTTTCGGGCGGTAACAGTCCAGACGGTGTGAATCGCGGATGTGTGATTTACTGCTTTGCGGTGGGAAGTCCGTGTCCAAAGAAGTGTTGTCTTTTGCGGCAGAGCCGTCTGTCATATAAGGAATGTTTTTTATCTCTGTGACAGTATCCGGGAAAGTAAGTGTTAAATTCCGTTCGGCAGACGATTTCTCAAAGTCTTTTCGCTGTTTATAAAAATTTCTTATCATAAAGTCACTCATAGCAGTCTCCTATCATGGCCAGGGGGTTTTACCATGGCATCATATCATTATTTTAAGATATTTTTGAGGGCTTTTCAACAAAATAATGAAAATGATATCTTTTGATGGTGTCTGCGGGAATTAGTAGTCTTTTTTGATAAATTATGGTATACTTCTTAATAAAGAACTATGGCTGACTTACTAAAAGGAGAAATGTTTATGGAAAATTATAATGAAGCTTTTTTCAGGGCGAAGACGAACAAAAGAGCAAGCATAACATGGGTGCTTCTGCTGATCGTTGCGTGCATTTATTATGGCATCAAAGTCGGCACCGGAACACTGACACCGGGCTATTACGCAGCATTTGCGATTGTGGGGTGGGCAGTCTATATTGTCGGACAGGCACTGTTGTTTATTAAAGGAATGGATTTTAAACCGTATAAATGGATTGTGGGACTGGGATATCTTGCATTTTATTCGGTCATTGCATGGACGGCACTCGACCAGATTTCATATGTGTTTATCCTGCCGTTAATTTCAATTCTGATTTTATACAAAGACCCGAAGTTTATCCGCACGATGATGTGGATTACACTTTTTGTACTGATTTCAAGTAATGCTTATAAGGGGCTGGCAAAGGGCATGATGGATTATATGGCAAGTCCTGAATGTGCATTACAGCTGGTCATTGTAATTGGTTGTTATGTTTGTACCAATATGGCAATCAAACATCTGGTAGAATCCGATGGGGCGCTTACGCAGTCTATTAAAAGCAACTTAGAGCGCGTTGTCCGTACCGTAGAACAGGTTAAGGATGCAAGTAATGCCGTTGTAGACGGTGTAACGGTTGTCCGTGAACTGGCAGACGAGAACAGAACGGGTGCCAATGATGTTATGAAGGATATGCAGAATCTCGATGCCAACAACGGTGTCTTAAATGAAAAGACCCTTTCTTCCATGGAGATGACAAAGGTCATTGATACACAGGTCAAAGGTGTGGCTGACCTGATGGAACAGGTAGTAGACCTGATCGGGGCATCTGTTGAACATGCCAATGTGAGTGCAGATGAACTGGTAGAGGTTGTGGAAACAACCAATAAGATGGCAGACCTTTCAAAACAGGTTGAACAGATTCTGGAAGATTTTAAGAAAGAATTTGAAAATGTAAAAGAAGAAACCAGTACAATTGAGGGCATTACCTCAAAGACCAATTTACTGGCGTTAAATGCTTCCATTGAAGCGGCAAGAGCCGGAGAAGCCGGAAAGGGCTTTGCGGTTGTAGCTAATGAAATCCGTAATTTGAGCAGCGGCACACAGGCATCTTCTAACAGTATCATGGAAGCGCTTTCCCATCTGGAAGAAACATCCCAAAAGATGCTTGAATCCATTGCAGAAACCATTGAACTGATACAGGTTAATATTGAAAAGGTATCCAATGTTAATGAAAGTGTAACCAATATTACACAGGATGCGACAAGCCTTGGAGAAAATATCAAGGTTGTAGACAGTGCTGTTAAAGAGGTTGAAAGTTCAAACCGCACGCTGACGGAAAACATGAATCAGGTCGGTGAAGTCATGGAAATCATGACACAGAGCATCAGTGGTGCAGAACTGACGACAAAGACGATGTTAAGTAAATATGAAGCCAGTGCAAAGAGTGCCATGGATATTGAAGGTGTAGTTGGTAAGCTGATGCGTGAACTGGGTGTTGGCGGATTTATGGGTGTTCAGGATATTAAACCGGGTATGAAGATATCCGTTGCTTTTGGCGATGCTGCTACTAAGAAGAATGAATATCTGGGTGAAGTCGTAGACTGTATTGATAAAGATATTTTTGTAACACTGGATAGTAAGAGCGGACAGGCAGTTGATAAGCGTGACAGAAATGCGTTCTGCCGGTTAAATATTGTTGTGGATAATGTATTGTACTGCTGGGAGCACGTAGCAGTACAATACAGCAGACATGGCGAAAAGGGTCAGTTTAAGCTGAGCATTGAAACCAATCCACAGGTATTTAACAGAAGAAAATATCCGCGTATGCCGCTGGATAACAGATGTACAATCCGTATCAGCGGACAGGATACAGCTTATGACGGCAAGATGGTCAATATCAGTGCCAATGGTTTCGCATTTTCAGTAAACGATTCTGTATTTGAGCGTGCGAAGGGCAAAAATGTTACACTGGACGTTCAGGGCTTTGATGTGTTAGGCGATAAACCGCTGGAAGGCTGTGTTATCCGCTGTTCTAATAATGATGGAGAATATATTATCGGATGCAGAATGCCGGAAGACAGCGAAGCAATTAAGGATTATGTAAGTAAGAATTACTGCGAATAAGATGCAGTACAAGCAGGATAACCCTTTGTTTACAGATATTGGTTTATAAAAAACTAGTGTGAACAGATGGCTTAGGTTTGTATAAATATTCACATTTTCCACATACTAACTCCAAAGCTAATATATAGCAAAAAGAGCGGCTTTATTGATTTGAACAGACATAGATTAATAAAGCTGCCGGCCCAAATATAGCATTGGAGGAAAGCAGATTATGAAAGCGACAGGCATTGTAAGAAGAATCGATGATTTGGGGAGAATTGTCATTCCCAAAGAAATCAGAAGAACGCTTCGCATCCGGGAGACAGACCCGCTTGAAATATTTACCGATAAAGAGGGTGAGATTATCTTAAAAAAATATTCACCCATCGGAGAGCTGGGGGCTTTTGCCAAAGACTATGCGGAGTCGCTTGCGCAGACAACAGGGCATACCGTCTGCGTTTCGGACCGCGACCAGATTATTGCGGCAGCAGGTCCGGATAAAAAGGACATGATAAAAAAGAATATCACGAAAAAAATGGAGCAGCTTTTAGATAACAGAAGCACACTTGTTGCGGCAAGCGGGGACAGGGAGTTTGTGCCGGTTGCGGAGAATCTGGAAGAAGAATATAAGGAACAGGCATTAAGTCCGATTATCTGTGCCGGGGATGTACTCGGAGCAGTGATTATTACGACAAAAGACGGTAAAATACATTTTACGGATACTGAAAAAGCACTGGCTGCAGCAGCAGCTGATTTTTTAGGAAGACAGATGGAACCTTGATTGTGGAATTTAAGGGAGTATAAAAAACAGATGAAAAATCAAGAGTATTTAAAAGAAACGTATGAATGGAAGGACCTGCTGGCAATTGTGCATAAGCTGCGCCAGCCGGATGGCTGTCCGTGGGACAGCACGCAGACCTATGAGAGCATGAAAAAATGTGTGACCGATGAAGCCGCAGAGGTTGTGGAGGCCGTAGACAACGAGGATTTTATCAATCTGAGGGAAGAACTCGGCGATTTAATGCTTCAGGTGCTGATGTATGCGGAAATTGCGCAGGAACGGCAGGAATTTACACTGGATGATGTTATTGACGAGCTGGCAAAGAAACTGGTCAGAAGACATCCGAATGTATTTGGCGATGAAGAAATGTCAAGGACACCCGGTGAAGGATTAAGCGTGTGGAAACGCGTAAAAAAAGAAGAAAAGCTGGGACGGTTAAAAGAGTACGAAAAGATGTATGAACAGGGGAAAATCCCTTTAAAGGCACTTGAAAAACAGCGGGAGAAATGCCGTATTTTAGAGGCACAGGAAGGCGCAGAGTAGGCGTGCGTTGGCATTTTTACTAAATTTTTGACGGGATTTCATTACAAAACCCTTGAAATGCCGTGAAAATGCCTAAAATAGGCGGTTTGTATTGACAAAAGCTGTAAAAAAGTTTATAAATGATTTTGTTGGGGAAATCCAATAGAAATATACTGATTGAGGAGAGAAATTCACATGAATAAGACTGAGTTAGTTGCAGCAATTGCTGACAAGACTGAATTATCTAAAAAAGACAGCGAAAAGGCATTAAAGGCATTTATCGATGTTGTAGGCGAAGAATTAAAGAAGGGCGAAAAAATCCAGTTAGTTGGTTTCGGTACTTTTGAAGTAACTGAAAGAGCAGCAAGAACAGGTAAGAACCCACAGACAGGCAAGGAAATTAAGATTGCAGCTTGCAAGGCACCTAAGTTTAAGGCTGGTAAGGCTTTAAAGGATGCTGTAAACGCTTAATTTAAGGCAAAAGAGAATCTAAGGCTGCCGTGCCGCCGATTGTATAATCGCGGGTGCGGCAGTTTTTTCATATGTGCGCCTGGCGGGGCTGCCGCCGGGATACAGCAAAAAGGAGCAGCGATGAGATTAGATAAATATTTAAAGGTATCCAGACTGATTAAGCGCCGTACCGTGGCAAATGAGGCGTGTGATGCGGGCAGGGTTGTGATTAACGGAAAAGTGGCAAAGGCATCGGCAGATGTAAAAGCCGGTGACGTGATTGAAATCGCATTTGGCAATAAGTCTGTGAAAGTCCGTGTAACCGATGTAAAGGATACTGTCAAAAAAGAAGAAGCAGCAGATATGTTTGAATATCTGTAGGCGGTTCTGAAATCATGCGGGCAGACATATACTGATACAATCAAGTATCAGGATGGAGGCCGTTATGGAAGAAAAAGTAAAACAGAAGCGTCTGCATAAAATGCACATGGAAAACCGCAATAAGCTGGAAATGACGGGTATCGTCGATGTCATTTCTTTTGATTTAAATAAAGTTATTCTGGAATCCGACTGCGGCATGATTACGATTAAAGGTGCAAATCTGCATGTCAGCCGGCTGTCCGTGGAAAAAGGAGAACTGGATATTGACGGTACGATTGAAAGCTATGCCTATTCCGAGGTAAATTCCTATGCCAAAAAGGGAGAATCCATGCTTGGAAGGCTGTTTCGATGATTGCAAAACTAATCTGGTGGGAGGGCAGGACATTATTGTCGGCACTCTTTTTAGGAATGGTGCTGGCATTAGAATATGACTGTATCCGTATCTTCAGACGCGTAATCCGTCATAAAAATATATGGGTGATGTCGGCAGAAGATATTTTGTACTGGATATATGCGGCAGTTACCGTATTTTGCATGACCTATGAAGTAAATGACGGTATTTTAAGAGGTTTTCTGGTGACAGGTTTTTTGGCAGGGGCGGTTTTATACCGGTATGCATTTGGCACATTTTTTGTAAAATACACTACAAAATTCATAAATTTATGTTTAAAGCCATTGAAAAAAGCACTCTGTTTGATTAAAATAGGAGTACATAAAATAACAGGCTGCATCAAAGCGGCGGCTGTAAGGAAAAGGGGGCAGGGCAATGAAGTTTGAAACACGCAGGGAAAGAGAAACAAGAAGAAAGCGGCAGAAACAGTCAGCAATTTTAGGCATGGTGCTTGCATTTGCCCTTGTCATGATTATGGGCGCTGTGATCTGGAGCGGCAAGCGGACACTGGAAAAGCAGAATAAAGAATATCAGGCACGCGTGGCACAGTTGCAGGAGCAGGTGGAAGAACAGCAGAACCGGTCTGATGAGATTGATGAATATAAAAAGTATATCCAGACCAAAAAATTTGCTGAAGAAGTTGCAAAGGATAAATTCGGCATGATTTATCCGGATGAACTGGTATTTAAACCGGAAAACTAATAAAATATTGTGACAGGTTACACTACCTGACAAAAACTGCACAAAACAGCGTCTATAATAGGCAGAAAAATGCCAGAAGCAGGAGGGGCTGTATGAGTGAAAGGGTGCAGGATTATGTAGTGGACTATTCCGTAACAAAGCTGGAGGAAACTGCCAGGACATTCAGACGTCTTGGCGAAGCGTATGAAAACGCTTCGGAACCGCAAAAAAGCGGTACCGGAATTTCCAAACAGCTTTTTTTAGTTGCGGATGTACTGGAAGAATGTATGACCATGTATGTGCATACGGAAGACGGAAAAAAAGATTTTGTCAGGGAACTGACACGCAAATGTTTCGTGAACGGGATACGCATAAAAAACGTACAGCATTTGTCAAAAAAAAATGGCAGAAATGCCATTGTGTTTCAGGCAAGGACTGTGGGCAGAAGCTGTGTGGCAGCAAAAAAAGTTGTTCCGGTGCTTACAGAAGTGCTGCGGAGCGGATATTATCCGGATGATTCCAACCGCCGGATTATCAATGAAGAATATCATCAGTACATTTTTATTCAGGAAGACCGGTTTAAACTGCTCAGTGGTGTGGCAAGAATGAATAAGGGGAAAAGTCATTTTAATGGGGATAACTTTCTGATTTCGCGGTTAGAATGTGGAAAAGCCATCGCTGCGATTGCAGACGGCATGGGCAGCGGAAAACGCGCTTACATTGAAAGCCGTATGGTCATTGAACTGATGGAAAACTGTATTGATGCCGGGTTTGATGAAAAAGCATCCATTGATCTGATTAATTCTGCGTATATTGCAGGCGGCGGAACGGGAAATCCGGTAACAATGGACATGAGTGTGATAGACTGCCAGTCGGGGTATATGCACTGTATGAAGCTGGGTGCGGTATCCACCTTTATCAGGCGGGACAAGTGGGTGGAGATTATCCAGTCAACGACACTGCCGATGGGGGTGTTAGAACAGGTCGATTATGACTGCACGACAAAGAAACTCTATGACGGCGATTATATTGTTATGGTTAGTGACGGGGTACTGGATAATATTCCGTGTGTGAATAAAGAGGAACGCATGGCGCAGATGATTCATGCCCTGACGATACGGGAACCGTCCGCAATGGCAGAGAAACTTCTGGAACAGTCGCTTGCCTATAATGATATGAAAGCATCGGATGACTGTACGGTTTTGGTACTGGGACTGTTTGACACCTATGAAAAATGAGAATATAATTGTTTTATGGTAAAGAAAATATACAAATATATACAGGAACACCGGATGTTAGAAAATACAGGCATCCTTGTTGCCGGCTTGTCCGGCGGTGCGGATTCGGTATGTCTGGTGGCTGTTTTAAAAGAAATTATAGAAAAAGAACAACTGGATATCCGTCTTCTGGCGGTGCATGTCAATCACGGAATCCGCGGAACAGAGGCAGAACGGGATGAGCAGTTTGCGAAGCAGCTTTGCAGACAGTTATCGGTGGAATATATAAGCCGCAGGGTGGATGTGCCGTCTGTGGCACACCAGGAGAAGCTGTCAGAGGAAGAGGCGGGAAGAATCCTGCGCTACCGCATTTTTAAGGAAATTGCCACGCAGCAGGAAAAGCATACAGGCAGAAAAGTAAAAATCGCCGTGGCACACCATCAGAATGACCAGGCTGAAACCGTACTGATGAATCTGGTACGGGGCAGCAGCCTGCGCGGAATTTGTGGAATCCGTCCGGTGCGGGACAATATTATCCGTCCGCTCTTATGTGTGAGCCGTGCACAGATTGAGGAATATCTGACATTGCAAGGACTTTCTTATGTGACGGACAGCACCAATGAAGAACTGGTGTATACAAGAAATAAAATACGCCGGGAACTGATTCCGTATCTTGAGAAGAATCTGAATCCCAATGCCGTACAGAAGCTGACGGAACTGGCAGACAGCGTTTTGCAGGCGGAAGAATATATTGAACAGCAGGCGGCCGGGCTGTATGAAAAGGCGGTTATTTTACAGCCGCAGGAAAATCCGTCAAAACCGTCCGTAAAGTTGTCTGTAAAGGCGCTGGTTTCTGCACCGCTGGTTTTACAGCAGTATGTTATCCGGCAGGCAATAGAAGCGGCAGCCAATGGTGCAAAAGATATTTACAGGGTACATGTCGGGGCAGTGCAGGAGCTTCTTGAACATTCTGTCGGAAAATGTGTGAGCCTGCCGTATGGGCTGGTGGCGGTAAGGGAATATGATGAAATTACGATTGCGCGGGACAAAACGGCACACCTCGACAGCAGAAAGCAGTGTGGCGGTATACACGGCGGTACAGAGCAATGCGGAAGTCTGCCGCAAAATCCGGCTGACAGTGCGGTGCAGATGCCGGATTTACTGGAATTTGAAAAAATATGGCGTGGGAAGAGAATAACTATTCCTGTCAATGAGCCGGTGTATTTTACACGGGTAAACGAATGCCGTAAGGCAGTGGTCATTTTAGAACAGGGCAGCTTATCAGAAATTTATGGAAATAACGACTATACGAAACTCTTTGATTATGATAGAATAAAGGATAATTTTTCTTTTCGTTTCCGGAAAACGGCAGATTTTATAAGGATTGACAGGAATGGCACGAAAAAGACCTTAAAAAAAGAACTGATTGATAAGAAAGTGCCAAGGCAGGTAAGAGATGCGGTTCTTCTGCTTGCCGTATCCAATGAGATATTGTGGGCGGCAGGTGTCAGACGAAGCAGTGCCGGGCTGGTTACGGATTCGACTCAAAGGATATTAAAAATAAGCGTAGTAATGCAGGAGGATAAATGAAATGGAACAGCACCATATCAGTGTGATGATATCAGAGGAAGAAATTGAAAAGAGAGTGTGTGAACTGGCAGCCCAGATCAGCAGTGATTTTGCAGGGGAAACCGTAAAACTGATCTGCATTTTAAAGGGCAGTGCTTTTTTTGCGTGTGAACTCGCAAAAAGAATTACCGTGCCGGTAATGATTGATTTTATGCAGGTATCCAGCTATGGAAGCGGCACGGTATCAAGCGGAACAGTTCAGATTAAAAAAGACCTGGACGAGCCGTTAAAAGATGAAAATGTTATCATTGTTGAAGACATCATTGATTCCGGAAATACATTGTCAAGACTTGTTCCGATGTTACAGGAACGCGGACCGAAAGATTTACGGATCTGTACACTGCTTAGCAAGCCGGAGCGCCGCGAAGTAGAAATAGATGTTGCTTATAACGGATTTGAAATTCCGGATAAATTTGTAGTCGGATATGGACTCGATTATGACCAGCATTACAGAAATCTGCCATATGTCGGTGTAATCGAAAGTGAATAAAGAATCAGGAGGCAAATTCCTCTCCTCGCCTTAGAGGCTCGGATTTTGCTTCGCAAAACAAGGAGGAATATATGAATACAAACAGAAATAAAATGGGAGGAGTTGGCATCTATCTGGTGGTTATAGCGGTGATTGCCGTGCTTTATTTTGCACTGGCAAGACTTTCACCATCGTCATCATCATACAGCTACAGCAATTTCCTGTGGGATGTCCAGAACGGATATGTATCCAGCGTGTTAATCAAGCAGAATTCAGAAGTGCCGACCGGTGTACTCTCTATTACCAAGACGGACAACGGCGAGGAACTGTTAAATGTTTCCGATGTGCATGAAATTGAACAGTTACTGCTGGATAACAATATCCGGTACACGTTAAAAGATGTGACAAGAGACAGCGTATGGATTACAACGATTCTTCCGTTTGGTATCTGTCTGGTGATTATTATTGTAATTATGATGATGACCAACAGACAGGCAGGCGGCGGTGGCGGCGCGAAGATGATGAACTTCGGAAAAAGCCGTGCCAAGCTGATGAACGGTACACAAAACTCTGTTACATTTAAAGACGTTGCCGGTCTTCAGGAAGAAAAAGAAGAACTTGAAGAAATTGTGGATTTCTTAAAAAATCCGGTGAAATATACAGAACTGGGCGCAAGAATCCCGAAAGGCGTGATTTTAACAGGTCCTCCGGGAACCGGTAAGACACTGCTTGCAAAGGCAGTAGCAGGAGAAGCGGGTGTGCCTTTCTTTAGCATTTCCGGTTCGGATTTCGTGGAAATGTTTGTCGGTGTCGGTGCTTCCCGTGTGCGTGACTTATTTGAAGAAGCCAAGAAAAACGCACCGTGTATCGTATTTATCGATGAAATCGATGCCGTGGCAAGACGCCGTGGTACCGGTATGGGCGGCGGACATGACGAGCGCGAGCAGACGTTAAACCAGATGCTTGTTGAGATGGACGGTTTTGGTATCAACGAAGGTATTATCGTGATGGCGGCAACAAACCGTATTGATATTTTAGACCCGGCGATTTTAAGACCGGGACGTTTTGATAGAAAAGTTGTTGTCGGACGGCCGGATGTACAGGGACGTCTTGAAATTTTAAATGTCCATGCGGCAAAGAAACCGCTCGGTGATGATGTGGATTTAGAAAGTCTTGCAAGAACCACAGCCGGATTTACCGGTGCGGATTTGGAAAATCTGTTAAATGAGGCGGCAATTAACGCAGCCAAGCGAAAAGAAAAATATATTACCAATGCAGATGTGAATTACGCATTTGTAAAGGTTGGCATCGGTGTGGAAAAACGCAGTAAGATTATTTCTGAAAAAGAAAAGAAGATTACGGCATACCACGAATCCGGACATGCAATTTTATTTCATCTGCTTCCGGATGTCGGTCCGGTGCATACGATTTCCATTATTCCGACGGGAATGGGGGCAGCAGGTTATACTATGCCGTTGCCGGAACGAGATGAAATGTTTAACACACGCGGAAAAATGCTTCAGAATATTATCGTCAGCTTAGGCGGACGTATTGCGGAAGAACTGGTATTTGATGATATTACCACCGGAGCATCACAGGATATTAAACAGGCCACAGAAACTGCCCGGTCAATGGTTACAAAATACGGCTTTTCATCAAAGCTGGGATTGATTAATTATGATAACGACAGTGATGAAGTCTTTATCGGCAGGGATCTGGCACATACCAGACCGTATGGTGAAGAGGTGGCTTCCCAGATTGATACGGAAGTAAAGAACATCATTGACGAGTGCTATGGCAAAGCCAAAAAGATGATTGAGGAGCATATGGACGTGCTTGAAAAGAGCGCACAGCTGCTTCTGGAAAAAGAAAAAGTAACCCGTGAGGAGTTTGAGGCGTTGTTTGAAAATTAGATTGTATTCAAAGGGTGGGGAAACGGCTGTGAAATATGCACAAAAAAAATCGACAAAATTCGTCAAGATTGTGAACACTTCACTTTGCGTTCATGATACTATAATTAACGTAAAAACCCCCCAATACATTATATATTTTTTGCTACACCCCATAATAAGTGAAATACCTTCTCCAAAAAGGACAGCCTTCCCCGGCTGTCCTTTTTACTGCTTATAGGGAGATTCAGGGGCAAAATGATGATGTTGTTGAAATCTATTGAATTTCGTTATATAATAAAGAATGTGAAATTAAAAAGAGGAGTCTGTCCATGAGAATTGTAAAAGCCATTGAAAATATGACAGCCAGCAATCAGAAGCTGATGTATATGTGTAATACACGTCCGGTATTAAAGACAGGGGCGTTATTCAGTGACGTTACAGAAGAATATAGAATACCGGCAGAACCGCAGCCGGGGGATACGGTAAAGCTTCGCTTAAGAACAGGAAGGTATAATGTGGATACGGCATACCTGTATGTAAACAATCAGGAGTATGAGATGTACCGTGTTGCCAATAATACACTGTTTGATTACTACGAGGCATCGGTGGAAGTGGCGGAAGAAAAGCTTTATTACTATTTTAAAGTCGTTTCCGGCAAAAATGTCTGTTTTTATAATCAGATTGGCGCGGCAAAAGAATTAAATCCTTTTTATAATTTTCAGATTATGCCGGGCTTTCAGACCCCGGAGTGGGCAAAGGGTGCGGTGATGTATCAGATTTTTACAGACCGCTTCTGCAATGGGGATAAAAGCAATGATGTATTAAATGATGAATACAGCTATATCGGAGAGCATGTCTGTCAGGTGGACGACTGGAACCGGTATCCGGCGCAGATGGATGTGCGTAATTTCTACGGCGGTGACTTAAAAGGCGTATGGGACAAGCTGGATTATTTACAGGACTTAGGGGTAGAGGTTATTTACTTTAACCCGTTGTTTGTATCGCCGTCCAATCATAAATATGATATACAGGACTACGATTATGTAGACCCGCATTTCGGTGTGATTGTATCGGATGAGGGAAAACTGCTCAGTGAGGGAGATCAGTGTAATACACATGCATCCCGGTATATGGACAGGGTAACGAATAAAAAGAATCTGGAAGCCAGTAATGAATTTTTTGCAAAGCTGGTGGAAGAAATTCACAAAAGAGGCATGAAGGTCATTATTGACGGCGTATTTAACCACTGCGGTTCGTTTAATAAATGGCTTGACAGGGAGCATATTTACAGTACAAGCCCGGAACAGTATGCATCCGGTGCGTATGAGAGCTTTAACAGTCCGTATCATACCTTTTTTAAATTCTACAGTAACCAGTGGCCGGATAACAACTCGTATGACGGCTGGTGGGGCAATGACACCCTGCCGAAGCTTAACTACGAGGAAGCGGATACACTGGAGCAGTATATTTTAGGTATTGGTAAAAAATGGGTATCCGAGCCGTACTGCGTAGACGGCTGGCGGCTGGATGTTGCGGCAGATCTGGGCAACAGCCGGGAATACAACCACCAGTTCTGGAAAAAGTTCAGAAAGGCAGTCAAGGAAGCCAATCCGGAAGCTGTCATTCTTGCAGAAAATTACGGCGATTCCTATGACTGGCTTCAGGGGGATGAATGGGATACCATTATGAACTATGATGCGTTTATGGAACCGGTGACGTGGTTTTTAACCGGTATGCAGAAGCACAGTGATGAGTTCCGTCAGGATATGCTTGGCAATGCGGGCAATTTTTTCGGGGCGATGCATCACAATATGTCCCGTATGGGTGGACAGGCAGTTGCGATTTCCATGAATGAACTTTCAAATCACGACCACTCGCGTTTTCTGACCAGAACGAACCACCGTGTCGGCAGAACGGCATCCGTTGGAGCAGAAGCTGCGAACGAAGGCGTAAATAAAGCCGTCTTTATGGAAGCTGTCATCATTCAGATGACATGGCCCGGAGCGCCGACTATTTATTACGGTGATGAAGCAGGCGTGTGCGGCTGGACAGACCCGGATAACAGAAGAACGTATCCGTGGGGCAGTGAAGATCAGGAACTGATTGCATTTCACAAGGCGGCAATTGCCATGCATAAGTCACAGGAAGTTTTAAAGACCGGTTCTTATAAACCGCTTGTCGGAGAGTATAATCTGATTGCTTATGGCAGATTTAATCAGAAGGATGCAGTTGTAGTCATTGTCAATAATTCTGAAGATGAAAGAAGGGTCAGGGTTCCGGTCTGGGAACTTGGCATTACGGATAAAGATGAGATGGAACAGATATTTGTGACATTTGACGGCGGTTTCGGTGAGGAACAGCTTTGGTATACAGTAAACGGCGGCTGGTTAGACATCGGTCTTAGAAAGACTTCGGCAGTCGTGTTAAAACGTGTAAAATGGTAGAAAAACAATAGTTAGAAAGGCTGGTAACAGGAAATGGATAACAATGGAAAAGATACAAAAAGTTCAGTGAAACTGAACCGGAAAATGAGAATGTGGCATAAATACAGGAATTACTGCTTCGGAGCGGCAGGTGTGCTTGTGGCACTGGTTATTTGCGTGGCAGTTATCCGGTTTATGGGAAGATCATCTTCCGACAATAAACAGCAGGCGGCAGTACCGCCGACAACGGCGCAGCAGACAACACAGAATGAAACACAGCCGGTAACACAGGCACCGACAGTGGCAGCAACAGAAGCACCGACAACACAGCCTGCAACAGAAGCTACAACGGCAGCACCGTCAAACAGCGGTATCCTTGCCATTGACGGACCTGCCGGAGAAGCGGATTTTACAACACAGGATTATTACAGTGATGCTGTATTGTTCGGGGATTCTATTATCGGCGGTATTCAGGAATACGGTTTCTTAAACAGCGCACATGTAGTTGCCGGAAATAACCTGACAACGACAAAGGCAGTTGCAGAAGTAGACAGCGTGGCACAGTTAAATCCGTCCAAGGTATTTATCATGGTCGGCTTAAATGATGTCAATTTCGGAAGCAAGAGCGCTGAAGCGATAGCAGAAGATTTAATTACACTGGCAGGAGTCGTAAAGGACAACTGTCCGTCCGCAAAGGTATATATTTTATCCCTGCTTCCTGTAACAAGCGGATTTGAAGCGCGTGATACGAATAAAATCACACAGTCTGCAATTGATGATGTAAATGATACGGTAAGTGTTCTTGCAGCTTCTGCCGGATACACCTATATTGATGTGGCTTCTGCATATAAAAACGGTGCCGGATACTTAAATCCGGATTACAGCACCAACGGTATGAACCTGCATCATGATTACTATGCATTCCTGTTAAATTCAATCGCAGAGGTAGCAAAATAATGAGATTTCACGTACTGACTCTGTTTCCGCAGATGATTCTGGACGGACTGAATACAAGTATTACAGGACGCGCAATCCAGAACGGAATTTTATCGGTAGATGCGGTAAATATCCGTGATTTTGCAGAAAATAAATATATGAAGGTGGACGATTATCCGTATGGTGGCGGTGCCGGACTGGTTATGCAGCCGGGACCTGTCTGCTCCGCGTATAAAAGCGTGACAGAGCGGATTGGAAAGAAGCCGAGAGTGGTGTATATGACACCGCAGGGGTATCCGTTTACACAGCAGATGGCACAGGAATTTGCACAGGAAGAAGATTTGTGTATTCTGTGCGGGCATTATGAGGGCATTGATGAGCGTGCGCTGGAAAAAATCGTGACCGATTATGTGTCCATTGGAGATTATGTGCTCACCGGCGGAGAACTGCCGGCAATGGTTGTGATTGATGCGGTGTCCAGACTGGTGCCGGGTGTTTTAAATAACAAAGAATCGGCAGAAACCGAAAGCTTTGAAAACGGACTGCTTGAATATCCGCAGTATACCCGTCCGGTGGAATTTGAAGGAATGCGAGTACCCGACATTCTTTTATCGGGACACCACGGCAATGTAGACGCATGGCGTCTTGAAAAGTCTGTTGAGCGGACAAAGAAGTACCGCCCCGATTTGTATGAAGCTTATGTAAAGGAACAGGAATCCCTGCAGGATAAAAAGAAGCATAAAAAATAAATTTTGGGGATTGACTGAAAAAAAATATTATTGTATAATTATCACTGTGCTTGTCGTGTAAAGGCGGCACAGTGATAATAAAAGATAAGAAATCTTAGATTTCTGCCTAGATAGCTCAGTCGGTAGAGCAGAGGACTGAAAATCCTCGTGTCACTGGTTCGATTCCGGTTCTAGGCACTTTTGCGGGTGTAGTTCAATGGTAGAACACTAGCCTTCCAAGCTAGATACGTGGGTTCGATTCCCATCACCCGCTTTTTGTGTACCCAAAAACAAATAGCTTTTATCGCAGAGCCAAATCTGATATTTGGCTCGCGATTCCTTTGGCATTAAAATGCCTGCGGAATGGAGATTAGTGAGATTATGACAAAAAGAACGAAAAGCATTTTAGAGCGGTTAGATGAGCGGTATACGACAGAATTCCGGTGTAGTTTAAATTACACGACACCGTGGGAGCTGCTTGCGGCAACGATGCTGTCGGCGCAGTGTACCGACGAGCGGGTCAATATTGTGACAAAGGATTTATTCGTAAAGTACCCGGATGTATCGGCAGTTGCACATGCAGATGTAAAGGAAATGGAGCAGGATATCCGCTCGATTGGATTTTACCACAGCAAGGCAAAGAACCTGATTGAAACGGCAAGAAGAATCTGTGTGGATTTTGGCGGAGAAGTGCCGTCTTCATTAGAGGAGCTTACAAGTCTTCCGGGGGTTGGCAGAAAAACGGCGAATGTCATCCGCGGCAATATTTTTCATGAACCGAGTATCGTAGTGGATACCCATGTCAAGCGTATTTCCCAAAGACTGGGTTTTACAAAGGAAACCGAACCGGAAAAGATTGAATATGATTTAATGAAGGTCCTGCCGAAAGACCACTGGATTGTATACAATATACAGATTATTACATTTGGACGGGAAATCTGTACGGCGCGTGCGCCAAAGTGCAGTGAGTGTTTTTTGCAGGATATCTGTAAATCAAAGGATAAGAGATAGAAAGTAAACGGGGAACGAGGATTGGTTATGATAAGGGACTATGTGGCACTGGATTTGGAAACTTCGGGGCTGAATCCGTCAGAAAATCAGATTATTGAAATCGGCATGGCAAAGGTCTGTGACGGCGAGATTACAGAAACCTACAGCCGTCTGTTAAATCCGAAGGAGAAGCTGTCGCAGCGGATTGTGGAACTGACAGGAATTACCGATGAAATGGTGGCAGGGCAGCCGCATGTTTCGGAAGTAATTGATGAAATTGTAAGTTTTATCGGGGATATGCCGCTTCTGGGACATAATATTATATTTGACTATTCATTTTTGAAAAAAGCGTGTGTGAATCATGGGATTCCTTTTGAAAAGAACGGAATTGATACCTTAAAGCTTGCAAGAAGACTGCTTCCTGAGGTGGAACATAAAAATCTGGATGTGCTTTGCGCATATTTTCAGATTAATCCGGGTAATTCGCACCGCGCCTTAGACGATGCGGTCAGCGCCCATCAGCTTTATTATAAGCTGTATGCGGTAAAGCCGGACGATGAAGGATTTAGAGAAACCCTGCCGCTTAATTACACGGTCAGGAAAGATACACCGGTTACAGCGGCGCAGAAACGATATCTGGCAGCACTGGTTTCCTATCACGGGCTGACACTGGAGCAGGACATTGACAGCCTGACAAAGAGCAAGGCGTCTAAAATCATTGATGGCATTATTTCGGAACATGGGAAACTGCCGTATAAAAAATAAGAAGTCTGTTTAATCGTAAGTGCAGTAAAAAGTTAGGCAGGTGAAGTCTCTCCGCGCTGGATGGCTTTTAAACGGGCAATAATCGGGTCTTTGGAAAGTGAGGAAAGCTGCTCTGCCTGTGCGATTAAAAAGTCGATTTTTTCAGGCTTTCCATATTCCATGTAATATCCGGCAAGCAGGGTATAGTTTTTACCGATGTCGGTATGGGTTGCAATGCCGAATTCCAAAAATGCGGCAGCCTCTTTTTTCAACCCCTGTTCTGTCAGTAGTTCAGCAATTCTTGCAAGGGAGCGGCTCAGTGTGACATAGTTGTTGTCATAATCGGTCAGGTCGGTTAAGTTGCCGACACCGTATTCCAATTTTAAATCGGTGTTCGTAAAACCTGACAGATTTAAAATCTTTTTTTCTTTTAAAGCTTCAATTGTATGCCACTCCTTTAAGATACGTTCATCCTGCGTATCCGGACAGGTCAGTGTATCCGGAATCCGGATGTAATCCAGTCCGGAAATATCTTTTTTCCGCACAGAATTGGCTTCCGACTCCCGTTTCCAGAAGGTTTCATTGTTAATTTTCTCTTTTTTTGAATTTTTTTTCATATTATGTTGAAGCAGAAATAATATTAGTATAAAATAAGGCAGTATCAGTTTCATAATTTATCCTTTACATTGGGATAATCACAGAAATGGAGCAAGTGTGAAAAATCCTTAAATTCAAGATTTTTCACACGGCAGTTTTGTGCCGCAGGCGTCACAAAGCTGCGCTTATCGCAGAACTGAATAAATTCAGTCCGCGATTCCTCCGGCATTAAAATGCCTGCGGAATGGAGAAGAAAATGATTAATTTTAACAATAAAAAAAACAAGCAAATTTTTTCTGCAATTATCATTATTATTTTAGTATTGGCAATGGTTGTGCCGATGGTGGCATCAGCCCTGCTTTACTAATCATAACCTAAATAAGGCAAAGTGGCAAGTTTTACTTAAAGACCTGCCGGAATGGAGAGTATATGAATCCGGGAAAAGTATCAAATTCGATTTTGAAGCGTTCTGTTTTAAAGCAGATAAAAAAACGTGAAGAATATGCGGCGAAACCGGCGATTGGTGTAGACTGTGCGTATATCAGCCTGCAAAAGAAAGACAAGCCTGCGGTGGTGAGTGCGGCAGCGGCTGCAACGGGGGACATTGCAGCGAAAAATCCGGTACAGCGAGCCGCCAATAATATTTATGCAGGCGGCGGAATTCCCGTGGCGGCGGAGTGTACGGTGCTTTTACCGCTGTCCGCAGAGGAGGCGAAGCTGCGGGAAATCATGGAAACGCTCCAAAAGCAGTGCGAACCGCTGGGTATCCAGATTTCCGGCGGACATACGCAGGGCAGTGCAGCGGTTTTAGAACCGGTTGTAACGGTGACGGTAATCGGGCTGTGTGACGGGAAAAATTTATCGGCGAAAAATATTCATCCGGGACAGGACGTGATTCTGACAAAGTGGATTGGTATCAGCGGCATCCGGCAGATTATTGCAAAGAACCGCCCGGAAATTTTACGGTTTTACAGAGAAGACGTGATTGAAAAGGCACAGGGAAATGCACAGGATATGTCCGTTGGGGAAGAAGCGTTTCTTGCTGCACAGGCAGGCGTGACCGGTATGCACGATGTTTCTGAGGGCGGCATTTTTGCAGCACTGTGGGATATGGCAGAAGCCGGAAAAGTCGGACTGGATATTGATTTTAAAAAGATTCCGGTCAGACAGGAGATTATTGAAATTTGTGAAATTTTTGACGTAAATCCATATGAATTGGAATCTTGTGGTGCTTTGTTAATGACAGCGGATAACGGACATGATATAATAAAAATATTGTCTGATGCAGGAATTAAGGCATCTGTCATTGGAAGAACAACGGCAGACCACAATAAAATTTTGCGCAATGACGATGAGGTACGGTATTTGGACACACCGAACCGGGACGAGGTATATCGTTTTATATAAGTCTTGGATTACAGCGAAAGGCGGATGAATGTATGAGAGAAAAGATATTAAATATGCTGGAAAAAAACAGCAGAATCGATTTAAAAGACATGGCGGTTATGCTTGGCATGACAGAGGTGGAAGTCGCCAATGAAATCGCGGATATGGAAAAAGAGCATGTCATCTGCGGTTATAATACCCTGATTAACTGGGACAAGACAAGTGAAGAAAAAGTAACAGCCCTGATTGAAGTGAAAGTCACACCGCAGCGCGGATTGGGATTTGACAGCATTGCAGAGCGCATTTATAAATATGATGAGATTACATCGGTTTATTTAATGTCCGGTGGATTTGACTTTACGGTCATTATTGAAGGCAAGACGATGAAATCAGTGGCACAGTTTGTAGCCAATAAGCTTTCACCGCTGGATTCGGTACTCAGCACATCCACACATTTTGTACTGAAAAAATATAAGGATTACGGCAGGGTATTGGATGCAGAAGAAAAAGATGAAAGGATGCTGGTGACACCATGAGAAATCCATTGTCAAAGAAAATAATCGGTATTGAACCGTCAGGAATCCGTAAATTTTTTGATATTGTCAGTGAAATGCCGGATGCGATTTCTTTAGGTGTCGGAGAACCGGATTTTGATACACCGTGGAATGTCCGCGAAGAAGGCATTTATACGCTGGAAAAGGGAAGAACATTTTATACATCCAATGCAGGTTTAAAAGAACTGCGCGAAGAAATCAGCCGGTATGTAAGCCGTAAATATGATCTGCACTATGACCCGCTGCATGAAATTTTTGTCACGGTCGGCGGCAGTGAAGCGATTGATGTGGCATTGCGCTGTATGACAGATCCGGGGGATGAGGTGCTGATTCCCCAGCCGAGTTACGTATCGTATCTGCCGTGTGCAGTCATGGCGGATGCCGTGCCGGTGCCGATTGAATTAAAGGCGGAAAATGATTTTAAGCTGACAAAAGAACAGCTTTTAAACAGCATTACGGATAAGACCAAGATACTGGTACTGCCATATCCGAACAATCCGACCGGTGCAATTATGACGAAGGAAGAACTGGAAGAACTTGTTCCGGTGATTATTGAAAAGGATTTATATGTCATTTCCGATGAAATTTATGCGGAACTGACATATGGAGGAAAGCGCCACTGTTCGATTGGTTCACTGCCTGGCATGAAGGAGCGGACCATTGTGATTAACGGCTTTTCAAAGGCATTTGCAATGACCGGATGGCGCTTAGGCTATGCCTGCGGACCTGCCCCGGTCATTGAACAGATGGTAAAACTCCACCAGTTTGCGATTATGTGTGCACCGACGAACAGCCAGTTTGCGGCAGTGGAAGCGTTGAAAAATTGTGACATGGAGGTTGAAATGATGGTAGAGGCATATGATCAGAGAAGACGTTTTCTGCTCAATGCCTTTAAAGAGATGGGACTGGAATGTTTTGAGCCGTATGGCGCATTTTATGTATTTCCGTCAATTAAGAAATTTGGGATGACATCAGAGGAATTTGCAACAAGGTTACTGAGTGAACAGGAGCTGGCAGTAGTACCGGGAACAGCTTTCGGAGCATCAGGTGAAGGCTTTGTGCGCATTTCTTATGCGTACTCCATCGAAAATTTAAAGGTGGGATTAGAAAGAATACAGAAGTTTATAGAGTCCTTGGGAGGAAATGATGGCAGAATTTAGCGTAGAATATATCAATCCTTTTTTAATGGCGGCAACCAGCGTGATTAAAGATATTTGCCAGGTCGATATGAAAATTGGCAGACCGTATGTAAAGACAACGGAGTTTGCAAGTGATTCCGTGATTATTATGATTGGTGTGACAGGAGAAGTGCGCGGACAGGTTTTAATGTCATTTCCGGAAGCACATGCGCTCCATGTAGCCTCCAAGATGATGATGGGGATGCCGGTTACGGCACTCGACGATATGTCTGCCAGTGCGATTAATGAGCTGGGCAATATGATGATGGGAAATGCGGCAACGATTCTTTCGACAAAAGGCATTGCCATGGATATCACACCGCCGACTTTATGCCGCGGAAATGTTTATTTAAAGCAGTCTTACAGTCAGAATATCTGTGTTCCGCTGACAAGTGATGAGATTCATATGGAACTGGATATTGCAATTAATGTGAATTAATTATAATACACGGCGGAGGCATTGACGGATAGGACGGTGCAGTTGTGTAACTGGTTGATTGCAGGATCAGAAAGGGGAAAAGATGTTAAATATTGTATTACATGAACCGGAGATGCCGGCGAATACCGGAAATATCGGAAGAACGTGTGTGGCGGCGGGCGCAAGACTGCATTTGATTGAACCGCTCGGCTTTAAGCTGAATGAAAAGATGTTAAAGCGTGCCGGACTGGATTACTGGGACAAGCTGGATGTAACGGTCTATGATGATTATGCGGATTTTCTGGAAAAGAATCCCGGCGCAAAGATTTACATGGCAACGACAAAGGCGCAGAAGACCTACTGTGATGTGTCTTATGAGGACGACTGCTATATTATGTTTGGCAAGGAAAGTGCCGGAATTCCGGAAGAAATTCTGGTCGATAATGAGGAAACGTGTATCCGTATCCCGATGATTGGCGATATCCGTTCCCTGAATCTGTCCAATTCCGTTGCAATCGTGCTGTATGAAGCACTCCGCCAGCACAATTTTGAAACGATGAATCTGGAAGGGCATCTGCACAGACTGCACTGGAAAAGTGAATGAATATAAGAATAGCATGAAAAAATGGTAGTCGTAGACATCTCTATTTTAAGAGGTACGGAATTTGTTCATCAGTTCCCTGGCGGCGTTGAAGTAACATTAGACATTCCGGCAGGCTATGAGGAAGCCAATACAAAGGTATTCCGTATGGAAGCAGACGGAACGGCAACAGATATGCAGGCAGCCTGCAAGGACGGCAAAGCAGTCTTTGTAACCAACCATTTCAGTACCTATGTTATTGCAGAACAGGCAAAGACGGCAGAGGAAGCACCGAAGGTTGTGAATGAAAATGTTTCAACCACACAGACCGAAGCTGCAAAAGCAGAAAATACAAAGAATGAAACCGTAAAAACAGGCGATACCGCCAATGCAGGATTATATGTAATGCTGATGGCAGTCATGTTTATCGGTGCAGGCATTCTGGTCATCGGAAAACGTAAAGATTTATTTACAAAATAGAATTAGAAGCAAAAGTAAATATAAAGTTGTAAAAGACTGAAAATAAAAGCCGGCGTATAAAGTAAGCAGAAAAGCAAAACTTTATACGTCGGCTTTTTACAGTGTAATATTTTTCAAAGCCAAGTGCCACCGGCGAAAGCCATTGCCGTTCCGTTCGCCACGCCCCCGGTAAAAAAATCATCCGCGGTCCGAAGTCAAGTGCCAACGGTGAGGAACGCGGATGATTTTTTTACCTATTACCTACTTAAAGCCAGTGTAAAAATAAACTCTGTGCCGACGCCGATGGTGCTGACGACATCAATCGTTTCATTGTGTGCCTGTAAAATTTCCTTAGTGATAGAAAGGCCAAGGCCGGAGCCTTTTTTGTCGCGGCCGCGGGATGCATCGGATTTATAAAAGCGGTCCCAGATTTTATCAAGACTTTCCTTTGAAATACCGGAGCCGTTGTCCTTGACGGAAATATAGGCTTTCTCACCTTTTTCCCGCACGGAAATGTAAATCACGGAATTTTCGTGGCTGAATTTAATTGCGTTGTCGACAAGGTTGTAAATAACCTGTCCGATTTTGCTTTTATCGGCTTTGACGGAACAGGTTTCCGCGGAAAAGGTCAGCTGGAACTGAATCCGCTTCTTTTTACACGTTCCCTCAAAGGTTTCAATCGTGTGCTTGATAATCGAATTGACATCAAATACGGACAATTCAAGCCGCACGGTTTTCGGGTCTAATTCATTCAGCGTTAAAATGTTGCTTGTCAGCTTCGTCAGCCGGTCCGTTTCAAACAGTACAATATCAATATATTTTTTTGCCATTTCCGGCGGAATCGTACCGTCTGCAATGGCTTCCAGATATCCCTTAATCGATGTCAGCGGTGAGCGGAAATCGTGGGAAATGTTGGATAGGAACTTCTGCTGGAACTGGTCGGATTCGTCCAGCTTTGATGCCATATAATTTAAGGAAGCGGACAGCCGTCCGATTTCATCAATATCATTTTTGACATCAATTTTATAGGCGAGATTTCCTTTTCCGTATTCCTTTGTCGCTTTGATAATGCCGTTGAGCGGTTTGTGAATCTGGACAAAGTACAGTGCGATAAAGCTGAGGCTTAAAAGCATTACCATAACCAGTGTGATGTAGTTGGTATTAAAGGTTGTGTATACATTATCGGTAATCACATTTTCATCTAAATGCACAACCACATAGCCTTTCATCGTAAAGGAGCTGGTTATCGGTGCGAAGACACTTAAACAGGTACAGTCAAGCATACCGTAAAAATCGCCGGTCTGCGTGTGTTTTGTCCCCAGACTGGTATAATCAAAGCCATCAATGGTGTATAAAATATCTTTTGTGTTATGCTCCTGTGCATAAGCTGTATCCAGAATGATATTGCCTGCGGTGTCGATAAACATAATGCGTGTATCGTTGAGCAGGGCAACGGTTCTTAATTCGGTTTCAACGATACGCAGGTGCTCCTCACTGAAATAGTCATCGGCGTATTCACTTGAAATCGACAGTGCCTGCTTGTACAGGGCATCTGTATAGTAGTTGTAAACCTTTGCATAGTCGATGCGGTAGCTGATAAAAGTCACGCCTAAAAAGCCGAGCAGGGCAACTGCCGCATAGACAAAAAGGTATTTGGTTAAAAGATTAAATTTCATAATTGAAAACAATCCTTTCCGGTGTTATGACGGTTTTATTTCATCTTTGTGGATTACCGGCGTGTTACAAACTTGTAACCGATGCCCCATACCGTTTCAATCGACCAGTTTGCGTGGTCTTTGATTTTTTCACGGATTCGCTTGATATGGACATCGACCGTCCGGGTATCTCCGATATATTCATAACCCCAGATGTGGTCTAAAAGCTGTTCCCTTGTAAAGACCTGATTCGGCGAAGAAGCCAAAAAGTAGAGCAGTTCCAGTTCCTTCGGCGGCATTTCCACCGTCTTTCCGCAGTATTGTACGGAATAATTGCTGAGATTGATAATCAGATCAGGGTATTCCACGCACTGCACAGTTGCACCGACCGGCGCGGATTCCGCCGGCATCTGGCAGCGGCGTAAAACTGCCTTGACGCGGGCAACCAGCTCCTTTGTTTCAAACGGCTTGATAATATAATCATCAGCCCCCAGTTCCAGTCCGAGTACCTTATCAAAGGTTTCGCCCTTGGCGGATAGCATGATAATCGGTACATTGTTGGACTTGCGGATTTCACGGCAGACTTGATAGCCGTCAATACCCGGAAGCATTAAGTCCAGTAAAATGAGGTTCGGGCGGAAAGTGTCAAGCTGGAGCAGGGCACTTTCGCCGTCATAAACAATCTTTGTTTCAAAACATTCTTTTGTCAGATAAAGAGAAATGAGTTCTGCAATATTTTCGTCATCGTCAACAATCAGTATTTTTTGTTTTGTCGCCATGTAAAAATCCCCCTTTTATTTAAAATCTACAATGGTTACACCGGTGTCGCCCTCGCCGATTTCGCCGAGACGGAACGACTTGATATAAGGAACACCGCGCAGGTAGGCGGTAACGCCGTTTCGCAGCGCACCGGTGCCTTTTCCGTGTACAATGCGTACCTGCGGAATTCTTGAAATGTACGCATCGTCTAAATATTTGTCCAGTTTGGCAACCGCTTCGTCAACGGTCAGTCCCAAAAGATTGATTTCATGGGAAATCGAAGCCGCCTTGGACATCTTGATTTTGCCGGAACCGCCAGCCCCCTTCGGTGCTTTTTTAGCTTCTTCCGGGTCTTTGTAGCCGACAAGAATCTCTAAGTTATTGATTTTTGTCTTGGTGCTTAAACTGCCCATCTGTACGGTGATTTCGCCCTTCGGACTTGGCGGTGCGGTCACGGTGCCGATTAAGTTCATGCTTAGAACGCGCACATGTGTGCCGACTTTAAATTCGGAAATGTCGTGTGCCTTATGTGCTTTCGGCTTTGCTGCCTGGACGGAAAGTTTTTCCTGACGTTTATTCATCTTGTCACGGATGGCACTGCGCTGTTTTTCCAGTTCTTTTACGGTCATGCCGTGCTTGTTCATCGTCTTAATCGTCTGGTCGGCATATTCTTTGGCATCTTTTAAAATCGCCGCCGCTTCTTCGTTGGCTTTGCGCAAAATTTTGTCGCGGCGTTCATCTAACCGGTCGGATTTTGTCTTTAATTCGTCCTTTAACTGCTGGATTTCCTGCTTATAGGCATTGATTTCGGCACGTTCTTTTTCAATCGTAATGCGGCTATGCTCCAAATCGGAGAGCAGGTCTTCAAACTGTACGTCATCGGCATCCATGCGGGCAGAAGCATCTTTAATAATATAATCGGGCAGACCGAGCTTTTTGGAAATTGCAAAAGCGTTACTTTTTCCCGGAATACCGATTAATAAGCGGTAGGTTGGACGCAGGGATTCCACGTCAAATTCACAGCAGGCATTTTCCACGCCGTCCGTGGTGAGTGCATACACCTTAATCTCGCTGTAATGTGTGGTCGCCATGGTTGTAATGCCGCGTTTGTGCAAATCATTTAAAATGGAAATGGCAAGTGCCGCACCTTCTGTCGGGTCTGTTCCCGCACCGATTTCATCAAATAAAATCAGGCTGTGTGCATCGGCTTCCTTTAAAATGCTGACGGTGTTTGTCATATGGGAAGAAAATGTACTTAAACTCTGCTCAATGCTCTGTTCATCACCGATATCGGCAAATACATTGTCAAATACGGCAAGCTCGGAGTGGTCGAGAGCCGGAATGTGCAGACCGGACTGCGCCATTAAGGTCAGCAGTCCCACGGTCTTTAAAGAAACCGTTTTACCGCCGGTATTCGGACCGGTGATAATAAGCAGATTAAAATCCTTTCCTAAATAAATGTCGATTGGCACAACCTTATGCGGGTCAATCAGCGGGTGACGTCCCTTTTTAATATTGATATAATTGTTGGTATTCATAACCGGGCAGCTGCATTTATATTGCTTGGACATCTGTGCCTTTGCAAAAATGAAATCCAGCGTAGTCAGTACCTGAAAATCCGTTAACAGTTCATCGGTAAATTCAGATGCCTTTGCGCTTAATTCTGCAAGAATGGCTTCAATTTCAGCCTGTTCCTTTAATTCAAGCTCGCGGATATCATTGTTTAATTTGACAACCGCCGCCGGTTCGATAAAAAGAGTTGAACCGGTTGCAGACTGGTCATGCACCATGCCGGGTACCTGCGATTTGTATTCGGCTTTGACTGGAAGACAGTATCTGCCGGAGCGTGAGGTGATGACAAAATCCTGTAAGCAGTTACGCACGGAAGAAGAATTTAACATCTTATTTAATTCGGTGTGAATCCGTTCAGCGGCAAGCACCTTCTGACGGCGGATACTGCGCAGATTTGCACTGGCATCATCGCTGATTTCATCTTCTGAGAGAATACAGCGCTTAATTTCTGTATTTAACGGTGTCAGCGGTTCAAGTGCATGAAAATATCCCGTTAAGGAATCGGTGGTATCTTCGTAATAATTTTTTACCCTTGCCGCCGCGGTCAGCAGGGAACTGATATGCAGTAACTCTACCGTATTTAAGGAGCTGCCGATTTCAAGACGTTTTACGGAAGCGCCGACATCATGTACACCGCCAAAAGAAACAGCCCCCTTTGCATAGACACGGGAAAGGGCATCACTGGTTTCTGAAAGAGCAGCGTTAATATCGTGGATGTCCGTCATCGGCACCAGCTTTTTTAAGCGTTCCTTTGCTTTATCGGAAGCCGCAAAAGATACTAAGCGGTCAATAATTTTATCATATTCAAGAGTCGTTAAAGACTTGTAATTCATTCATTTCTCCAATCCGGAAATGCAGGGTCTTGCAGACACGGAATCTGTGGCATTTCCGGCACAGATTCCATTTTATTGTACCGCATTTGAAACAAAAATTCTACTATGGATATAAGAATTTACAAGTAGGTCATAAATTGTTCATAACTGTCCGTTATAATAAAATTAATTTTGCAGTTCAATAAAAGTTAGGTTATGGTGACAGAAAAAATGGGAAACACAGAACATAAGGAAGAAGACTCCTTTGCTTTATATACGGAAAAAATCGTACCCAAGCCGTCCGTGAAGTACCGCAGACTAATCCGCGCGGCAAAGTTTTTTGTGGCGGCAGTGCTGTTTGGTTTGATTGCAAGCGGTGTGATGCTTCTCGTATATCCGGCATTGGAAAAAAGAATGGTTCAGAGGAATACGGACAAAGAAATTCTGACCATTGAAAAGGATGAATATCCGAGTGAAGAACAGGATAATACGGAAACAAAAGAAACGACAGCCGATGACAATTATGAGGCAGTGTTACAGACAACCGATGCGGCAGCTTTAAAAAATGTTGCTACGGCGGCGATTAAATCACTGGTATTAATTGACGTCTATAAGACCGATATGGGAAATATCCTGACGGAAACACAGAGTGCGACAGAAACGGTCGGACTTGTAATCGGACAGGTCAATTCAGAATATATTATTTTGACGAATGCGGAGGTTGTGCGTGATTCGTCGTCACTGGTCGTAAAGGTTTCAAAAGCGACAGAAGTCGATGCCGAGCTGGTTGGAAGCGATACGGATACCGGCATTGCGATTGTCAGTGTCAAGGAATCGCAGATTCCGTCCAAAGAAAGAAGTTCGATTGTAACAGCGCAGTTAGACAACTCTTACAGCATACAGCAGGGGGATATTGTCGTTGCGGCAGGCAGGCTTTACGGACAGAATAAGACGGTTGATTACGGCATGGTTTCAGGCATTTCAACAAAAAGCGGTGTCGATAACAGCTATGAGATTATCAGCACGGGACTTGCGGGCATAGAAGGCGATTACGGTTATCTTTTTAATATGAAGGGAAATGTTGTCGGCATTTCCATGAAGAATACAAAGACGACATTTTCAGTGCTTGGCATTTCGGATTTAAAATCAATGATACAGGAATTATCCAACGGGAACAGTCCGGTATATTTCGGCATTAAAGGGCAGAATGTAACCGGTACAATGGCAACGCGCTATGGACTGCCGGTGGGAATTTACGTAACGGATATTGAACTGGACTCTCCGGCATATGCGGCGGGAATCCAGCCGGGGGATATTATTACCGAGATTGACGGAAATATGGTTTTGACAATTCAGGCATTTAGTGAGAAACTATATCAGTGTGAAAGCGGTCAGCAGATTTCTATTACAGCCAAACGGTTTGGCGGGGATGAATATAAGGATATGACATTTAACGCCGTAATTGCGGTGAAATAAAGTATATAATCCGGCTGGCGGCAGGAGAAATGAGAAAAGGAAAGGGCAGATTATGCATTTTATTGAAAAATTTAAGGACGGAGACAGAATCTCCGATGTTTACCTTTGTAAGTCCAAATCAACAGCACTCACAAAGTCAGGAAAAGAATATGAAAATGTGATGCTTCAGGATAAGACCGGACAAATGGATTCCAAAATATGGGACCCGTCTTCCGGCGGTATCTGTGACTTTGATGCCATGGATTATGTTGCAGTAACGGGACAGGTTATCAGCTTTAACGGCGCATTACAGTTAAAGATTGAAAGAATCCGCAAGGCAGACGAAGGAGAATATGTTCCGTCTGATTATATTCCATGTTCTAAGTATGATATCGAAGAAATGTATACAGAACTCATGCAGTATATAGGCAGTGTGAAGAATGAGTATCTTTCGGCACTGTTAAAGAGCTTTTTTACAGACGATGCCGATTTTATTGCAAAGTTTAAGAGCATTGCGGCAGGAAAGACGGTACACCACGGCTTTTTGGGCGGATTATTAGAGCATAGTTTAAGTGTAACCAGACTGTGTGTAAAGATTGCGGAAAATTATCCGTTTTTAAACCGCGATTTACTGATTACATGTGCGGCGCTTCACGATGCCGGAAAAGTAAAGGAACTCGCACCGTTCCCAAAGAACGATTATACGGACGAGGGTAATTTCCTCGGACATATTGTAATGGGTTATGAAATGATTCAGCAAAAGATTGCAGGCATTGAAGGTTTTCCGCCGGTGCTGGCTTCCGAAGTCGGACACTGTATTTTATCCCATCACGGCGAGCTTGAATACGGTTCTCCGAAAAAACCTTGTATTATGGAAGCGGTAGCACTGTCCATGGCAGATAATATGGATGCCAAAATGGAAACGTTTAAAGAGGCACTGGAAGCCAAAGACACCAACGAATGGCTTGGTTTTAACCGGTGGCTGGATGCAAATATCAAAAAGACACTGTAGAGGTAAATGTGAAAAGCGAATTTAAAAAAGACGATTGTGTGACACTGCACATTGAGGATATCGGAACGGGTGGCGAAGGCATCGGAAAAGCGGACGGATTTACATTTTTTGTAAAAGATGCCATTGTCGGCGATGTTATCGAAGCCAAAATTATGAAATTAAAGAAAAATTATGGCTATGCAAGACTGATGAAAGTGCTTACACCATCTAAAGACCGTGTAGAGCCGAAATGTCCGGTCGCAAGGCAGTGCGGCGGCTGTCAGATACAGGAAATGCGTTATGAAGCCCAGCTTGCTTTTAAGCAGAAAATGGTACAGAACAATTTAGAGCGTATCGGCGGACTTTCGGACTTTGAAATGTACCCTGTAATCGGCATGGAAACACCGTATGCATACCGTAATAAGGCACAGTTTCCGGTCGGGGAAGATAAGGATGGCAATATTGTCATCGGATTTTATGCCGGAAGAACACATCATATTGTGGAGCAGACAGACTGCTGTATTGGTGCGCCGGAAAACGGCGAAGTGCTTCGCAAAGTCAAGGCATATATGCAGAAAAATCAGATTCGCCCGTACAATGAGGAACACCACAGCGGGATTGTGCGCCACATTTTAATCCGCACCGGCTATCATACTAAAGAGATTATGGTCTGTCTGATTGTCAATGCGGCCAAGGCTTCCTGCTTAAAAAATGCAGAACAGCTCACAGAATCGCTGCGTGAAATGGACGGCATGACTTCGGTGATGGTGAATTTCAACACGGAAAAGACGAATGTGATTCTCGGCAAAAAAAGCGAGGTGCTGTGGGGACAGCCGTATATTGAAGATTTTATCGGCGATGTAAAATATCAGATTTCACCGCAGTCTTTCTTTCAGGTAAATCCGATGCAGACGGAAAAGCTGTATGCAAAGGCACTTGAATATGCGGGACTGACCGGAAATGAAACAGTGTGGGATTTGTACTGCGGTATCGGAACGATTTCGTTATTCCTTGCAAAAAATGCACGCAAGGTATACGGCGTGGAAATTGTGCCGCAGGCAATTGAAGATGCCCGCAATAATGCAAAGCGCAACGGTATCGACAACGCAGAGTTTTTCGTGGGCAAGGCAGAAGAAGTCGTACCGGCATTTTATGAAAAAGCCCTAAAGCAGGTGCAGGATTCGGAAGCCGGTAAGAGTATCCACCCGGACGTGGTCGTTGTAGACCCGCCAAGAAAGGGCTGCGAGGAAATACTGCTTGAAACGATTGTGAAAATGCAGCCACAGCGGATCGTCTACGTAAGCTGCGACTCGGCGACACTGGCGCGTGATTTAAAATTTTTAAGTGCCAACGGCTACGCCGTAAAGAAAGTCCAGCCGGTAGACCAGTTTGGACATAGTGTTCATATTGAGACGGTTGTCCTTTTGTCCCAACTGAAATAAACGCCGGATGATTATATTAATGTCACGATTGAACTTGATGATGTGGATATAACATCTGCAGAGACTAAGGCAACATATGATGAGATAAAGAAGATAGCAGGCAGCCACAGTGCCCAGAAGATAAAGAAAGTGCAATTGTGGAGGCATTGAAGCATTTTAAGATGATTCAGCAGAAATAAAAGGAGTTTGATAAATTGGAAGTTGGAGGATACACGCATGAAAATTGTAATCATTAATGGAAGTGCCAGAAAAGGAAACACGCTGACAGCAATCAATGCATTTATAAAAGGAGCATCAGAAAAGAATGAAATTGAAATCATTGAACCTGACAAACTCAACATTGCACCATGCAAGGGATGTGGTGTCTGTCAATGCTCTAAGGGATGCGTCGATAAGGATGATACAAATCCTACAATTGATAAAATTGCTGCCGCAGATATGATTCTTTTTGCTACACCAGTTTATTGGTGGGGAATGTCAGCACAAT
>ENA-OYEE01000007-OYEE01000007.1-human-gut-metagenome-genome-assembly--contig:-NODE-7-length-73264-cov-8.516166_pt1 | contig 73264 bp, 59 predicted proteins | sample MGYA00243556_ERZ652917 | MGnify/ENA primary metagenome ERZ652917 (study PRJEB26926, sample SAMN06164646) | human gut metagenome | biome: ENVO:00009003; feature: ENVO:2100002; material: ENVO:00002003... | reverse complement strand
GGCGGTTTGCGTAGCTGTCCTGATCGATCTTGAGCCAGTCGGCCAGAGTCAGACGTGCGGAGCGGAATGCGGTATCGCCGGAGGTGATGGGGCACACCACAACGCCGACCATTGCCAGCGCGATGCCCACACCGCCCATGGTCTTGGAGCAGACATCGTAAATGGCCTTGGACTGGCCCATGGCCAGCGCCTGTGCCAGACCGGTGTTCAGGCCGCCGGTAACTTCGTACAGGCTGCAGCCTGCAGCGGCCCAGATCAGGGCGATGACGCCCTCGCAGACCATTGCGCCGTAGAACACGAAGTGGCCCTGCTTCTCACTCTTCATGCAGCGTGCCATCAAAGGCGACTGGGTGGAGTGGAAGCCGGAGATCGCACCGCAGGCCACCGTGATGAACATGAAGCTCCAGATGGGGGTGCCCGACGGATGCATGCTGCCGAAGTGATCCCAGATCTCCGGGATGGTGTAGGCGGGATTGGTGAAGATGCCGAAGATGACGCCGACGGCCATGATGATCAGGCAGATGCCGAAGATGGGGTAGATCTTGCCGATGACCGTGTCGATGGAGATAAAGGTCGCGATAAAGTAGTACACCAGGATGATGATGAGCCAGAACAGCAGCGAGGTGAGCACGCCGGAAGCACCGCTCTGGCTGCACAGCTCCACGATCAGGCCGGCGGGGCCCACCGCGAACACGGTGCCCACCATGATGAGCAGCACCACCGAGAACACGCGCATGACGTTCTGCATCACAGGGCCTAAGTATTTGCCGGTGATCTCGGCGATGGAAGCGCCGTCGTTGCGCTCACTCATCATGCCGGAGAAGTAGTCGTGCACACCGCCCGCAAAGATGGTGCCGAAGGTGATCCACAAAAAGACCACCGGGCCCCACAATGCGCCCTGCATGGCACCAAAAATGGGGCCAAGGCCGGCGATGTTCAGCAGCTGAACGAGGAACAGCTTCCACTGGGGCATCACAACGTAGTCCACGCCGTCATTGATGCGCACAGCAGGCGTTTCACGGTCGTCCGGGCCGAAGGTGTTGTCCACGATCTTACCATAGACAAAGTAGCCCACGATCAGGATCGCCAGACAGAGTAAGAAACTGATCATACCAGAAACCTCCTTTTTCTTCGTGCCGGAAAGGTGGAAACATTTTCCATATTTTCCATCTATTCCGGCCAGCTTTCTGGGTCTATGTTAACATATTTTTCATAAAAGTGATAATATGCTTCTGGTATAGGGGCATATCAAAGGCCATATACCAGCAAAGTTTTTTAGCCGATGCTTCGTTTCTTTTTCGTGCGATTCATCAACAAAAAGACAGCCGCAGCGCATAAAGCGCCGCGGCTGTCGGCCAAATTCCTTTGCTTTCCGGTTTTTCTGCATTCCGATGTTTTGCCAGTTCTTAACCGGTTTCGGCGGTCATTTCACGGTCAGAGCCGCCTGCTTGTGCAGCAGTTGCACAAAGGTCTGCTCCTCCGGGCGCAGGGTCCCCCTGTCCGGATAGACCAGAACATCCTTCATACGTTGGCGCTGGGCCGGACACTTCCTGAGCACCAGATGATACTGCTCCAGCGCCCGCCGGGGCATGGGCGACGCCCACATATAGGCATTGGGCAGGTTCTGCAGGATGGAGAACTGGCTGCACCGCTCGTACACATGGATGCGGCGGTTCGGGTTCGTATGCCAGCGCAGGCCGCTGTCCTCACCGCCGGGCAGCTGGAAATCACCGTGCAGGACCTCCATATAGCTGTTCAGCTGGGTGATGTCGGTCACCTCGCACTTTGCCAGCGGGCCTTCGCGGTTGGTCAGCAGCCGGTATTCAAACTCCATCACCGGCTCCCGGTGCAGGCCGTGACGGTCGCAGTAGCGGCGGTAGTAATCCTCATCCTCCTCCGCGTAGCGCAGCAGGGCCAGATGATAGCCCCGCCGCAGCACATGGTCCAGCGCTTCCATGGAGCCGGATTCCCGGATATGCACCCGCAGCTGCTGGCTGTCTGCCATCTGCTGCAAAAAATCCACCGTCGCGTAGGAAGCGTAGGTGGCGTGGGGCAGCACCACCCGCAGCTCCGCACAGCTGCTCTGCCTGCTGCGGGCGTCCAGATCCAGCCGGTCCACCTCGTCCAGCACCCGCTCTGCCTGCCGGATAAAATGCCGTCCCTGTTCGGTGGGGATCATGCCGGTGGACGAGCGCTCAAAGATACGGATGCCGTATTCCTCTTCCAGATTCTTGAGCGCCTTGCTCACATTGGGCTGGGCCGCATACAGCTGCTTTGCCGCCGCGCTCACCGAGCCCCACTTGCGGATGGCCACCAGATAACGCAGTTCCGTAATATTCATGTGACTGCCCCCTGTTCCAAAAATCATTCCTATTTTATCAAGCCGGGCGGCCGGCTGTCAAGCCAAATGCGGTTGACGCGCCCCGCGCAGCGTTTTATAATAAAAATGATGTATTTACAAAAAGGAGTTTAGCTGCTATGGAGACTACCTACCGCGTTCTGCGCATTGACGAACAGCTGTACGGCTGTGAGGAGCTGCCCGCCGGTCAGCCGGTGCTGTGCGATGTCACGCTGGCCGACGCCGCCGGGGCCCGGCGCACCCTGCCCTACCCGGACAAAGAGCTCACCCGCCTTGGCATCGACGAGGGCAGCACGGTCGTCCTGACCGCAGACGGAACGCTGAAAAAGGCATAAACACAGGAGGAACACATGAAAAAGATCAAAACCTCTGCCCTGATCGGTCTGGGCGCACTGGGCATCCTGTTCGGCCGCAAAATGCCCGGCGTGCAGGTCATCGCCGATGAGGACCGCATTGCCCGCTACTCTGCCGAGCCGGTCGTCTGCAACGGTGAAGAATGCAAATTCTCTTACGTCACCCCCGCCGAGGGCAGGCCGGTAGACCTGCTTCTGGTGGCCGTCAAGGCCACGGTGCTGGAACAGGCCATTCAGGACATTGCAAAGTTCGTAGGGCCGGACACCGTCATCCTCAGCGTGCTGAACGGCATCACCAGCGAGGAGCACATTGACGCAGCCTATCCCGGCCACACCCTGTGGAGCGTTGCCATCGGCATGGACGCCACCCGCACCGGGCGCACGCTGGTGTTCAATCAGGCGGGCAAGATCCAGTTCGGCGAGCGCAGCGGCGAGATGACCGACCGCGTGCAGGCCGTGGCCGACTATCTGGACGAGTGCGGCATTGCCAACGAGCCCTGCGGGGATATCCTTTACAAGCAGTGGAACAAGCTGATGGTGAACGACGGCCTGAATCAGGCCGCAGCCGCCTTCGACCAGCCCTACGGCGGCCTGCGCCAGCCCGGCGAAGCACAGGACATGATGCGCGCGGCCATGCAGGAGGTCATCCGGCTGGCGAACCTTGAGGGCGTGCCCCTGCCGCCGGACAACGATGTGAGGTTCATCGACGCCATGATGCCCACCTTCAACCCCGATGGCATGCCCAGCATGCGGCAGGATGTGCTGGCAAAGCGCCCCACCGAGGTAGAGGAGTTTGCCGGTGTGGTGCGCCAGCGGGCCAAGAAGTACGGGATGCCCACCCCTGCCAACGACTTTTTCTACACCCGCATCCGCGAGATCGAGGCGGGATATGACCAGTAAGGAGCCGCCCATGCATACGCTTTATTTCACCCGCCACGGAGAAACCGTCTGGAACGTTGAAAACAAGATCTGCGGCATGACCGACAGCCCCCTCACCGAGCGGGGCCGGCAGCAGGCCCGGGAGCTGGGCGAAGCCGTCAAGGCCAGCGGGGTGCACATCGATGAGATCCTGTACTCTCCCCTGTCCCGCGCCGCCGACACCGCCATGGCCATTGCCGAGGCCACCGGCCTGCCCGCCCGGTGTGAGCCGCGCCTGCGGGAGCAGTGCTTTGGCAAATACGAGGGCACGCCCCGCAACGGCGGCGAGTTCCGCGTTTCCAAGACCCACTTTGCCGACCGCTACGACGGCGGCGAGAGCATGATGCAGCTGGCCCAGCGCATCTATAACCTGCTGGACGAGCTGAAGGCCGACACCGGCAAGACCTATCTGCTGGTGGCCCACAACGGCATCGCCCGGGTGGTGCAGTCCTATTTCTACGACATGACCAACGAGGAATACGCAGCTGCGGGCATCAGGAACTGCGAACTGGTGGAATATCATTTTGAATGATGTTCGCAAAACGATTTAAAATGCCCTCCGCTTCGCTCTGGGCATCTTTAGCGGAACGATTATTTTTATAGAAAGAAAGCCGGAAAATCTGCGGATTTTCCGGCTTTCGCTTTTCACGGGAGGGAACTGGACGGCAAACGGCAGCGCGGGAGAAAGCAGGCTAGCCCTCTCCGTCAGTTCGTTACACTCACTGCCACCTCTCCCAAAGGGAGAGGCCTTGGCATAGCGGCAAAGTTACTGGCTCGAGTACAAAGCTTACGAGCGCGCCCGCTCCCCTGCGGGGAGCTGCCGCCGCAGCGGCTGAGGGGCCTTGAAATCGGCGCAACACAAAAAATCCTTTAGCGGAGCGACTTGGATTTTTTGTATGGAGCCCATCTTCTTTGGGGTTATTAGGGGCGAGCAGCCCCTGATTCATGGATCCAGCGCGTTGAAATCGCTGGTTGTTTTCTGGTTCTCTTTTGCAACCAAAAGAGAACATACCCGGCGGCGATGCATTTTGCAAAAGGCATCAAACTTTAAACACGCGACCACTCTCTGTGCGGGAAGCATCCCCCGTATCATAAAAATCAGCCTTTATACAGCCCAAACAGCTTGAGCAGCTTCTGCCAGAAGGTCAGGGGCACAGCCGCCGGTTCCGGCTGGGCTGCCGGGGCCGGGGCTGTGATGGCAGTGGTCTGCAAAGCAAACTGCACCGCACTCACCTCAGTGTTCTCTGCCGAGGTGAAGCTCTGCACCTCCCCGCCGCCGGAAAGACTGTTCAGCAGGCTGTCCAGCTGGGCACCCATGTCGATGCCGGAAACGCTGCTGCGCAGCTCGCCGGTGCCGCCGGTCAGCTGAGACGCCCCCTCCGCCAGCTGCGCAACGCCCGCCTTCAGCTGGGCTACACCGTCGGTGTAGGCGTTCAGGCCGTCGTCCAGCTGGACGTACTGGGCAGCAAGCTGGTTCACGCCGTCGGTGAGCACCGAGAGATTGCCCAGCATCCCGGTCAGCACACCGGCCAGCTGACGCACCCCGGCGTCAAACTCGCCGTAGCTGCCGTTCAGGGTGCTGCTGCCCTCGTGCAGCTGGGCGATGCCACCGTTCACCGTATCGAGATAGGTCTGCATGGCGTCGATGTTGGCTGTAGACCCCTGCAAAAGCAGGATCACATCCTTGAGCTGGGGCATCATCCACACCATGCCCTGCAGCTGCTGGATGGCCTTGGCGTTGCCCTCCTTCACCACATCCAGATCAAGGCCGTTTTCTTTGAGGATGTCCTTGTAGGCTTCAAAGCTCACCTGCTGCTCCAGCTGTGCCGCGCCCTCATCCAGCCGGGCAATGCCGTCCCGGATCTGGGTGGAGGCATCCAGCAGGGTGTTCAGCTCGTCGGTGGAGGCCGAGATGCCGTTCAGCGCGGTCTGCATCTGGGTGAGGGCGGCACGCACCCGGGCTGAGCCGCCAGTCAGAGCGGCAGAATTGCCGTTCAGGGTGTCGATGCCCGCCTGCACCTGCGCAATGCCGTCTGCCAGCGCGTTAGCACCATCGTCCAGCTGCACGGAACCGCTCTGCAGCTGTTCCAGCATCCCGGTCAGGTCCATATCCCCGAGGTCGAGGTTCAGGTTCAGCCGCACGCCATTCAGGGAAACGGCGTCCATGGCAAAGTCCGTCACATCGGCGGTGACGGTCACGTCGCTGTCCGCGCCCGGCAGCAGGATGTAGGAGAGCTGCTTTTTGCTGCCCACATTCGCCACCGTAGCGCCCGGTGCGCTGATGTTCCGGGCAAGGCCGGTGTCCAGACTCATGGTCACCTGCAGCGCGTAGTCGTCAAAAAAGCTGCCGGTGCAGTCCGGGTTGCGGCTCACCTGCAGCCGGATGGAAAGCGCACCGCTTTTGCCGCCCAGCTCGTCGGGGCTGATCTCTGCCCCGTCCAGCGTATAGGTCAGCTTTACCACCCACGGCAGGGCCGTGGCGGCGTCCATGGTGCCCTCATAATAGAGCTTGCCGTCCTCGGCCACATGCACCGTGACCGTATCGCCGCTCTGCTCCACGGCATCGCTCGTGGTCATGTTGCGCACGGCAGTGTAACTGCCGTGGTCCGCAACGGTGTCCCCCGCCTGCACGGAAAAGCTGTTCACGGCGTACACGCCGGTCACAGCACCGGAGGCCGTAAGGTTTGCATAAATGACCTCTTCCTTGGCAGCGGAGGCTGCTGCAAAAGCCGGCAGACTGCTGCCCGCCAGCAGGCAGCCCGCCAGTGCCAGCGCCGACACCCGGCGCACAAATCGATGTTTCATCTCGGTCAAGCCTCCTTCGGCTGTTTTTTCTTTTTTATAATGAGCGGGTCGGCCAGATACAAAAAGCCCGGCAGTGCCGAAAGCACGATGGCCAGCGACACCAGACTGCCCACGCCCAGAAAATTACCCAGCTGGCCCAGCAGCTGGTTTGTGGAAATGGCCCCCATCAGGAAGCCCACCACCGCCATAGCGCTGCCGGTGGTGCTGACCGAGGTGGTCACAGCAGACACTGTGGCTGCAACAGCTTCTTTGCGGCCCAGCGTCTCGCGGAACTCCTGATAGCGGTCGGAGAAGAGGATGGCGTAATCCACCGTAGCACCCAGCTGCACCGAGCTGATGATGAGGTAGGCAATGTAGAACACGTACTGGCCCCGGAAGTACGGGATGGCCAGATTGATCCAGATGGCGGTCTCGATGCTGAGCACCAGAATGATGGGCAAAAGCAGCTGGCGCTTCATGAGGAGCAGGATCAGGAACACCGCGCCGATGGCCAGCAGGTTCACCTTGACCATGTCGGCCGTGATGGTGTCCATCAGGTCATAGGTGCTCACGCCCTGACCGGCCAGATAATAATTGTCCGGGTAATATTGCTGCACCGTGGCGCGCACCCGCTCCACCAGCGCAAAGGCCCCATCGCCCTCGGTGTCGGCGTCCACGGTCAGCACCATACGGGTGTAGCCGCCGGAGACCAGCAGCCCCAGCGTATCCCCGGGCACGAACTCCGGCGGGATGGACGCGCCTGCGTTGTCCACATAGGAAAGGATGCCGGTCACCTCCGGGATGGCGTGCAGTGCATCCGAAAGCTTTTGCTGCGTGGCGGTGTCGCCCTCCGGCACCAGTACAACGTAGGTGTCGCTGCGGCCAAAGGTCTCCTCGATGGCGGCGGTGTCCGCACCCAGACGGGTGTTCTCGCCAAACATGTGGGCAGCACCGTAGTAATACTGGTTCGAGTTGGAGGCCAGATAGCTGGGCACCATCAGGACGACCAGCACCAGTGCCATGGGCAGCATGATGCGGGCCACAAAGCGGCCGAACTTGTCAAAGCTGGGCAGCAGGGGCCTGTGGTGGGTCTTATCCATCCACTTGTAGCACGCCAGCGTCAGCGCGGGCATGAAGGTGAACACGGTGACAAGGCTCAGCACCACGCCCTTTGCCAGCGCAAGACCCAGATCCGGGCCGATCTGGAACTGCATGAGCACCAGTGCCAGAAAGCCGATGACGGTGGTCAGGCCGCTGGACAGGATGGAGCCGGTGGATCTGCACAAGGCGTCCACCATGCACTCCTCCGGGCTGGCGCCGGGGTTTTCGGCCCGGCACTCCGCAAAGCGGTGGATCAGGAACACCGAGTAGTCCAGCGAAACCGCCAGCTGCAGGATGCTGCCCGCCGCATTGGTGACAAAGGAGATGGTGCCAAAGATGAGGTTCGTGCCGTTGTTGAGCAGGATGGCCGCCCCCAGACCCGTCAGCACCAGCAGCGGCTCTGCCCAGGAATCGGTGGTCAGGATCAGGATGAACAGCACATACACCACCGCGATGGCGGCGATCTTTGCCACCTCGGTCACAGTGGAGTTGGTGGCAACGGCAGTGGAGACCGCCGCGCCCTCCAGCGCGTTGCCCTCCCCGATCAGATCCCGCACGGCAGCCACGGCTTCCAGACGCTTCTCGTCCTCCACCGTCACGGTGAACAGGGCGCAGCCATCCTTATAATAGCTCTCCACCGTGGCGGTGTCCTGCATCTGCAAAGGCACCGTCACATCCAGACTGTCGTCCAGCCATGCAACGGAGGACACTCCATCAATGGCGGCAAGCTTTTCCTTGTACTCCAGCGCCTGCGGCACCGTCACATCCCGCACCATGACCCGCATGTTGGGGATGCCGCCGGTGAAAGCACCGTTCATCACCTCGATGGCGGTGGTGGAGGGGGATTCCGGCGGCAGATAGTCGTTGATATCATAATCCACCTGCACCCGGCTTGTGGCAGCCATGCTCAGCACAGCCGCCAGTGCAAACACCGCCAGCACCAGCCTGCGGCGGCGCACGATGGCGGTATAAAAACGTTTCATCAAAACAGGAGTTCTCCTTTCCGGATCCATAAAAAAACTTTTATCATTCTAACAGGTTTGATAAACGTTGGGAAGAGACAGTTTATGAATTTTGGCCCCGAATGCCGATTTTTTTGATTTTTCTGCCTTGACAACAAAAATAAATTCTGATATGCTCTTTTTCGGTTCATCGGAGGACCGTTTTCAACGTAATTTGAAACGGGCCGGATAAGATGCCGTGCAGACAGCGCCCCGCCGGAGGTTTCGTTGCCGTAGTGACGAAGCAGATCGAGGCAGGGCGTGCACTCACGGACATTTATCCGGCCCGTTTTTGCACCTTGTGCAGAAAGGAGGACGCCATGTCCAAGCAGCGGATCCAGCTTTCCGATCACTTTACCTATCCCCGCCTTTTGCGGTTCGTACTGCCCTGCATCGGCACCATGCTGTTCACCTCCATCTACGGCATCGTGGACGGCCTGTGTGTCTCCAACTTTGTGGGCAAGACGGCCTTTGCGGCGGTCAACATCATCATGCCGCTGCCCATGCTGCTGGGCACCATCGGCTTTATGCTGGGCACCGGCGGCAGCGCCATCGTGGGCATCACGCTGGGCGAGGGCGACCAGAAAAAGGCCGACCGCTATTTCACCCTGTTCCTGCTGGCGGCTCTGGTCTCGGTCAGTGTGCTGGCGGTGCTGGGCATTGTGTTCCTGCGGCCCATTGCCGTGCTGCTGGGCGCAAAGGGAGAGCTTTTGGACTATGCGGTGCGCTACGGACGCATCCTGATGGTGTCCCTGCCCACCTTTGCGCTGCAGAATATGTTCCAGAGCTTTTTCGTCACCGCCGAAAAGCCGCACCTCGGCTTCTGGTTCACCGTGGGCGCAGGCTGCACCAACATGGTGCTGGATGTGCTGATGGTGGGCGTCTGGGGCTGGGGCGTGGAGGGCGCTGCCATTGCCACCTTTATCAGCCAGCTGGTGGGCGGCGTGCTGCCGGTGTTCTACTTCATCGACCGCAGCAACTCCAGCCGCCTGCACCTGTGCCAGACGAAAGTTTATGGCGGCGTGCTGCGGGACGCCTGCATCAACGGCTCTTCCGAGCTGATGACCAACCTTTCCATGTCGCTGGTCAATATCCTGTATAACTTCCAGCTGCTGCGTCTGGCCGGTGAGAACGGCGTAGCCGCCTATGGCGTCATCATGTACGCGGCCTTCCTGTTCGTGGCGGTGTTCGTGGGCTATGCCGTGGGCAGTGCGCCCATCGTCAGCTTCCACTACGGTGCCCGCAACCACGCCGAGGTGCACAATCTCTACCGCAAGAGCCTGCGGCTCATCGCCGTGGTGGCTGTGACCCTGACGCTGGCTTCCATGTTCATCATCCCCTGTGTAGCGCGCGTTTTCGTGGGCTACGACGCGGAGCTGCTGGCCCTGACCAGCCGGGCCTTCCGGCTGTATGCGCTGAGCTTCCTCATCATGGGCTTCAACGTGTACGCGTCCTCCTTCTTCACAGCGCTGGGCGACGGCGTGACCAGCGCACTGATTTCCTTTTTGCGCACGCTGGCGTTTCAGGTGATCGCCATTCTCCTGCTGCCGATGCTGCTGGGCATCGACGGCATCTGGCTGGCCGTCACCGCCGCCGAGCTGGCGGCTCTGGCCGTGAGCGCCGCCATGCTCCTTACCAAGGACAAGGTGTTCCATTACCGAAAGGCATGATAAGATCCCCCTGCTTTCTGCGAAACGGCGAAAAGCAGGGGATTTTTTTGGTGATTCTGGCTCTGCCGCTGCAGGGCAAATCGTGTTAGAATGGACACAGCTTCTTATTCACTGTTTTACGAGGGATCATTATGACATTGTTTTTGACCAGCAGCCCCAGCGGCTGCCCCTTTGAGCCGGGCCCTGCAGTGCCGGTGCTGGACACCCGCAACCACTTTGTGGCAAACCTGCGGGCCGTCTGGCCGGACCACGCCGTGCTGGGCCTTGCCATTGCGGCAGACCCCGCAGCCTATGAGCAGAACGACGAGATGTGCCGGGTGTTTGCCCAGAGCTTTGCGAATGCCCACCTGCCCCTGACGGCGTTCATTCCCTGCGACGCCCGCAACGCTGAGGAGATCGGCTCTCTTCTGTCCCAGAGCGGCTTTGTGATGCTGTGCGGCGGGCATGTGCCCACCCAGAACCACTTTTTTGCTCAGCTGGGCCTGCCGAGGCTTTTCCACGGCTACCACGGCATCGTGATGGGCGTGAGTGCCGGCAGCATGAACGCCGCCCACATCGTGTACGCCGCACCCGAGGAACCGGGCGAAGCCGCCGACCCCCATTACTCCCGCTGGATGAACGGCCTTGGCCTGACCGAGACCCGCATCCTGCCCCACTACCAGTTCATCCGGGATCATCTGCTGGACGGACAGAAGGTGGAGGATATTGCCCTTGCCGACAGCAAAAAGCGGCATTTTCTCGCTTTGCCGGACGGCTCGTATATCCTGTGCGCCGACGGCAGCGAGGCGCTGTACGGCAAAGGCTGGTACTTTGCGGATGGGATGATGGAAGAGATCAACGAAGACGAAGATGTGCTGCCACTGAGATAATGGACAGATTCTCCCACAGGAAAGGCCCCCTATTACTACGTAATAGGGGGCCTTTCCTGTGGATAAAAAAATCAAGAGTGGAACATCTTTTTCAAGATATGCCACTCTCTACAAAAGCTTTTGCTTTTCAATTGTAGAAGACATTTTATCAGAAGCTTAGGTGTTTGTCAATAGGTTTTTTATAACTTTTTCCTGAAATTTATAAACGCCTACGATCTTTGTATTTGTCCTAAAATATTCTTTATGCCGTACAGCTCTTCCTTCCAAAAATTCCTGGAGCTCCTCATAACGCTTTTTTCTGGAATTGACCGGCATCAGACAGTCGTATACATACAACAGCGTAATAAAGCTGTTTGTAAATTTGCAGTTCATATTGTTGACGCGCGATGTTTTAGAGATTTCCGGCATAGCTCCAATAAAGTTTGAAATTTCACTGTTCACCTGCTTTGTTGCATCGATTCTCTCTGTCATCTTATTCAGCAGGCAGTTACTGTGTGCCGATGCATTGCGGACATCCCGTACGGTGTTCATCAATGTTCTATTCACGATTTTTACGTTATATCGTTTCTCGCAGAAATAGCAGAAATACAGCAGGTCTCCAAATGAAATCAGCTCCACAAACACCCAGATGGGGAAATACGGGTAATACTTTGCAATCAGGTCCTTGCAGTACTCTCCAGCCTTATGCCTGCGTATCCCTTCCAGCACTCTCATCCCGCCTTCTTCTGCAAGAAAGCGGCGGACGATATCATATCCATCTTCCTGCGGGTCCTTTGTTGCAAGGTCCACAAGCCGAACTTTGATTGCATGTTCAATGTCCAGACACATTTCCAGCACCAAATGCCGCAAGTGCATATCCAGTCGAGACAACTCCTGCAAATATGCAAAATCCAGATTCTGGTACATTCCCTTCCGCTTGCCTTCTGCGCATTTTTCGTAGTTTGCGCGGTAGGCTGCAAGCTTCATGTAATAATTATTATTCTCCAGAAAATCCATTGCTTCTTTTTCAGAAGTCTCCCGGAATGTGATGCCTTTTTCTTTCATGTGCTCAATCAGCTCTTTGGTCGAAAGCATTGGCTTCATTCTGCATTTTCCTCCTCTCTGTCCTTTTCAATCCGGACAAACGGCGCAATGGCGTTGGCGTCGCCGTGGCGGACGATGGAGTAGGTGATGTCGCAGTAGGGCTGGATGGCGGTGCTCTTTTCCACGGTGGAGATGAGCAGCACCTGCAGCTGCAGGCGGCGGAACAGCTCCATCATGGGGCGAATGCGGTCGCTGGTCATCTTGCTGAAGGCTTCGTCCAGCAGCACAAGGCGGATGCTGTTCTCGCTCTTCTCATAAATTTGCAGCAGAGACGCGCAGATGGCCACATAGAAGGGTGCCTGGTTCTCGCCGCCGGAGGAATCGCGGCTGACCCGGGACAGGTACGCCTGCTGGCCGGTGACCCGGTTGGTCACCTTGATGTCGTAGTCCAGATAGGTGCGGTAGTCCACATAGTCCGAGAGGGTCACGCCGCCGGTGCGGCCCTCCTGCCGGGCGCGGGTGTTCTCGTCCACGTCCGCCATGATCTTTTCCATCAGCTCGTCCACCTGCCGCTCATAGGCCGGGTCGGCGGTGGCGGCAAGGTTGTCCAGCGAGTCGCCCTCGGTCATCTGCTGGTTGCCCTTGTCCACGATGACCTGATAGAAGGCCGCCAGCTGCGGGTCGCGGCTGGGCTCCAGCTCAAAGCGGTAGACCTCCTCGCCGTAGGTCAGCTGTTCCATCACCTTGTTCAGCTCCCGGAACTGCCGCCGTGCGTTGAAGATATCGTCCTTCATGCGGAACAGGATATCCTTGCGAAAGCGGTCCTTGCAGTCCCGCTGGGCCTGTTCCAGACGGGCGGCATAGCGTTCCAGATCGATGCGCACAAGGCTCTCGTGCTGGGCGCGGTACTGATCCAGCCCTGCAAGGCCCAGCGGATAATCGCACACATAGTGCTCGTTGTAGGCCTTCTGGGCCGGTTCCAGCGTGCCGGTCAGATAGACGGCCAGCGCATCGTCCAGCTTGGCCTGCGCCTTTTCCGCAGCCTGTGCGGCGGCGCGGGGCTTATCCGCCGGGGCCAGCGCCAGCATCCGGGTGCGGGCCAGCGGCTCCACCAGCGGGTGCGCCGCAAAGAAGCTCCGGGCGGCATCGGCGCTCTGCTGGGCCGTTTCCCCTGCCTTTTTCTGCTCCGCTTCGCAGGAGGCGATCTGCTTTTCGCACACGCGGATGTCGCCGCCCGCCTGCTCCACGGCGGCGCGGGCAGTCTCCCACGCGGCTTCGCGGGCCTCTTCCTCCTTGTAAAGCTGCTGCAGCAGCGGGTTCTCGCGGCACTCGGTGAGCTTTGCTTCCTGTTCAGTCACAGCATTCTGTGCAGCAGTCAGGGCGGCACGGGCGTCCCACAAAGCAGCCAGCTCCTCCAGCGCCGTGCCCCGCAGCAGGGTCTGGTACTGGTTATAGGCGGCTTTCAGGTTCTGTTCTGTCTGGGCGGCAGCACGGGCGCTTTCTCCCAGAGCTTCCAGCTCGGCCGACAGCGCACCGGCGCGGGCGCGGCGGGCGTCCAGACCGATATAACGCTGGGGAGTGCGCAGTCGTTCCAGCCGGAAGGGGTGGTGGCGCAGAAGGTCGCGGGTAGCGCTGTCCGGATGCTGTTCCAGCGTATCGGGGGTGTCGCAGCAGACGATGCGGCCCAGAATGGTCTGGGCATACTGTGCAGCCAGCGGGTTTTCGCTGCTCACCTGCGCGGCAAGGCTGTCCGGGCCGTATTTGTCGGCGCGGCGGTTGGCCTTGCGGATGCCCGGGGTGTCCAGCAGGCTGATGGGGCCGACCTTTTCTTTCAGGGCCACAAAGGCGCTCTTGGCGGCTTCGTAGTGGGCGGGCGGCACAAGGATATCAAAGCGGCGGTCCCCAAGGCAGGCTTCCACGCAGTCCTGCCAGCTCTCGTCCTCCACGTTCAGCAGTTCGCAGAAAATTTTCGCGTCCGGCTGCATGCCCCGGCTCTTCAGTTCGGCATTCACGGCATCCCGCACCCGGGTGGCGGCATCGTCGTGGGGGTAGACCCACTTGCCGCCGGACACGGCGTCCAGCTCCGCACGCTTGCCGGTCTGCTCCCGGTGCAGGGCGGCGGTGTTCTGGCGGGCGGCAAAATAGGCTTCTTCCAGCGGCTTTTCCTGCGCGGAGAGCCACGCCGTCAGCTGCGGCAGCTCCTCGGCGGTGAGCGTTTCGGCCCGGATGCCGGAGGCAAAGCCGCTGCGGCGCAGCACTGCCAGCAGGCTCTGGGTGCGGGCAAGGGCGCTCTCTGCCTTTTCGGCTTTGCGTGCAGCCGCGTCCAGCGCCGTTTTGCGGCGGGAAAGCTCCTCGGTCAAGGCGTCCAGTGCCCGGCCCTCGCCGCTGGCGCTGGCGGCACCGTGGGCGGAAAGATAGGCCCGGCGGGCTTCCGCTTCGGCGTTTTTGGCGTCCGCATAGCGGGCGTTCAGCTGTTCCAGCTGGCGGCGTCCCGCATCCAGATGTTCCTGCCAGACCGTCTGTTCGCCGCCGTCTGCAGCGGCGCGGGCCAGCAGCGCCGCGCCCCGGTTCACAAGGGTCTGGGTCTGCTTTTCGGCAGCTTCGCGGCCAAAGTTCACGATCTCTTCCAGCGCGTTGGCGCGGGTCTGGGCCTCTGCCAGCACGGCGTGCAGGTTTTCCAGCTCCAGCCGGTCGCCCTGCAGCGCGTCCAGATCCAGCTCCGGCTGGGGCAGGATGTACTGGTACAAAAACTCCCGGAAGTTGGGGATCTCGTCCATGCTGGTGCCCATCTGGAACACCTCGTTGAACTTTTTGCCCAGCGGGCTGGACGCCCGCCCGATGCCCAGCGCCCGGCAGATGCGGTCCCGCGCCTCGCTGGGGCTGCGGGTGTAGGAAAGACGTCCTGTTTCAGGCTTGAAATCCTCCTTGGCGCTGGGTGCGCCGGTGCGCGGGTCGATAAAGGGCAGCTGTTCCAGCGTGATGCCGTCCTCGGAGAGGTACCATGTCTGGTCGCCGGGGTGCAGCTCCTGCATGGGGCCCTCGGACTCCACCCGCACCGCGATGACAAAGGGGGTGCGCTTGACGCTGTCCCAGAACTCGGCCCCGATATAGGCCACGGTATGGCCCGGGCGGCGGTAGGCGTTCTCGCCGCGCTGCTTGGCGTGGACAGAGCCCTGCAGGGTGCGTCCGCTCTTTTTATTGCCCAGCGCATTGAAATTGCGGTTGGTGGTCAGGCAGTAGCGGATGGCGTCCAGAATGGTGGTCTTGCCCACGGCGTTGACGCCGATCATATAGGTCAGGCGGGCGCAGTCAAAGGTGACGTTTTCAAAGTTATGCCAGTTGATGAGTTTCAGCCGCTTGAGTTCGATCATTCTTCACCCTCCCCTGCTTCGTCTGCACGTTCGTATAAGCCAAGCTCTGTGCGGGTGCGGCCGCTCTCGGCGGCGGCGTCCGCAAGGTCGGCGTCCGGCAGGGCCAGCAGCACAGTGGGAAATACTTCAATGCGGCTGTCCAGCCCGGTCAGGCGGCCCACAGGCCGCGCCAGATTGTACCGGCGCAGGGTGCGCATCAGGTTTTCCAGCGTTTTCTGATCCAGACGGCGGGGCAGGTTCATCTTCTGCAGCTCGGTCTGCACCTCTTCCACCGTCACCAGCACCTCGTCTGCATTGACGGCAAGGCTCTCGCGCTTTTGCAGGTACAAGAGCCGCAGTACCAAAAGCAGGATGCTCTCGTATTTCAGCAGCCGTGCCTGACTACCCTCGTGGCCGTTGACCAGCGCCGCCGCCTGCAGGGGTGCCGGGTACAGCAGCACCGAGTAGCCCAGCGGCGCGAACACGGCGCGGACTTCATCCAGATGGTCCTGCACGTAGAGATATTTCGACCGCTGATCCTCCACGCTGCCCAGCAGAAAGCAGTGGTTCAGCAGGTAGTTTGCGGTTTCTTCCAGCATGTTAATGGTTGCCATTTTCTTCCTCCCTGCGGCGGGTGAGGACAAAGTCCTCAAAGCGGAAGCCGCCGCGCTCCACCCAATTGCCGGTGAGCTGAATGTCGTAGTCCCGGTGCGGCGACTGCGAGTAGGTGTGCAGGCCGATGATGCGGGCAAAATCGCCCGGGTATTCCTCTGCCAGCGCCGACGCGTTCACCTGCGGGCGGGCGGCAAGGGCCTGCCGGGCCAGCAGGGCCACGTTCTCCTCGGTGACGGCAAGGCGGGCGTAGTCCAGCAGCAGCTGCTGTTCTCTGCGCAGCTGTTCCGGGTCAAAGGCTTCGGTGCGCACGGGGGCCAGCGGCTCGGCGGTGCGCTGGGCGGCAGGCGGATAGAGGAATTTCTCCCCGAACACTGCCGCCGGGTACAGATGCAGCCGCTTTGCCACCGGGCCGTCGTCCGGCTCAAACAGCTGCTCCGGAGTGCGGATATCCTCGGCGTAGCGGCGCAGCAGGGCGGTGACGCTGCCCTGCGACGAGCGGTCGCTCAGCAGCAGAAACTGTGCCCGCTGCACGGCCCGCTTGCGGTAGCGGATGTGGCTGGCATCGATCTGGCGCATGAGCAGGCTCATCTCTTCCAGCGCGTCCCGCTGCTTCTGCAGCAAGGCCTTTACCCGGGGCGCGGCCTCGTTCGGGGCGCAGCGCTCCACCCGGGCGTAGTCCAGCGCCAGCCGGGGCAGCTGGTTTTCCTCGCAGTCGTCCAGCTCTTCTTCCAGATAGGCGCGGTAGTTGAACAGGTTGTCGCTGGTCTTGAAGCGGTGGTAGGCCGCCGCCACCACCTTTTCCTCGTACTGGTCGAACAGTTCCAGCACCTCCTGCGGGGTGCGGTTGCGGGTAAGGCGGTCGATGTAGTGGCCGATGGAGGCATTGAGCGCCCGGAGGGAACGGTTCAGGGCGTCAAGGTCGGAATCCACCTCCCGCAGAACGTTCTCGTAGGGGCTTTTTTCCTGCCCGATGCCGCCCAGCAGCTGCCACGCCTTGTACAGCTTGCCGGTGTAGGTGACTACGCGGGGGTTCAGGATCTCTTCCAGCGCTTCCAGCAGCGGAGCCACCTCCGGCACAAAGGCAAGGGACGCTTCGCCCTCATAGCTGCCGGGGGTCTCTTCCAGCCAGCCGGTGCGGCGCAGCCGCAGCAGAAAGCCCACCGCCAGCGTGTGGGGGTCGCGGGTGGGCTGCTCGTCCTCATCGCCCGCACCGTCCGCGTCCAGCGCAAGGGGCTTTGCCAGCGCGGCAAAGTAATCTTCGGCACGGCTCACCGCCTCTGCCCGGGAGATGCTGTAGTCCGCCGTATGGCGGCATTCCTCCCAGAGCAGAAGCAGCAGTTCGGCATAAAACGCCCGGTTCGGCCCCGCCAGCGGGCGGAACAGCCGCGGGGACACCAGTTCAAACAGCTGCATGGAAACGTCCTTTCTGTCTTGGTTCGATACCTTTTTATTGTACCACAGCAGGCGGAGTTTGTCACAAAAAGGCGCAAAAAAGCGAACTCCCTCAGTCAAAGCCTGACGGCTTTGCCAGCTCCCTCGGGGAGGGAGCAAACCCTCTCCGTCATCGCTGCGCGATGCCACCTCCTCCGAAAGGGGGAGGTTTATTACATCTAACCGCAAGGCGTGACTGAGAGGGTTCACGCAAAAAAGCCCCGGAGGGCGGGTGCTCTCCGGGGCGGGATGTGATTCAATTACTGTGCAGATCAGCCTTCCACTCTAAAGCCGATAGCAACATAGGTCTTGCCGTTGATGGTCTTTGCGCCAACGCCCAGCGCGGTAAACTTGGCTTTCTTAGCAACATTCGCTCTCTTCATCTGAGCAAGGCTGAAAAAGGTATCAATGTTCTTCGTCTCGATCGTTTCTGCCTTACCCGCCTCATAGGAGGACTTCACATACGCTTTGCCGGTGCCCTGGTTCACGTCGTAACAAATCATTACCCAATTCTGGGCCTTTTCAGACAGTTCTTCTTTCTTCCAAAGTTCATCCATGCTCAGAGTTTCGTTGTTGGCCATTTCTTCAATATGCTCGACAGCCAACTTCTTAATGGCGGCATCGTTTTCGAAGTTCTCACCAAACTTCTCATTCAGTTTTGCCATATAGGCCTGCTCGACACTGGCTTCAAACTTCGCGGTGGCTGCATCGTTGCCGGTACCGCCGCACGCGGTGAGCATTGCCAGAACCATCACGCCGGCCAGAAGGGCGGCTGCGAAACGTTTGAACATTTTCATTGTAATGTTCCTCCTGCTTTCAAATTCTGACGGTTTGGGCGACCCCAAATCGCTTTACCCGCCTGAATTTATTTTAGCAATACCCCCCCCCGCATGTCAACAGGCATATCGCCCAAATTCCGCAGTTCTTTTTGGCAATTGTCCCTAAACACAACAAAAGCCCCGGAGGGCGGCCTTGCAGCCACGCTCCGGGGTGAAAAGGTGAGAAATTTTTACTTATTGACGTTCTTGATGCGGATGGAAACACCAATGTAGCTCTGCTCGTTGTTGCCCTTGACCACAACGCCTATATTCGACCAGTCGCCGTTCTGGTTCACCGTGACATTATGATCCGTGTCAACATGCTCCGAGATCTTCTTCAGTACCGCGTTCAGAAGGGTGTCCTTATAGTCATACCGGGCGGTGATGGTGATGACCAAATCATCTCCCACGTCATCTGCATGGAACTCGAACGCCGTCAGATAACCAGCAATCTTGAATTTCGCATCAAGATTCTTGCGATCCATGTTCAAGTGCCCCTCCGCTATTGCACGAAGGCCTTCATCGTTCGTCACAACAGCATTGCTGTGGTCTTTTTTGACCAGACTGATTACTTTATCTTCCTCAGTCTTTTTGGTAGCCATGCCATCACCGCCACCGCCGCCACAGGCGGTGAACAGGAGCATGGTCAGCGCACCTGCCAGAAGCAGGGCAACGATCTTGGAAAGCTTCTTCATAGGGTATCCCTCCAGTCTGATGATTTTGTGGATATGTTTCGCAGTTCAGAAGGCTGCGCCCCTTTCGGGGTGCTCCTCTTGCCTTGATTATATCCAACTGGAGTCGGAATTGTCAATGGGGAAGTTTTCCAAAAACAGGAAGGCTTCTTCGTGAAAAAGGCACGAAAACAGGTGCTATTTGTTGCGGTATTGTAATTGTTGTACCGGACTTCGCAAAGAATCTTTGCCGTCTGACATTTCCTGCCAGACGCCGGAGACGGAACCCTGTTTTTGTGGCAGAGACCGCCCGCTTAAATTTGGATGGATGTTGTGGGCTGGGCGCTGCCGCCGCGGCTCCCCAGACGGTACTTGAAATCCCCGTAGCCAAAGTGCGCCAGACGCCGGAGCGTCCCATCCGCGCACAGCTGCCAGATGTCCGGCAGGGGCATCCCGTTGAAGGTGTTGTTCTTGCAGGTGGAATAGATGGCCATATCGCCGAAGATGAGCCGCTGCCCCTCGGTGAGGGGGGCGGCAAAGCTGTAATCGCCGATCACATCTCCCGCAAGGCAGGTGGGCCCGCCCAGACGGACGGTGCAGGGCTTCTCCCCCGGTTCGCCCGCGTCCAGCAGCGGCGGGCGGTAGGGCATCTCAATGACGTCCGGCGTGTGGCAGGCGGCAGACAGGTCCAGAATGGCAAGGCTGGTGTCGCCGTTCTGCAAAGTGTCCAGCACCGTGGTGACGAGATAGCCTGCGTTCAGCGCCCATGCCTCGCCCGGTTCCAGATACACCTGAACGCCGTATTTTGCCTGCATCCCGGTGATGCATTTTTCCAGCAGGGGCAGGTCGTAATCCGGGCGGGTGATATGGTGCCCGCCGCCGAAATTGAGCCACTTCATGCGGGGCAGAAGGTCGCCGAAGGCAGCTTCCACTGCCGGGAGCGTCTCGGCCAGCGCATCGGCGTTCTGCTCGCACAGGGTGTGGAAGTGCAGGCCGTCCAGCAGGGCGGGCAGCTCCGGGTGCTGCTGCAGGGCGGCATCCCACTGGGCGCGGGTGGTGCCAAGGCGGCTGCCCGGGGCGCAGGGGTCGTAGATCTCATGGCCGTCCTGCGTGGAGCGCTGCGGATTGATGCGCAGGCCCACGCTTTTGCCTGCCGCCTTTGCCGCCGGGCCGAACTTTGCCAGCTGGCTGGGCGAGTTGAACACGATGTGGTCGGCGTACTGCAGCAGCTCCGGGAACTCGTCTGTCCGGTAGGCCGCGCAGAACACATGGTTCTCCTTTTCCGGCAGTTCTTCCCGGCCAAGGCGGCTCTCGTACAGACCGCTGGCTTCGGTGCCTGCCAGATAGGGCGCCAGCACCGGGTAGAGATCAAAGTTGGAAAAGGCCTTCTGCGCCAGCAGGATGCGGCAGCCGGTGCGCTGCTGCACCCCCAGCAGAATTTCGCCGTTGCGGCGCAGCTGTGCTTCGTCCAGCAGATAGCAGGGCGTGGGCAGAGAGGCCAGTGCTTCGTCCGTCAGGTTTGCAAGGCCCGCAAAGGGCGGGCGGGTGTCGGCCAGCCGCATCAGTCCACCAGAGCCGGGCTGTGGCTCTCGGAACGGGGCAGGCCGTACTTGTCCAGAGCGTCCAGATACGGGTCCGGATCAAACTCTTCCACGGTGTGCACGCCCTTGGTGGTCCACTTGCCGGTGAGCAGCATCAGTGCGCCGCACATGGCAGGCACGCCGGTGGTGTAGCTGATGGCCTGACTGCCCACCTCCTTGTAGCACTCCTGATGGTCGCAGACATTGTAGATGTAGTAGGTCTTTTCCTTGCCGTCCTTTTTGCCGGTGAAGATGCAGCCGATGTTGGTCTTGCCCTTGGTGCGGGGGCCGAGGCTGGCGGGGTCCGGCAGGAGCGCTTTCAGGAACTGGATGGGCACGATCTCCTGACCATTGAAGTTGACCGGGGTGGTGGACAGCATGCCCACATCCTCCAGACAGCGCATGTGGTCGAGGTAGCTCTGGCCGAAGGTCATGAAGAAGCGGATGCGCTTTGCCTCCGGGATGTTCTTTGCAAGGGACTCGATCTCCTCGTGGTGCAGCAGGTACATATCCTTGTCGCCCACCTGATCGAAGTTGTACTCCCGCTTGATGCTCATGGCCGGGATCTCCACCCAGTGGCCGTTCTCCCAGTAGCTGCCGGGAGCAGACACCTCGCGCAGGTTGATCTCCGGGTTGAAGTTGGTGGCAAAGGCATAGCCGTGGTCGCCGCCGTTGCAGTCCAGAATGTCGATGGTGTCGATGGTATCGAACTCGTGCTTCTTGGCGTAGGCGCAGTAGGCCTGGGTCACGCCCGGGTCAAAGCCGCTGCCCAGCAGGGCGGTCAGGCCGGCTTCCTCGAACTTCTTGGCGTAGGCCCACTGCCAGCTGTAATCAAAGTAGGCAGAGAAACCGGCCTCCTTGCAGCGCTTCTCGTAGATGGCGCGCCACTGGGGGTCGTCGGTGTTCTCCGGCTCGTAGTTGGCGGTATCCATGTAGTTGACGCCGCAGGCAAGGCAGGCGTCCATGATGGTCAGGTCCTGATAGGGCAGGGCGATGTTCATTACGAGGTCGGGCTGATACGCCTTGATGAGGGCAATGACCTCTTCCACCTTGTCGGCGTCCACCTGTGCGGTGGTGATCTTGGTGGCGGTCTTGGGAGCCAGCTCTGCGGCCAGCTTGTCGCACTTGGACTTGGTACGGCTGGCGATGCAGATCTCGGTGAACACCTCGGGCACCTGACAGCACTTGTGGATGGCAACGGAGGCCACGCCGCCGCAGCCGATGATCAGAACTTTGCTCATTGTGATATCTCCTTTATTTTGAAACGATTATTCCACTTCTTCCAGCATCTGTTCCAGAAATGCCGGCAGGTAAAATGCACCCACATGCAGCTTGGTGGTGTAGTAGCGGGTGCGCATGTTCAGGGCCTTCCATGCCGCCGCATCCAGATCATCAATGGGATGATACTTCTTGCTTGCAAAGCCGAACAGCCAGTAGCCCGCGGCAAAGGTGGGGATGTGGGCCTGATACACCCGGCTGATGGGGAAGGTGCTGGCAATGCGCTTGTGGCTGCGCTGCATGGCGCTGGCGTCCTCGGCGTAGAAGGGGCTGCCCTGCTGGTTGACCATGATGCCGTCCTCTTTCAGGGCGTTGAAGCAGCTGCCGTAGAACTCGCGGGTGAACAGGCCCTCGGAGGGGCCGAAGGGGTCGGAGGAGTCCACGATGATGAGGTCGTACTCCTCCTCGCAGCGGCGGATGTACTTGAGGGCGTTCTCAAAGTAGATGTGCACCCGGCGGTCATCCATGCGGCAGGCATTGCCGGGCAGGTAGGCGCGGCAGGCTTCCACCACCTGCGGGTCCATCTCCACAAGGTCGATGCGCTCCACCCGGTCGTAGCGGGTCAGCTCCCGCACCACACCGCCGTCGCCGGCACCGATGACCAGGATATCCTTGGCCTCCTTGTGCACCGCCATGGGCACGTGCACGATCATTTCATCATAGATGAACTCGTCCCGCTCGGTCAGCATCACGTTGCCGTCCAGCGTGAGCACCCGGCCAAACTCCGGGGTCTCAAAGATGTCGATGCGCTGGTAATCGCTCTGCCGGGAATAGAGCTGTTTGTTCACCCGGATGCTGTGCTTTACGTCCGGGGTGTGAAACTCCGAAAACCAAAATTCCATCTGCGTTCCCTCCTTATGCCAGAACGTTCAGCCGCTCGATGTCCGGGTCCTCGGGGCCGGTCATGCTGCAGCCCTTGGCCTTGGCGTACTCGATGTAGTTCAGGATCTCCTTTGTGATGCGCTCGCCGGGGGCCAGAATGGGGATGCCCGGCGGGTAGCACATGACGAACTCGCTGCACACCATGCCCTCGGTCTCCCGGAGGGGCAGGCTCTTTTTGGGGGCGTAGAAAGCCTCCTGCGGGCTGGCGGCCACAACAGGGTCGATGTATTCCTGACTCAGCAGGCCGGAGCCATCGGTCTGGTAGCGGCGCTTGATCTCGGCCAGTGCGCTGACCAGACGCTCCACCTCCTGCGGGCGGTCACCGATGGAAAGATAGGCAAGGATGTTGCCGATATCGCCGAACTCGATCTGGATGTCGTACTCGTCCCGCAGGATGTCGTAGACCTCGATGCCCGCAAGGCCGATGTCCAGCGTGTGGACGCTGAGCTTGGTGGTGTCAAAGTCAAAGACAGAGTTGCCGTTGCACAGCTCCTTGCCAAAGGCGTAGTAGCCGCCCACGGCGTTGATCTCCTCACGGGCATACTCGGCCATGTCTGCCACCTGGTGGAACACCTGCCGGCCCCGCAAAGCAAGGTTGCGGCGGGAGATATCCAGACTGGACATGAGCAGGTAGCTGCCGGAGGTGGTCTGGGTCAGGTTGATGATCTGCCGCACATAGCCCGGGTGCACGTTGGGGCCGATGAGCAGCAGGCTGGACTGGGTCAGGCTGCCGCCGCTCTTGTGCATGGAAACGGAGGCCATATCCGCGCCCGCCGCCATGGCAGACACCGGCAGGCCGCCGCCGAAGTAGAAGTGGGTGCCGTGGGCTTCGTCCGCAAGGCAGAGCATCCCGGCGTCGTGGGCCATCTTGACGATGGCGCGCAGGTCGGAACAGATGCCGTAGTAGGTGGGGTTGTTCACCAGCACAGCCACCGCATTGGGATGCTCCCGGATGGCCTTTTCCACCTGTTCCCGCTTCATGCCCAGCGAAATGCCAAGGCGCTTGTCCACCTCGGGGTTCACATACACCGGCACCGCGCCGCACAGCACCAGCGCGTTCAGCACGCTGCGGTGCACGTTGCGGGGCAGGATGATCTCATCGCCCCGCTTGCAGGCGGTGAGCACCATGCTCTGCACGCTGCTGGTGGTACCGCCCACCATGAGGAACGCGTGGGCAGCGCCAAAGGCGTCTGCGGCCAGCTCCTCTGCTTCCCGGATGACCGATACCGGGTGGCAGAGATTATCCAGCGGCTTCATGCTGTTCACGTCCACACCCACGCACTGCTGGCCCAGAAAGGCCGTCAGCTCCGGGTTGCCGCGGCCCCGCTTGTGTCCGGGCACATCAAAGGGCACCACCCGCATCTTCCGGAACCGCTCCAGCGCCTCATAAATGGGGGCGCGGTTCTGGTTGAGCTTTTGTTTTTTGTTCATCCATTCCACCTCTTTTTTACGACCCGGCACACAAAAAAACACGGGCCGGCTGAACAGCACAAAGACCGTTCTGCTGACCCGTGAAGGCAGTTCCCAATGTTCCCCTGCCCAAAGCGCGCCAAATTTCCCGGCGCATTGCGCGGGAAACAGAAGCAGGCTATTGCGGCAGGACATCGAGATGAAGTTTTGTCAGAGTCTATATAGCACTTACTACTTTTACTACTCTTATTGACCGTTTCACAAGTCAGCGCAGCGGGCGCTGTTCGGTTTGTAAGAAACCAACTTATAAAATTTGAGCTTTGAACTCAATCAATAATGGCAGCTTGCGCCGCCGGTCGGCAGTGAACCCGGCTGTCCGTATGGCCTTGACTCCCTGACGGAGTGGTTCGAGTGTAATGCTCCTGGAAAGACCCTGATAGCTCTTCATCTCTCCAAAATCGTGTTGATTTTAGCATACCCGGGGGCCTGTGTCAACAAAATTTTATCAACTGCCCTCAATTTTACAAAATTACGCCCAAAAACTTTGCTTGTTTACACATTTTTAACATTTTTGCGTGGTAAAATGAGGTCGTAAAAAGAAAAAGGATGTGGAACACATGCAACACTGTCCCGCCCGCGCGGCACAGAGGCTGGCGGCGGCAGTTCTGGCGCTGTGCCTTGTGCTGGCCTTGGCCATTCCCCATGCCCATGCAGCTGCCCTGCAGGAGACACACGGTATCCGGATGCTGGAGTTCAACACCAGCCACATCCTCTCCATCGGCAACCAGACCTCCGGCAAATGCAGCTGGTACGCACTGCGCTACGCCCGCACCATTCTGGACGGAAAAACCTGCTCCGGCAGCGGCATGTGGTCGAACGGGGCGGTCTGGTCGGCAGGCGGGTACTATGGTTACTCCGGCAGCCTGTCCGAGTGCCTGCAGAAGCTCTACACCGAGCTTTCCGCCGGGCGTCCGGTGATCGTACATCTGAAAAACACTGCGGTGAGCGGCGTAAAACGCCACACGAACCGCACTTCTACTTATGAATATCACCTGACCGGATCCGGCTGGAACGAGGTGAACTACCCCCATATCGCCACCAGCGCTGCGTATGGCCACTGGGTCTGCGTGGTGGGCATCCGTGCGGATGCAGACCCTGCAAACCTGAAGGAAAGCGATTTCTACGCGCTGGACCCGGCACGCGTCTCGGCAAATGGCACACTGGCTGTGACCCGTCTGCTGGACGACACCATCTGGACTGACAATTCTCCGCTGAAAACAGCAGGCTGACAAAATTAGAAAAGCAAAAAAGCTGACGCTTCTGCGTCAGCTTTTTTGTTTTACGGGCCCTCTCGGTCTCGCTTTCTTTTCCGAACCCTCTCAGTCTCGCTTTGCCTGAGAGGGTCTCGCATCAATATCCCCGTACCGAGAAGCCGCGCTCCCACGGGTCGGGCGGCAGGTCCTTCTGGCGGATGCCGGTGATCCGGATGTAATCGCTTTTCTGGATCATGGCGAACAGCCGCATGAATTTATCCGGGTCGCCCTGCACTTCCAGCGTCACGCTGCCATCATCCTCGTTCTCCACCCAGCCGGTCAGCTCCAGTGTCTGGGCCGCATAGCGGGCACGGTAGCGGAAGCCCACCCCCTGCACCTGCCCTTCGATGGAATAGCGGCGGCGCACCGTTCCCTGCGGCAGAGCAGGCGGCGTGCGGTCTTTTTTGTTTAAAAGGTTGAACATAGCATTTAAACCTTTACCGGGCTCGCCCTCTCCGTCATTGCTCCGCAATGCCACCTCTCCCAGAGTGAGAGGCTTTGGCAGTCCATGCAACGTTTGCGGTTTTGCCAAGGGCTCCCCCTTTGGGGGAGCTGTCGAGCAAAGCGAGACTGAGAGGGCGAGGAAGCTTTCCTTTCCCTCAAAGCTCCTGATACGCGGTCATGAGGGCCGGGATGAACTGCTTTTTGCGGCTCACCACACCGGGCAGCGTAAAGCTGCCGTCCTCGGCGGGCTGGGTCTCAAAGCCATCGGCCAGCACCTCGGAGGCATAGCGGCCATCGCTGATGACCACGCTTTCTTCCTTGGGCACGTCGGTGAGCAGCATGTAGATGTCCTCCACATTCTGCTTGTTGCGTGCCTCTTCCAGATAGGGCTGCAGCAGTGCTTCGGCGGCCTGCAGGTTCTTGCGGGTCATGTAGCTGCCCTGTGCCACGCCAAAGCGGATGTCGCCGCACATGAACACCTTGAAATCCTGCAGGAACACCTCCTCGGCGGTCTTGCCGTCCAGCTTTTCGCCGGCTTCGAACATCTCATTGGCAAACTCGTTGATCTCCACCCCGGCGATCTTTGCCAGACGGTTGGCGGCACCCACATCCATGGGGGTGCAGGTGGGGCTGCGGAACACCAGCGTGTCCGACAGGATAGCCGCCAGCAGCAGACCGGCGGTCTTTTGGGGGATCTCCACCCCGCTCTCGTCGTACATCTGGGTGACGATGGTGGCGGTGCAGCCCACCGGCTGGTTGCGGAAGTACACCGGGCCGCTGGTCTCCAGACTGCCGATGCGGTGATGATCGATGATCTCCAGGATCTCGGCCTGATCGAAGCCCTCCACGGCCTGTGTGGCTTCGTTGTGGTCCACCAGAATGATGCGGCGCTTGCGCAGCGCAATGATGTTGCGGCGGCTGACCATGCCGCAGTATTTGCCGTCCTCGTCCAGAATGGGGAAATAGCGGTGGCGCACCTTGGCCATCACGCGGGTAACATCGGCCACCGGCGTGACGAGGGTGAACTTCATGATGTCGCTGCGGGTCATATAGTAGGAAATGGGTGCGCACTGGCTGATGAGCTTGCCGGCGGCATAGGTATCCACCGGGGTGGTCATGATGGCAACGCCGGTCTCCTCGGCAATGCGCTGGATGGTGCGGCCCACCTTGGCGTTGTTGCACAGGATGAGCAGGGAGGCTTCCTTCTCGATGGCGCACAGCTGGCTCTCGTAGCGGTTGGTCAGGATGACGATATCACCCTTTTCCATGCTGTTTTCCAGCATTTCCGGGGTGGCGGTGCCAATGCGGATGTGCCCGGTGGTGCACACCGCGTCCTCGCTGCCCACCACCATGGTGGCCCCCAGTGTTTCCAGAATGTTCTTGTAGCTGGTGCGGCTCTTGGCAAGGATGCCGGTATCGAACAGGTCCATGTTGGCGGTGGCGATGTCCTTCACCGTGATCAGACCTTCCAGCTCGTTGTCCGCTGCCGTCACCGGCAGGGTGTCGATCTTGCGGTCGCGCATGATCTCCCACGCCTTGCGCAGGCTGGTGGAGCCGGGGATGCCGGGCATTTCGCGGTAGTCCACATCCCGGATCTTGGGGTTGACGTCCGTGCACATGCGCGGGGGCCTGACCCCGAATTTTTTGAGCACGAACTCGGTCTCCTGATTCATTTTGCCTGCACGGCGGGGTTCGCAGACCAGATCACTGGTCTTGTTTTTCAGTTCTGCATAGGCAATGGCCGAGCAGATGGAGTCGGTGTCCGGATTGCGATGTCCGATGACAACGACCTTATGGGCTGTTTTGGGCATATTGTTCCCCCTTTGGGTCCTGGTTTACCTTCTGTATCAATCTCATTTACCATGGTGCACTCCCCCGCTCCTGCACAGCGCGGTGCACCTCAGATTTATTTTAGCACAATTGCCTGCACGGGTAAAGCGGAACAACCGCGCTGCGGTGCGGCTTTTGGCTCCCGGACAAGGCGGTGTTCCATGCCTATAAAAACAGCTTCTCCGATTTGTTGTATCCATCTCTTGTAATTCTGCGCGTTCTGCTGTATGATATAGGTCATGTATCCAAGTGTATCTTGTCACCGTTACGGAGGAATCTATGACAGCACCCAAAACGCCCGCGTTCCATAAGCCGCCGCTGTTCACCCGGCAGCAGCTCATTGCCCTGCTGCTGCCGCTGATCGCAGAGCAGGCGCTCAGCGTGACCATCGGTCTGGCGGACACCCTGATGGTGTCCTCGGTGGGAGAAGCCGCCGTGTCGGGCGTGAGCCTTGTGGACAGCTTCAACACCCTGATGATCCAGATCATGAGCGCACTGGCCACCGGCGGCGCGGTGGTCACCAGCCAGTACATCGGCCGGCAGGAGCCCCGTGACGCCCGGAATGCCGCCGCGCAGATCCTGTTCATCCTGTCCAGCTTCAGCCTGCTGGTGGCCGCCGTTGTGGTGGTGGGCCGCCATGCCATCCTGCAGGGCATCTTTGGCTCCATCGACGCGGATGTGATGCGCTATGCCGAGACCTACTTTCTGCTCTCGGCCCTGAGCTACCCCTTCATCGGCCTGTACAACGCCGGTGCGGCCCTGTTCCGGGCGCAGGGCAACAGCAAGATCAGCATGCTGTCCAGTCTGGTGATGAACGTGGTGAATATCGGCGGCAACGCCGTGCTGATCTACGGCTTCAAAATGGGCGTCATGGGCGCAGCGCTGGCAAGCCTTGTGTCCCGCGCCATTGCCTGCTTTGCCGTGCTGTACCTGCTGCAGAAGCCCGACTGCCCGCTGCGTGTGGACGGCCTGCGCGCACTGGCCCCCAAAGCACGGCTCATCCGGCAGATCCTGCGGGTGGGCATCCCGGCCGGCATCGAGAACGGCATGTTCCAGATCGGCAAGCTGTCCGTTTCCAGCCTGACCTCCACATTGGGCACCGCCGCCATTGCGGCCAACGCCGTGGCAAACACCACCACCACCTTTTTGAACATCCCGGCCAACGCCGTGGGTATGGCCGCACTGACCGTGGTGGGCCAGTGCCTTGGCGCAGGCGAAAAGGATCAGGCCGTGTATTACTCCCGCCGCCTGATGCTGTTTGCCTACTGCGGCGCATGGTTCATGAACCTTTCGGCCTTCCTGTTTGCCAACAAATTTGCACTGGGCCTGTTCAACCTCTCGCCCGAGGCTTACGCCATGGCGCTGGAAGTAATGGTGTGGTTCAACATCGTTTCGCTGTTCATCTGGCCTTCCAGCTTTACCATGCCCAACATCCTGCGTGCGGCAGGCGACGCCCGCTTTACCATGACCGTGAGCATCGTGTCCATGTGGGCCTTCCGGGTGGGCTTCTGCTACCTGTGTGTTCTGGCCTTCCACGGCGGCCTGCTGGCCATCTGGATGGGCATGTATCTGGACTGGGCGTTCCGTTCCCTGTGCTTCTTTGTGCGCTTCGTGCGCGGCAAGTGGCTGGAACAGAATGTGATCTGAGGACCCGGTGATCGGGATGCCTTCTGCTTTGGGTGTAGGCTTTTTATCCGAAACTGTACAAAGGGACTGCTGCACATTATTTCGTGCGGCAGTCCCTTTTATATTCCTGTAACCAAAGCTGCGCTGCGGATTTACCTCAATTTTTACGCAATACGCACAAATAATTCATTTGTTTTTCAGTAATGTTGTCCGCTTTCCTTCTTGTTTTTGTCACATTCCCGGCGTATAATTTCTCAATGCTAAGAGATTTTGCTTCTGCAAAAAGGAGGCTTTTTCAATGAAGCACAGTTGGTTTTCGCGCCATCCCATCTGTTTCATGGCGCTTTATCTGTTGTTTTATCTTTCCGCATTCAATTTTCTGGAGACGCGGATCTCCATGCCCCATCTGGTGCTGGTGCACTGCCGGCTGGACGACCTGATCCCCTTCTGCAAATATGCCGTCATCCCCTATTTTGCATGGTTCGTGTGGATCCCGTTCACACTGTTCTATCTGCTGTGGCGTGCCCCGCGGGAGGACTTCTGGCGGCTGTGCCTGCCGCTGTTTGCCGGCATGACCATCGCACTGGCCTGCTATGTCATCCTTCCCACCGGCCTTGCCCTGCGGCCCTATTATGTGCCGGGCAACGACTTTTTTGCCCGCACCGTGCGGACGCTGTACCGCACCGATACCCCCACCAATGTGTGCCCGTCCATCCATGTGTTCAACTCGGTGACACTGCTGCTGGCGTACTATCGCTGCCGTATTTTTGAGCAGCCGCGCCGCCGCTGGATGCGTCCGGCCGCTGCTGTGCTGTGCACTTCCATTGTGTGCTCCACTGTGCTGCTCAAGCAGCACAGCTGCATCGATGTGGCGCTGGGCGCCTTGCTGGCACTGGCACTGGATGCCCTGTTCACCCGCTCCGAGGAGCGCAGCGAAGTGCCGCAGATGCGGTGGAACTGATAAGCAAAAAGAGAGCGCTGTCCAACGACAGCGCTCTCTTTTTACTTTAAAACAGCCCTTCCGGCAGGCAGACATCCTGCTTTGGCACCTTTGCCCAGGAAAACTCCCCGATCAGGCTTTCCGGCGTGCAGGGCGCAGGCTCCGGCTGCAGGCCGTAGGCGTAGGCAAGCTTGCCCACGATCTCCTGCGCGGTGTATTTTGTGCGCAGGTTTTCCAGACTCTGGTCGCCGTCCCGCTTGGACAGCCGCCGCCCATCCGGGGCCAGCAGCAGCGGGCAGTGGGCAAACTCCGGTGCCTGCAGGCCCAGCAGGCGGTACAGGTACAGCTGCCGTGCCGTGGAGGACAGCAGGTCTGACCCGCGCACCACTTCGGTGACGCCCATGCGGGCATCGTCCACCACCACGGCCAGCTGATAGGCGAACACGCCGTCTGCCCGGCGCAGGTAGAAATCGCCGCAGTCCCGCAGCAGGTTCTCGGTGTGCGGGCCCATGCAGCCGTCCACGAATGTGATCTCTTCATCCGGCACCATCAGGCGGTAGGCCGGGGCTTTCTTTTTGCGTTTTTCTGCAATTTCGGCGGCGGTCAGGCCCCGGCAGGTGCCGGGGTAAATAACATTGCCGTCTGAGGTATGGGGCGCACTGGCCGCGTGCAGCTGGGCGCGGGAGCAAAAGCACGGGTACACCAGACCCCTGTCCTCCAGCTTCCGGAAGCTGGAAGCGTAGATCTCCGCGCACTCGCTCTGGTAATAGGGGCCGTTCGGCCCGCCGGTGCTGCCGCCCTCGTCCCAGACAAGGCCCAGCCAGTCGAGGTCCTGCTCCAGCAGGTCGGCGTAGACTCGCGGGCAGCGCTCGGCGTCCAGATCCTCAATGCGCAGCACGATGCGTCCACCCCGGCTTCTGGCACTGAGCCACGCCAGCAGGCTGCAGGCCAGATTGCCCAGATGCAGCCGCCCGCTGGGGCTGGGGGCAAAGCGGCCGGTTGGCGGTATTATCTCCGATTTATCACAATGTGCTTGGTTTTGCATTGGGGGGTCCTTTCAACCGCTGGACGATTTAAAATTGCCGACGCGTTCGCTTTGGCAATATCAGCGGAAATATTATTTTATATATTCGCGTTTGTCGCGCTCTGCGGAGCGCTCCAAATGCATTTTCACGGGAAGGGGTCGTAACGGGAAACGGCATATGCTGACGCTGGCTCCCTGCGGGAGCATTCGCGTCAGCATGAAAACATGCTGTTGCCCTTACGTTTCGTCGCGCAGCGACTCAAAATCGGCGCAGCACAAAAAATCCTTTCGCTCTGCACAGGAAGCCACTCTTTCCCTATTATAGTTACCCACCCGTCAAAGGTCAACAGACCACCCTGTCCAGCCGCTGCTCCACCGCCTGCCGGACCTGCGGCGCACGGATGCCGAAAACGATCTGCACATTGCAGCCGTTTTGCACCACCCCGCTGCAGGGCAGCTCCCTCAGCGCCTGCTCCCGGACAAAGGCCGCATCCTGCACCGTGACCCGCAGGCGGGTAAAGCAGTTGTCCACCGTGCAGATGTTCTCCCGCCCGCCGAGGGCTGCGATGAGCTTTTCCACCCCGGCATCGTCCAGCGGTGCCGTCTCCGGCCGGACAGGCTCCTCCGGGCGTCGGCCCGGCGTGGGCAGATCCAGCGCTTTGATGAGCGCCGTGAAGACCACAAAGTACACCGCGATCTGGGCAAGGCCCAGCAGGTAGAGCATCGGATAATGGGTGCGGGCCGCACCGGCAGAGAGGTTCATTGCCAGCGAACCCAGAAGATTGGAGGTAAAGGCGGTCACATGGCACAGGTGCAGCAGCACGATGAACGCGCCGGAAATGGCCGCGTGGGCCAGCCACAGCACCGGTGCCGAGAAGCAGAAGAGAAAATCCATCGGCTCGGTGACAGAGGCCAGCGATGCCGTGAAGGCCAGCGGCAGCAGCTGAGCCGCCGTTTTGCGGCGGCTGCCGCGCCGGGCACAGAAGATGAATGCCGCCGCAATGCCAAAGTAGCCAAACGTCTTGGTAAAGCCGGTGTACATCCACACGATGCCATCGGAGAAGGGCAGGTTCAGATTGTACTCGGTCATCATGACCACATAGGCACCGGTATAGGTGACGCTGCCCACCGTGAGCTGACCGCCCAGCTGCGAGAACTGGAAGGGCATATACACCAGATGGTGCAGGCCCGTGGGGATGAGCAGCCGTTCCAGAAAGCCGTACAGGAACAGGCCGATATTGCCGGACGCCGCAAGGAAGCCGGTAAGGGCAGCAATGGCCTTTTGCACCGGAGGCCAGACAAAACAGGCCCCAAAACCCAGCACCGCCGCCAGCGCCGCCATGCAGGTAAAGGACCACCGCTCCCCGGAAAACACGCCGCCCAGGATCCCTTTGTGGGCCTTTTTACAGGTGTGGTCATACACATGGGCCGTCAGCAGGCCCAGCAGCACGCCGCCGAATACGCCGGTATCCACGGTCTGGATGCCCAGCACGCTGGTCTGGCCTGCACCGTACAGGCCGGTCAGGCCGTCCGGCTGCGCCAGCAGGCCCAGTTCGGCAAGGGTGACATTGCCGGCGGTGAGATAGATGAAGTAGCTCATCAGCGCAATGAACGCCGCCTGATGCTTTTCCTGCTTTGCCAGTGACGCCGCAAGCCCGGTGCAGAACAGCACGCTGAGGTTGGAGATGACCGCTGACAGGCATTTGTAAAGGATCCTGCCCATCAGCCGCACCGGCCCCCACTGCAGCAGCGGCAGCGCCCCGGACAGCGCGGTGCTGGTGAGCAGGGCCCCTGCCGCCAGCAGCAGGCCCGCCGCCGAAAGATAGGTCAGCGGGGCCAGCATCGCGCGGGAAAACCGCTCCAGTGCGGCCGTGATCCGGTGTTTCATGGCGTTTCCTTCCTTTCCGGCCGCCGGTGCGGCAAAGTCCTATCTGTAGTCAACCGATTTTTGCGGAAAATGTCAAGAATGCAAAGCTCCTAAAAATGCCGCCGTTCTTTGTGCAGGGTGCCGATTTCCCCACTTGAAATTCGTTCTGCCCTGTCCGATTGACAACCGCTGCCGCAGAACGTATACTTAGGGTGTATCGTTTTGAGGTGCTGCGGCCTCTGCGCCAAGGCACTGCTCATGGAGGACACTGCTATGAAATCAAGATATACCCGCATCCTCTCTGTTCTGCTGTGCGCCGCACTGGCCTGCAGCATTCTGGCCGGCTGCAACACTGCTGCCAGCAGCTCCGAAGTGCCCAGCTCTGCCAGCAGCTCCCAGAGCGTCCCCGCTTCCAGCGAAGTGCTGCCCGATTCCACCACCCGGGCCGACACCTCCGGGCTGAACCCCGGTGATTTTGACGAGAACTCTATCTTCTCCATCACCGGTACCTCTGCCGCCTTCGAGCCCTGCCTCGGCTGGGGCCCGGGCGTGTCCGGCTGCTCGCTGAAATCGGTGATCGCAGCGGCATCCCTGCTGCAGTGGGCGGAAGACGCCCGTCTTGCCTCCCGCACGCCGGATGCTGTGCAGGAAGCCTTCTACAACTGGTACGACACCCTGGACGCCGACGAGCAGGAGAGCTTTGCCGAGGCCTGGACGATGATCGAGCCGGACGCGCTGAGCCTGCTGAGCGACAAGGAGAGCATGACCGGCCGCATCGAGGACGCCGGCCTTGACCCGGACGCTTTGCCCGGCTGCACCCTGAAGAACTGGCAGGCCCTGCAGACCGTGCTGGACGACTGCGTGCCCGCAGTGGGCCAGTGAACCCAACATAAAAAGAAGCTGACCGGACTGGTCAGCTTCTTTTTGTTTTTGCGGAAAAGGCCGGGGCCGCCTGCGGCATCAGACCTTCTTCAGCACATACTGGCGGGTGCCCATGCCGATCTTTTCGGCCTGATCCAGCGTGGCCTTCCACTCAATGTTGGGGTTGGAATCCTTGAAGTTGTCATGGTGGCAGTTCCAGCCGGGCTTTGCAAGGTTCTGGCCCAGCTGGCTGTTCGGCAGCGGCTGTGCATTCAGGCAGGCGTCCGCACAGGCCTGATCCAGCGCCACCGGGTCAAAGGACGCAAAGATGCCGATATCCGGCAGGATGGGAGCATCGTTCTCGCAGTGGCAGTCGCAGTTGGGGCTGATGTCCTGCACCAGAGAAATATGGAAGCAGGGACGGCCGGCGCACACGGCAGCCGCATACTCGGCCATCTTGCGGTCCAGCATCTCATTGGCGCTGTCGCACTGGGAATAGATGGCGTCAAAGTTGCAGGCACCGATGCAGCGGCCGCAGCCCTTGCACTTGGTCTGGTCGATGACGGCCTTGTTGTTTGCATCGTAGGTGATGGCGTCGGAGCCGCACTCCTTGGCGCAGCGGTGGCAGCCGCGGCACAGGCTCTGCTGCACCTCCGGGTGTCCGGCGGCGTGCTGTATCATCTTGCCCGCGCGGGAGCCGCAGCCCATGCCGATGTTCTTGAGAGTACCGCCGAAGCCGGTGGATTCGTGGCCCTTGAAATGGGTCAGGCTGATAAAGATATCCGCATCCATGATGGCGCGGCCGATCTTTGCCGTCTTGCAGTATTCGCCATTCGGCACCGGCACCTCTGCCTCATCGGTGCCGCGCAGACCGTCCGCAATAATGACCTGACAGCCGGTGGTCATGGGCCAGAAGCCGTTCAGCTGGGCACAGGTGAGGTGCTCCAGTGCGTTCTTGCGGCTGCCCGGGTACAGGGTGTTGCAGTCGGTCAGGAACGGCAGACCGCCCTGCTCCTTGCACAGGTCAGCCACCACCTTGGCGTAGTTGGGGCGCAGGAATGCCAGATTGCCCAGCTCACCGAAATGCATCTTGATGGCAACGAATTTGCCATCCATATCAATGTCCTTAATGCCGGCGGCAATGCACACGCGGCGCAGCTTGTCCAGCAGGCTGGTGCCCACGGGACAGCGGAAATCTGTATAATAGACCTTGGATGCTTCCATAGCAGTTTCCTCCATTTTACTTTGTACGGCACGCTGCCGCATACTCTCTTGCTTTTCAGTATAACACAAAGTTTTTCAAAGAAAAAGAGCGGGATAAAGGCGGCGGGCCCCTCTCTGTGTCCCACGATCAAAATGGCCTCCGCTGATCGCTCTGGCCATATTTAGCGGAACTATTATTTCATAAGGAATGAAAGCCGGAAATCTACGGATTTCCGGCTTTCATTTTTCACGGGAAAGAGTCGTAGCGGGCAGCGGCATCTTGCAAAAGGCATGAAACCCGCCCCACACGAATGCGCTCTGTGCAGGAAGCATCCCAAATCAGAAGATTGCCGTCACAGCCGCCACTGCCAGCACGATGATGCCCAGCACAATGCGGTAGACACCAAAGAACTTGAAATCGTGGCGCTTCACATAGTCCATCAGGAAGCGGATGGCGGCAAGGCTGACGCCAAAGGCCACCACACAGCCCACTGCCAGCACGGCCACCTCGGTGCCGGTCATCACGGAGCCGCCGACGGCGAACTTGACCACCTTGAGCAGGGATGCGCCCGCCATGACCGGGATGGCCAGATAGAAGGTGAACTCTGCCACACAGGCGCGGGACAGGCCCAGCAGCAGGCCGCCCACGATGGTGGCACCGGAGCGGGAGGTGCCCGGGATGATGGCCAGACACTGCCACAGGCCAATGATGAGGGCATCGCGGTAGGTGATCTGCTCCAACTTTGTCACATGGGGCGTGATGCGGCGGTTCTCCACAACGAAGAACAGGATGCCGTACAGGATCAGCATGGCCGCAACGGTGATGTAATTGTAGAAGTGATCTTCCATCCAGTTGTCCAGCGGGCTGATGACAAGCACCGGCAGGGTGGCGGCCACCACCTTGAACCACAGGCTCCAGACGCTGGGCTTGGAAATGACGCGGCCCCGCTTCATGCCAAAGGGCCACAGCTTGCCCCAGAACAGCACCACCACCGCCATGATGGCACCCAGCTGGATGACCACCCGGAACATGGACATGAACTCTTCACTTGCATTGAATTTGATGACCTGCTCCAGCAGGATCATATGACCGGTGGACGAGATGGGGAGCCATTCGGTAATGCCCTCCACAATGCCCATCAGGATCGCTTTGATGATCTCGAAAAACGTAAAAAACCCCTCCTTGTGCCAAAGCACAGCGCTTATTTTGTACCAGTATACCATACTATGCCTTTCTGCGCACGCCGAATGCGAAAATTTTACCGAAAGGCCCTCTGCCGCTCTGCGGGCTGTAACTGCGCCCCAAAATGTGATATACTGATGCAAAGACCCTTTGTCTCCGGTTTTATCCGCAGATCCGAGCAGAAAGCAAACACTGCTCGTATTTTTATCAGGTTATTTTACAATGAGGTGAACTGCATGAACATTCTGGTGATCGGCTGCGATCAGGTGGGCGCTTCTCTGGTCCGTGATCTGGAGCACATCGGACACGATATCTCCCTGATCGAAAAAGACCCCGAGCAGCTCAAGCGGCTGGATGCTTTCGACGACTACCGCTTCCGCGGCACGGCACTGGTGGGCGACCCCACCGACCCGGATACCCTGCGGCAGGGCGGCATCGACAACTGCGACGCCGTGGCCGCTGTGAGCGAGGACGACTCGGTGAACCTGATGGCGGCACAGATCGCAAAAAGCATCTTCCGCCGGGAAAAGGTCATCTGCCGCGTGTCCGACCCGCATCTGCAGGTGCTGTACCACAAGGCCTACGAGATCGACACCATCTGCCCCACCGTGCTCACCGAGCAATCGGTGTTCCGCGCACTGGCAAAGTAAAAGCGAGGGAAGCGTATGAAAGTTTGTATTGCAGGCGGCGGCAAGGTGGGCATGTATCTGGCCCAGAGCCTGCTGGCCCACCACCACAAAGTGACCATCATCGAGCCGCAGGAGATGCTCTGCCGCACGCTGGCAGATTCGCTGGATATCCCGGTGATCTGCGGCGATGCCATCAGCTTTGACACCATGCGCACGGCCGACGTGGCCAGCTGCGACGCCTTTGTGGCCGTGACCGGTGCGGACGAGAACAACCTTGTCGCCTGCCAGATCGCAAAGCGGGAGTTTGGCGTGAACCGCACCGTGGCCCGGGCCTCCAACCCCAAGAACCGGGAGCTGCTGCACACACTGGGCGTGGATACCGTGGTGTGCGGCACCGACAACCTGAGCCACATCCTCGAGCGCGAGATCGAGACCGACACCATCCGTCAGCTGCTGTCGCTGGGCGGCGGCACGGCCAGCCTGAACGAGATCCTGCTGCCGGAGAACTTCCAGTTTGCAGGGCAGGCGGTCAAGGACATCCCCATGCCGGGCGACGTCATTCTGGTGTGCATCACCCGCGATGCGGAGTTCATCATCCCCCACGGCAACACCACCCTGCTGCCATGGGACCGCATCCTCTGCCTGACGCAGGATGACACCCTGCACCTGCTGATGGACGCATGGGGCCTTTCCGGCAAATGACCGAGGGGGATCTGCTGCGCACCGCGCTGATCATTCCGCCCAAGGGCCGGGCCGTTGTGTGCAGCTGGGCCAGTGTGCCCGGTGTGTTCTGCGCGCCCTTCGTGTTCTGGCAGAGCCGCTTTGCCGGATGCATCTTCTGCGCCCTGTGGGCGGGCCTGGTCTTCGCCGTGTGGGCACGGGCCTGCAGCTTTGCAGCACTGCTCACGGCACAGGATCTGGCTGTGCAGGCAGGCATCGCCTTTGCCGTCACGCGGCAGCTGCCCCGCCGGGCCGTGACTGGCGTGTGGGCCCTGCGCACGCCGCTTCTGTGGCTGGCAGGGTGCAGCGTGCTGGTGGTGCGCGGCCCGGGCGTACAGCTGTTCCTGCCGGGCGTGGACGCCCTGCAGGCCCAGGCCCTTGCCGCTGTGCTGATGGAGGACACGCCATGACCGAACGCGGCTTTCACCCGTTTGCGGTGCTGCACTTTCTGCGCAAGACCATCCTGCTCTATCTGCTGCCGCTTTTGCAGGTGCTGTTTGCCCGCAACTGGGCGGCGCTGCGCACAGCTCTGGTGCAGGGCGCGGCGCTGCTGGCGGTGATCGCTGCCGTGAGTGCTGCCGTGCTCCATACAAGCCGCTGGCAGGTGGATGAGCACGGGACCCTGCGGGTGTGCTGGCGGCTGGGCGTGCGGCTGGACCGCTGCCTGAAGGCCGGGCAGCTGGCGGCGGTCACGCTGGAACGACCCCTGCTTTACCGGCTGGCCGGAGCAAGCCGGGTGGTGCTGTACCCTGCCGGGCAAAAGCGCACCCTGACCCTGCTTTTGAACGCACAGGACGCACAGCTTCTGGCCGACTGCATGATGCCGTGCCGGGACGCCGTGGCCCACACCCCGCGCGGCGGCGAAAAGCTGGCCTTTGCGGTGCTGGGTGCCAACGGCCTTTCCACCCTTGCCCTTCTGGCGCTGGCCATCAGGCAGAGCAGGCCCTATGTGCCGGACGCACAGACGGCCGCCTTTGCCCACCTGAACCAGCTGGCAGTGTGGGCGGCACGCTGGCTGCCCATGGGCACGGCATGGCTGCTGGTGCTGGGCGGCGTGCTGTTCTGCGCAAGCCTTGCGCGCAGCGCGGCCCATGCAGCCCACTACACCGTGTGGCGCACCGAGAGCCATCTTGGCAGCCGGGGCGGTTTTGTGCACCGGTACGAGATGCGCCTTGCGCTGGAGCACCTGAGCTATGCGGACCTGCGCCGCTCGCCTGCCACCCGGGCGCTGGGCTGCTGTCCGGTGTTCGTCACGGCCGGCAGCTGCCGACCCGAGATCCCGCTTCTGGTCTGGCGGGAGGGCAGTCCCTTTCTGCAGGAGCTGCTGCCCGGCTTTGCCCTGCCGCCCAAAGCGCCGGTGGACACAGCAGGCCGCAGCATCCCGGCGTATTTTCTGCCTGCCGGCATCCCCTGCGGGCTGTGTCTGCTGCTGACGGCGGTATCCCGCTATACCCTGCCCGCCCTCACGGTGCCGCTGCTGGTGGTCACCGCCGTGTTTGCGGCCCTGCTTGCAGGTGCGGCTGTCGGCTACCGCAGGGAGGGAATCTGGCTGCAGGACGGGCATCTGACCCTGCGCCGGCAGCGCGGCTTTCACCTGCACGAGATCTGTGTGCTGTGCCCTGCACCGGGCCTGACGGCCCTGCGCTCCCCCTGGGCAGCGTCGGTGGGGCGCACCGATCTTACCCTCACCTTTCCGGGCGGGGTGAAGCACAAGGTGCGCAGCGTAAAGTGCAGTGAATTGCCATTTTTGCTTTTCTGAAACTGTAAGGAGTCTTTTTCTGTGATAAAAACTGTATTATTCGATCTGGACGGTACCCTTCTGAACACCATCGACGACCTTGCCGATGCGGGAAACTGGGTGTGTGAACAGCACGGCTGGCCCACCTTTACGGTGGAACAGTTCAAGCACATGGTGGGCAACGGCATCCCGAAGCTGGTGGAGCGCTTCTCGCCGGAGAATGCCCGCACGCCGGAGCAGCTGGCGGCCACGCTGGCCGAGTTCACCGCCCGGTACGACGCCCACAAGGAGGACAAGACGGCCCCCTATCCCGGCATCCCGGAGCTGCTGGACGCGCTGCGGGCAAAGGGTGTTCAGTGCGCAGTGTTCTCCAACAAGGCCGACCCTCTGTGCGGCAAGATCATCGCCCACTATTTCGGCACCGGCCGCTTTGATGCCGTGCGCGGCAGCAGGCCCGGCGTGCCCACCAAGCCGGACCCCGCCGGGCTCTATGCTCTGATGGACGAGATCGGTGCGGACCGCTCTTCTACCCTGTTCGTGGGCGACAGTGATGTGGACATCCTCACCGGACACAATGCCGGACTGCCCGCCATGGGTGCGCTGTGGGGCTTCCGGGGCCGTGCAGAGCTGACCGCTGCCGGTGCGGATACACTGGCAGCAGTGCCGGAGGATATTTTTACCTATATCCAGAAGAGTTGACGATTTAAAATTGTCTCCGCTTCGCTCTGACAATATCAGAGGAAAAATCATTTTTGATATTGCAAATTCGGAATGACTGCGGTCATTCCGGATTTGCTTTTTCACGGGGAGGGGTCGTGGCGGGAAGCGGCATCTGCTGCTGTCGGCCTGCGGCCGTCGCGCAGCGACTTCTGATTGGCGGAACCCCAAAAAGCGGTTAAGAGATCTTCACGCCGAACAGGCGGGAATCTCCAGCTTTTTGGGGTGGAGCCTGCTGCTTTGGGATTATCAGCCTCCCCCCACTCGAATACGCTCTGCACAGGAAACAATGCGCAAAAAGGCGAGCCGCCCAAGGCACGCTCGGATGCTGGGAGCCGCAACCCGGGGCACTAAAAAAGAGCCCACTGGGCTCTTTTTTGTCGCCTGCGGGCGGCCGTGTTCCTTCGATTCCTCGTACGGGTTGCATGAAACAGCAACCACATTAGACATTCCTAGCCGTTGGGACCCGCGGGCTAACCAAAGCCCCACCGGGGCTTTGGTTGCGGTGCTGCGCATCGCCGCCCTGTTCGATTCCCGTACGGGTCAAATTAAAAATCCCCCGAGCGAATGCTCGAGGGATTTTTATGACCCGTACGGGAATCGAACCCATGTTACAGCCGTGAAAGGGCCGTGTCTTAACCGCTTGACCAACGGGCCTTAGAAATACAGAGCTTCGCTAAAACCTCCGACATCCATCGCCCACTACTGCGGACGACCGTCCCCCTAACCTTAGCGAAACTCTGTAAAAGTGGTAGCGGTAACTGGATTTGAACCGGTGACACTTCGGGTATGAACCGAATGCTCTAGCCAACTGAGCTATACCGCCACATATGTTTGTGCACTTGAACAGTGCTTTATTATTATATCCATAGATGGGCCTTTTGTCAACACATATTTTCAAAAAATTTTGCGTTTTTTCAATATCCCGATTTTATTCACGCAGCTTCGTTGAAATATTGCATTTCCCGTCATTTTTGCAGGGGGTGCGGCAAAAAACGAACCCTCTCAGTCATCGCTGCGCGATGCCAGATTCCCCCTTTTGTCGCTGCGCGACATCTGTTCCTCTCTTTGTCACCTGCGGTGACATTTCTCCCCGGCGCGGGGAGAATCTGTCCCGGCCGGGGGAAGTCTTTCCTCTCAGGGGGAGCTTTTAGCGCGATGGCAGGCTTTGCGCTTCAGCCTGAAACTTTGCCGCCATAACGGAGAGGGCAAGCCCGCTTCCCACACAAAAAAGCACCGCTTTCCTCACGGAAAACGGTGCTTTTTTCAACCTTTTTTCTGTCCGGATGTGGAAAACCCGGTGCAGTTTTAGTTCTTCTTGTGGGTGGGGACCATGACCTTCAGGCCGCCCATATACGGCTGCAGCACTTCGGGGATGGTCACGGTGCCGTCGGCCTGCAGGTGGTTCTCCAGGAAGGCGATCAGCATACGCGGAGGTGCCACGCAGGTGTTGTTCAGGGTGTGGGCCAGATAGGTCTTGCCGTCCTTGCCCTTCACGCGGATGTGCAGGCGGCGTGCCTGTGCATCGCCCAGGTTGGAGCAGGAGCAGACCTCGAAGTACTTCTGCTGGCGGGGGCTCCAAGCCTCGATATCGCAGCTCTTCACCTTCAGGTCGGCCAGGTCGCCGGAGCAGCAGTTCAGCTGACGCACCGGGATCTCCATGCTGCGGAACAGCTCCACAGAGTTCTTCCACAGCTTCTCGTACCAGTCAGCGCTCTCGTCGGGGCGGCAGACCACGATCATCTCCTGCTTCTCGAACTGGTGGATGCGGTAGATGCCGCGCTCCTCGATGCCGTGAGCACCCTTCTCCTTGCGGAAGCAGGGGCTGTAGGAGGTCAGGGTCAGGGGCAGAGTGGCCTCGTCCAGAGTCTGGTCGATGAAGCGGCCGATCATGGTGTGCTCGCTGGTGCCGATCAGGTACAGGTCTTCACCCTCGATCTTGTACATCATGGCATCCATTTCCGGGAAGGACATGACGCCCTGCACCACGTTGCCGTGCATCATAAAGGGAGGGATCACGTAGGTGAAGCCCTTGTTAATCATAAAGTCGCGGGCATAGGCCAGCACAGCCTCGTGCAGGCGGGCGATGTTGCCCAGCAGATAGTAGAAACCGTTGCCGGCCACGCGGCCTGCGGCGTCCATATCGATGCCGTCGAAGCTCTCCATGATCTCGGTGTGGTACGGGATGGGGAAATCGGGGACCACAGGCTCGCCAAAGCGCTGTGCTTCCACGTTGTAGGTATCATCCGGGCCGATGGGCACGCTGGGATCGATCATCTGCGGGATGGTGTACATGATCTCCTGAATGCGTGCGGACAGGGTCTCTTCTTCCTTTTCCAGCTCAGCCATCTTGTCGGCGTCGGCCTTGACGGCGGCATTGTTGGCATCGATCTGAGCCTGCAGCTCAGCCTTCTGTGCCTCATCCGTGCACTTCTTCAGCTGGCCGAACAGGGGGCCGTTGGCCTTGCTCAGCTTGTTGCGGGCAGCCTTGAGGGCTTCCACTTCCTTCAGGCATGCGCGGTACTTGGCATCCTTCTCGATGACCTCGTCCACCAGCGGGAGCTTTGCATCCTGAAACTTCTTCTTGATGTTTTCCTTGACAGCGTCCGGGTTTTCACGGACAAATTTGATATCAAGCATGATTGACTCTCCTTGCTCTATTTCGGTTCGCACAGAGGATCCCCTCCCCTGCGCCGTTCAAAGGCGGTCGCCCGCCTTGGATCGCTTTATTCTTCGTTCTGGTACTGTCCCAGCAGGTTGGCAAAGGCCCGCAGCTGCTCGTCTGAATAGAAATGCACGGTCAGCTTGCCCTTGCCGTCGTGGTAGGCCACGTTCACCTCGCTGCCCAGCACCTGCTTGAGGCTTTCTTCCACCTCCACCGGCAGGGTGCCCCGCGGCTGGGGCTCTCTGGGCTCCTTTGCGGGCTTTGCCAGCTTTTTGCACAGTGCCTCGGCCTGACGCACGTTCAGCTGGTTGTCTGCGATGATCTGCGCCGCCTGCTCCTGCAGCTCCGGCGTGGGCAGGCTCAGGATCACCTTTGCGTGGCCGATATTGATGAAGCCGCTTTTCAGCAGTTCCAGCACGTTTTCCGGCAGGTTCAGCAGGCGCAGGCTGTTGGCCAGTGCGCTGCGGCTCTTGCCCAGCTTCTGTGCCGCCTGCTCCTGCGTCAGGCCGCAGCGGGTCATCAGCTCCCGGATGCCGGCCGCTTCTTCCACCGGGTCCAGATCCTCGCGCTGCAGGTTTTCCACCAGAGCCAGCTCCATGGCCTGCTCGTCGCTGACCTCCTTGATGACCACCGGCACATCGTTCAGCCCTGCCATGCGGCAGGCACGCCAGCGGCGCTCACCCGCCACGATGCTGTAGCCGCCCCGCGGACGCGGACGCACCGCGATGGGCTGCAGCAGGCCGTGCTCTGCAATGCTTGCGGCCAGCTCGCCCAGTGTTTCCTCGTCAAAGGTCTTGCGCGGCTGTTCCGGGTCCGGTTCGATCTCACGCAGGGGCAAGGTATCTACCTTTGCGCCGGACTCAAAAACCGGGGCGGCATCTTCAAACAGACTGTCCAGCCCGCGGCCAAGCCCTCCTTTTCCTCTTGCCATTCATGTTCCCCCTGAGGTTTAATCTTCCAGAGCATTTTTCGTCTGCTCTGCGACGGGTGCACTTTTGCTGCGGGCCTTTTTGGGCTCGTGCGGGCGGTTGTTCTTGACAAATTCGATTGCCAGATCCATGTACGCTTCGCTGCCCTTGCCCTTGGGCTCATAGAAATTGATGGGCTGGCCGTAGCTGGGTGCCTCCGAAATGCGGATGGAGCGCGGGATGGTGGTCTTGTACACCTTGGAGCCGAAATACTTCTGCACCTGCTCCACCACCTGCACGGTCAGATTATACCGCAGCGAGAACATGGTGAACACCACGCCCTCGATATCCAGATACGGATTGTACTTTTTGCGGATGGTCTTCAAGGTGCTGATCAGCTCCGAAAGGCCCTCCAGCGCGTAATATTCACACTGCACCGGAATGAGAACGCTGTCGCAGGCACTCAGGCCGTTCAGGGTGAGCAGGTCCAGACTGGGCGGACAATCGATAAAGATGAAGTCATAGTCCTTCTGCACCTCGGCCAGCGCCTTGCGCAGACGGCTCTCACGAGCGGGCAGGTCGATCATTTCCAGACTGGCCCCGGCCAGACGGGTGTTGGAGCCGATGACATCGGTGCGGTACTCGGTCTTACGGATGGCCTCGGAGGCCCGCGCCTCACCGATCAGGATCTCGTAGGTCCCCTTTTCCACGCTGCGCTTCGGGATGCCGTAGCCGGTGGTGGTATTGCCCTGCGGATCAAGGTCTACGATGAGCACCCGCTTGCCCAGCGCCGCAACGCAGGACGACAGGTTGACGGCGGTGGTGGTTTTGCCAACGCCGCCCTTCTGGTTCGCAATTGCTACAATTTTTGCCACGCACAATTCTTCCTTCCGGGAAAATTTAATTGTTCCATGTGGAACATTCGCAGTCATGCCCGCCGGTTTCCCGTCCATACAGGCACCTTAACACCTAGTATAGCACATCCAAATCGGTTTTTGAACCATCTGAAGCGTTTTTCCGCTGGATTTTTAACTTTTAGAGGTGGGAAAAGCGGAAATGCGGACACTTTGGGGAGAGAACTCCCCCAGTCTGCTGCGCAGACAGCCCCCTCTGGGATGGGGCCCTTGACATGGCGGCAAAGCTACCGGGTAAATTGCAAAGTTTCCGGCACGCCAGAGGCTCCCTCTCCGAGGGAGCTGGCAAACCCGCAGGGTTTGACTGAGGGAGTTCGTCCCCTGTTCCACATGGAACAATTTTACCGTTCGGCGGCTGCGGTGGGAATGCGCACCGTATACTCGATATACCCGTCCTTCTCTTCCCGATGGGCGGTGGCGGGTACGCCGTTGTCGGTCATCAAGCGGATGGCATGGTCGATGGTGTTCACAAAAATGCGCACATCCTTGACCATGGAAACACGGTGCCTGCCTTTTACGGGGGTGTTGAGCAGCTGTTCAATGTAGAGGTCGGTCTGCCGGGCGTTCATGCGGCGCTTGGCAATGTTGATCAAAGCTTCGCTGCGGCGGTTCTCCGGCAGACGCAGCACCGCCCGGGCATGGCGCTCGGTGAGGTTGTTGTCCAGCACGAACTGCCGCTGGTCGGCGTTCAGCTGCAAAAGCCGCAGCTTGTTGGCAAGGGTAGGCTGTGCCATGCCCAGACGTTTGGCGGCCTCGGCCTGGGTGCAGTCCCACAGCACCATCACATCCTTCATGCCCTGTGCCTGCTCAAAGGGGTTCAGGTCGGACCGCTGGATGTTTTCCAGCAGACCCAGCGCCGCGGTCTGCTCGTCGCCGTAGTTGCAGAGGATGGCGGGGATGGTGGTCATCTTTGCCAGCCTGCAGGCACGGAGCCGCCGCTCCCCTGCCACCAGCTCATAGCCGCCATCCGACAGCTTCCGCACCGTGACCGGCTGCAGCAGGCCGTTCTCCCGGATGCTCTGCGCCAGTGCCGCAAGCTCCTGCTCGCTGAATTCCCGCCGTGCCTGAAATGGCGACGGCCTGATCTGGTCGATGGGCAGGAAATAGATTTTGCCCGCCTGCTTTTTGCGTTCAAACATGAATGTACTCCCCCTTCGCAGTTTTGCCGGGTCTGTTTTCCACATTTTCCCGGGAAAGCGTGGAAAATCTCAGGCTTCAGCCACAGTGTACCACACAAAGAAAGACCCTGCCAGACAAATCGTTCGGCAAGGTCTTTCAGAATACGTTCATTGCTGCGTTATTTCAGCGGACTTTTCGCGATTTTACCGCCGTTTCTGGGGTAAGCTGTCGGAGTCTGCGAAATCTTTTTGCACAGGATCAGGGTGCGGGTATCGCCGCCCGGCAGGTGCAGGGTGCGGGTCTCCCTGTACTCACCGCCCAGCTTTTTGATGGCACCCCGCGCTGCAGTCAGCTCTTCCTCACCGGAGGAGCCCTTCATGGCAAGGAAGTTTCCCCCTACCTTTACCAGCGGCAGGCAGTATTCGGCCAGCATGGGCAGCGCAGCCACAGCCCGGGCAGATGCCAGATCGAACTGCTCCCGCCACGCCTTGCGGGCGGCTTCTTCGGCGCGCTCCTTGGCAAACTCCACGCCGGTCAGGCCCAGCTGGGCGCAGGCGTACTTCAAAAACTCCACACGCTTGCCGGTGGGCTCCATCAGGGTCAGCTGCAGCTCCGGCTTGAAAATTTTGGTCACGATGCCCGGGAAGCCTGCGCCTGCGCCCACATCCACCATGCGGCCCGCCACCTCCGGCTGGCTGGCAAAAAGCAGGCTATCGAGGAAGTGCTTATCCTCGATCCCCTCGGGGTCGGTGATAGCGGTCAGGTTGACCTTCTGGTTGTAGTCCACCAGAATTTCGGCAAAGGCATCCAGCTGATCCAGCTGGGTGCCGGTAAGGGTGATGTTCCATGTGGAACATTTTGCTTCCAGACGCTGTTTGTCGATCATGGGTGTTGTCCTTTCTTTCATTCACCGGTCAGCTGGACGAAAATGGGCTCGTGGTGGACGGCAGGCAGGAAAATTTCCAGCACATCTGCCGTGCGCAGCTTGAGCGAAGAGGTGTTGATGCAGGGGTGGCAGCCAAGGTATTCCCCTTTCTTCACATCCTCATCCATCAGCAGCTGCACCTTGTTTTCGGTGTCGTTGGCAAGCCCCATGATGGAGGAGGAGCCGGGCGTACAGTCCAGATACTGCTCCATATCCTCGGGCGAGGCAAAGCTCAGGCGGGCAATGCCCAGCTGATGGGAGAGCTCTTTGGTTTTGAAGGGCTTGTCCCCGGGCATCATGAGCAGATAAAAGTTCGTCTTCTGCCGGTTGCACAGGAACAGGTTCTTGCAGACGGTGGCATTCAGACAGGCATCGATCACATGGCAGTCCTCCATGGTGTCGGCCTTCATCCAGCCGTGGTCGGTGCGCCAGAACGGGATGCCCAGCTTGTCCAGCAGATCATAGGTGCGGATCTCTTTTTCCAGCCGCCCGGTGCAGTCGGCAGGACGGCCCTCGTAAAGCTTCAGTTCTTCCATTTTATTTTCCTCTCGCTGCCAGCGCAATGCTCAGCTGCGCCACGTCGGAGGGCGATACGCCCGGGATGCGGCCTGCCTGACCGAGGTTCTTCGGCCGGATGCGGGCCAGCTTTTCGCGGGCTTCCAGCGTCAGGCCGGCCAGATCCGCATATTCAAAGTCATCCGGGATCAGAGTCTTTTCATGCCGGGCCACGTCCCGGATCATCCGATCCTGCCGGGCAATGTAGCCCGCATACTTGATCTCGGTCTCCAGCCGCTCAGCCAGCATGGGGGTGATCTCCTCGCCCCAGCCGATGACACCGGCCAGCAGCGGATAGCTGATCTCCGGGCGGCGCAGCAGCTCTTCCGCAATGCCGCCCTCGGCAGCAGGGGCAAGCCCGGCTGCTTCCATGGCGGCGCGCAGGTCGGCGGTGCGCAGATGCGTCTCGTGCAGGCGGCGGCGCTCCGCTTCCAGAATGCTCTGGGTGTGCTGGTACTTGACCCAGCGGTCATCCTGCACAAGACCGTATTCCCTGCCGATGGGGGTCAGCCGCTGGTCAGCGTTGTCCTGACGCAGGGTCAGGCGGTACTCGCTGCGGCTGGTCATCATGCGGTAGGGGTCCATGACCCCTTTGGTGACCAGATCATCCACCAGCGTGCCCAGATAACTGGTGTGGCGCGGCAGGATGAGCTGCTCTTTGCCCAGCGCATTGCGGGCGGCGTTCAGTCCGGCCAGCAGACCCTGCGCAGCGGCTTCCTCATAGCCGGAGGTGCCGTTGAACTGGCCTGCGCCGTACAGGCCCCGCACCACCTTGCTTTCCAGCGTGGCTTCCAGACTGGTGGGGTCTACGCAGTCGTACTCGATGGCGTAGGCCGGGCGCATGATCTCGATGTGTTCAAACCCTTTGATGCTGCGGTAGAAGGCATTCTGCACATCCTCCGGCAGGCTGCTGGAGGCTCCCTGCAGATACATCTCCTCGGTGTTCTCCCCGCAGGGCTCCACAAAAATGGGGTGGCGGTCCTTGCCTGCAAAGCGCACCACTTTGTCCTCGATGGAGGGGCAGTAGCGCGGGCCAACGCCCTCGATCATGCCGCCGTAGAGCGGGCTGCGCTGGATGTTGTCCAGAATGATCCTGTGGGTCTCGGGGTTGGTATAGGCGATCCAGCACTCCACCTTGTTGTGCATGGGTGCATCGGTCATAAAGCTGAAGGGCTGCAGCTCGCTGTCCGGGTCGCCGGGCTGGCATTCCAGCTGGCTGAAATCGATGCTGCGGCGGTGCACCCGGGCAGGGGTGCCGGTCTTGAACCGGCGCAGCGGCAGACCGGCGGCCTTCAGGCTGTCGGTCAGGGCGTTGGCGGCGTGCATCCCGTCCGGGCCGGAGGCATACCATGCATCACCCACAAAAATTTTGCCGCCCAGATTCGTGCCGGTGGCAATGACCACGCACTTGGCGCTGTATTCGCCGTTCAGCTGGGTCACGACGCCCTTCACACGGCCGTTCTCGGTCTCAATGCCCACGACCTCTGCCTGATGGATGGCAAGGCCGGGCGTCCGCTCAAGGGCGTGCTTCATATATTCGTGGTAGCGCTTGCGGTCGGTCTGCACACGCAGGGCGTGGACAGCCGGGCCTTTGCCCCGGTTGAGCATCCGGCTCTGCAGATAGGTGGCATCCGCAGCAAGGCCCATCACGCCGCCCAGTGCATCCAATTCACGTACCAGCGTTCCTTTTGCCGTGCCGCCAATGCTGGGGTTGCAGGGCATGTTGCCAATGGCATCCAGACTCATGGTAAACACGGCGGTTTTCGCACCCAGTGTCGCGGCGGCGTGGGCGGCTTCGATGCCGGCGTGGCCGGCACCGATGACGATGACGTCATAATCTCCTAAGTGGTTCATATACTTTCGGGTTTCCTCTAACAAATGATTTGAAATGCCCTCCGCTTCGCTCTGGGCATATTCAGCGGAAATATATTTTTTAAATTTGTAAATCCGAAAAGCCTGCGGGCTTTTCGGATTTACTTTTTCACGGGAAAGGGTCGTAACGGGAAACGGCATGTTGCTGCTGTCAGCCTGCGGCTGTCGCGCAGCAAATAGCGCACAAGCTTACCCTCACGGTTCGTCGCATAAGCGACTCAAAATCGGCGGAACACAAAAAATCCTCTAGCGGAGCGACTTGGATTTTTTGTATGGAGCCCATCTCCTTTGGGATTATTAAGGGCGAGTAGCCCTTAATTCGTGCCTCCCGCGCCTCGAAAGTAGCGGGTGCTTTTCTGGTTCTCTTTTGGCACGCAAAAGAGAACGTACCCGGCGGCAATGCTTTTTACAAAAGGCATGAAACTCAATCCATGCGACCACGCTCCGCGCGGGAAGCTCTTCGTCACTTTCCCACGCAGAAGCGTTCAAACACCTGTTCGATCACGGCTTCCGAGGCGTTCTCTCCAGTCAGGTCGCACAGGGCGGCCAGTGCGTCGTCCACACAGACAGACACCGCGTCCAGCCCAAAGCCGCCTGCGGCAGCATCCAGTGCACCGGCCGCGGCATCCCGCGCACGCAGTGCGGCGGAAAGCTGACGCTGGCCGGACAGGCTGGCGGCATGGGCGTCGATCTGGCTGGTGCCCAGCAGCCGGGCCACCGCAGCGGAGATCACCCTGCGGCTCCCCTCCTCCTGACAGCACACCGGCAGCACCATGGCAAAGAAGGGTGCGATCAACTCCGGGTCGAATCGCGTTGGTTTATCCTCTTTGTTGATAAGTGCAATGGCCGGACGGCCCGCACAACGCTGTGCAAGCTCCAGATCTTCCCTTGTGGGCGGCTCGGAGCCATCGAACACGGCAAGGATCAGGCCCGCTTCCTCCAGCTTCTTCCAGCTGCGGCGGATGCCCTCCGCTTCAATGGCGTCCTCCGTCTCCCGCAGGCCGGCGGTATCGAACAGGTTCAGCCGGACATCCCCCAGCTGCACCGCCTGCTCCACCACGTCGCGGGTGGTGCCAGCCACCGGCGTCACAATGGCCCGGTCGAACCCGGCCAGCAGGTTGAGCAGCGTGGACTTGCCTGCGTTGGGCCGGCCCACGATGGCGCAGTCCACGCCCTCGCGCAGGATGGTGTCTGCCTGATAGTTCCGGATCAGGCCGTCCAGCTCTGCCTTTACCCCGCTCAGTACCCGGTGCAGGTGGTCATCATCCAGCTCCGGCACATCCTCCTCGGGAAAATCCACCCATGCGGCAAGGTGTGCCTGAATGGCGGTAAGCTCCTGCTTTTGAGCGTCGATCTTTTTGGCCAGCGCACCGCCCAGCGCCGCATTGGCCAGTGCGGCCCCCTGCCGCCCGTCTGCCGAGATCAGGTCCATGACCGCTTCGGCCTGGGTCAGACCCAGCTTGCCGTTCAGGAAGGCGCGGCGGGTGTACTCGCCGGGAGCGGCAGGCTGCGCACCGGCGGCAAGGCAGGCTTCCACCAAACGACGGGCCACCGCATTCCCGCCATGGCAGGAAAGCTCCACCACATCCTCGCCGGTATAGCTGTGGGGCGCACGGAAAAACAGGGCCACGCCCTCGTCAAAGGTCTCGTTCCCTTCCCGGAAGGCCCCGTACATGGCCGTATAGCCTTTGGCCTGTTCAACTTTTTTTGCGGCGTTGGCCGGGCAGAACACCCGGGCCGCCACCTGATAGCTCTCCGCACCGGAGAGCCGCACCACGGCAATGCCGCCTGCGCCCGGTGCTGTTGCAATTGCTGCAATGGTCGCTTCCTGCATGGTTTTTCTGGCTTCCTTTCCGCGCCCGGTCTGGCCGCTTGCTCCCATCTGCCCACAGCAGCGAGACCAATACAGTTTCATTGTACCACGAAACGCTGCGGAATGGTACTGTTTTTTCAACCAATTCCCGGGAAACGGTTGAAAATCCGCCCGTTTCTCACACAAAAAAAGGGACTTTCCGTCCCAACACGGAAAGCCCCTTTTTACAGGAAACTGTTTTTTAGAACTTGGCGATATCTGCCGTGGTGATGGCCTTGCCGGGCAGCGTGCGTGCATCGGCATTCTCATTCAGGGCCAGCTTGCCCTCGCGCAGCAGCTGCACAGCCTTCTGGTGATCGGCGGCCTTCCAGTTGTTGCCCACGATCTTCCAGTTGTTGTTCACGTGCGGCTCGATGGTGCCGCCCTTTACGGTGCGGATGTACTCGCCCAGCAGCTCGCGGATGCCGCCCACATCGCCGCGCACATCGATCTCCAGCAGCTTGGGCAGATCCTCACCGGGCAGGAAGATGTCCGCAGCCGTCAGCAGCTGGGTGGTGGCGCGGTAGTTGTTCACTGCCACAACAAAGGTGTCGGTGTCCTTCACGGCCTTGCCGTTCGGCCACTTGAGGTTCTTGATGCGGTGGCCCGGCTCCTTGGAGACGTCCAGCTCGTAGTTGACGCCCTCAAAAGCATCGTACAGGTAGTAGCGCACCGAGGGGTCAAAGGCGATGGTCACTTCATCCGGCTTCCATGTCTTGAAGAAGGCTGCGGACCACTCCATAAAGCGGCGCAGTTGCTCGCCGGTCATCTGCAGCTTGTACAGGGTGTTCTGGTAGGTGTAGATGCTGGCCATATCGCACTTGCGGATGGTGCCCGCGCGCATCTGGGAGGTCATGGAGGTCAGGGCCGTTGCGGAGACCTGCGCACCGGTGTAGTACATCTGCACTTCGTTGATGAAGTCCAGCAGCGCGGTATCCTGCACCATGGCCTGCGGCAGGCAGTCGATCTCGTTTTCGGGGGCCAGATCGCCGCCCTTCAGCTCGCCAATGGGGGTAACAGCGTCTTCCTTGGCGCGGGTGTCGTAGGGAGCCAGCAGAGCGGTCAGCTCCGGATCGGGCTCGTACTCCTTGATCTGCAGGTTCTCCGAGGTGCGGTTCACGACCTTCCACTTGCCGTCCAGCTGACGCTCCAGATAGACGTGGATCTCGGACAGGGTGGCACCGGCGTTCTTGTTCTCCACCACCAGCACGTTGTTGATCATCATGTTGGGAATGCTCCTGTGGCCGTGGCCGCCCACGATGACGTCGAACTCGGGGCAGGCATTTGCCAGATCGGTGACGCCGGAGCCATAGACGCCGTACTCGTTCTCGGTATCCATGTGCATGACGCCGATCAGAACATCCACCTGATCCTTGATCTTATCGATGATCCTGCGGCTCTCGTCCACAGGGTTGGTGACCTTCCAGCCCTCCAGATTCTTGGCATCCCAGCGGATGATGTTGGGGGTGACCATGCCAATGACGCCGATCTTGACGGTTCCCTTCTTGATGATGGTGTAGCCGTCGGCCAGCGGGGTGCCGTCCGGTGCGTAAACGTTGCCGGTGAGCACCTTGGCCTTCTGCTGTCCCATGACCTTTTTCAGCACATCCATGCCGTAGTTGTACTCATGGTTGCCGGTGGTCCAGATATCATAGCCGATGGCATTCATGGCAGCGACCATGGGATGGAGGTCATCGTTCAGGAACAGCTCTGCGGAGTTGGCCTGAATGGTATCGCCTGCATCCACCACCAGCGTGTTCCGGGTGCGGCACTGCTTGATGGCGGTCGCCTGCTGGGCCACGCTGCCGGAAGCATCTGCCTTGTTGGCGGCGTAATCCCAGGGGTCGAACTTGCCGTGGGTGTCGCTGGTGGCAAGGATCTGCAGATCCATGCTCCACAGGGACTTGATGTCACAGGCGGCTGCAGAGGGTGCCATGCAGCTGGCGGCTGCGATGGTCGCGGATGCCCCTGCACCACGCAGGAAGCTGCGGCGGGAGATCTTGTTCTGAGCCATAGTTGATTACCTCTCTTTTCATCATTCTGTCTGTTCTTCACGAACAGAACGCTCTTGACTACAGTATAAATCCTTGACCAATTGTTTTACAATTGCCATTTGAGAGAAAGATTTCGGCAAAAAACAGGCAGTTTCTCTAAATTTTGAGAAGAATGACTTTTGACAGGTTCCGTATAGCGGTTTGGGGCCGTGGCTGAAACCAGCTCTGTGTCAGATCGGGGTAAAATTTGATTGTCAGCGGCCTTGCCCTCTCCGTCATTGCTCCGCAATGCCACCTCTCCCAAAGTGAGAGGCTTTGGCAGTACGGCAAAGCTCCCAGTTTTGCCAAGGGTTCTGCCTTTGGCAGATTTCCTCCGGTTGGGGGAAAATGGCAAAGCCAAAAAGAGGGAATAAGAGGTCGAGCAATGCGAGACTGAGAGGGCGAGGACGCTGAAAAAATCATTTTTCTTGGTTTCTCTCCTCAAAAACACAGGACCGGACAGCCTGCGGGCTGTCCGGTCCTGTTGCTTCAAAAATATTTTCGCTATTACAGCTCGATCTTGCCAAAGCTGAAATCGGCAAAATCATCCACCCGCTCGGTGCGCTTGGGTGCTACCGGTGCGGCATTCTCGGCATCGCGGGGTGCATAGGTGCGCTCCGGCACACCGGAGGGACGGGGGCCGCGGGGTGCACCGCTGCGGCTGCCGCGGTAGCCGCCACGGCTGCCATTGCGGTCGCCGTGGTCGGAACGGTTTCCGCCGCGATAACCGCCGCTGCGCGGACCGCCGGGACGACGGCCATTGCCGCGCCCGCCGCGGGGACGGCGCTCGCCGTAGGTGTTCTCGGTCTGTGCATCGGGTGCGGTGGAGTAGATGACCACACGGCGGTCACGGCCTTCGCCCTTGCTCTCGCTGCGCACGCCCTCCATCTTGCTGATGGCAGAGTGGATGATGCGGCGCTCGTAGGGGTTCATGGGCTCCATGGCAAAGCTGCGGCCGGTCTTGCGCACCTTGGCACCGATGCGCTGTGCCAGTGCGGTCAGGTCGCTCTCGCGCTTGTCGCGGTAGCCGGCAACGTCCAGACCCAGCTTGATGTAATCGCCCTCCAGACGGTTTGCCACAAGGCTTGCCAGATAGGACAGGCTCTCCATGGTCTCGCCGCGGCGGCCGATGAGGGCGCCCAGCTTTTCACCGTCCAGACGGATGATGGTGGCCTCGCCCTTCTGCACGGCGCTGAAGGAGACGTTCTCCACGCCCATCAGGGCAATGACCTCACGCAGGTAGTCCACTGCGGCCTTGACCTTGGCGTTTTCTTCAATGTTGATGGGCTCCTCGGTCTCCTCTTCCTCGGCAGCAGGCTGCTGCACCGCGGCAGCTTCCACAGCGGGCGCTGCTGCCTCCTCGGCCTTGGCTTCCGGCTCTGCCGGTGCAGCGGGTGCTTCCACCACAGGAGCAGGCGCGGCCTTCTCCTGAACAGGAGCCTTCTTTTCCTCAACGGCGGGTGCTGCCGGAGCGTCCGGCTCCTCCACGCTCACGCACACCTTGGCGGGGGTGAGCTTCAGCCCCAGAAAACCAGTCTTCTGGGGCATTTCCAGCACTTCGCAGCTGACATTCAGATCATCGGCCTGCACGCCCAGCAGGGCACAGGCTTTTGCGCGGGCTTCATCGACCGTTTTGCCGGTCGCTTCCTGCTTACGGATCATAACCGTTCTCCTCCTTCTTATTCTTTATCCTGCTTGTTCAGCTCGCTCAGCGGCACGGTGCGCTCGTCCTTGTAGCGCTCCTCGTCCAGCTTGCGGGCATACTCCAGCCGGCGCTTGTTCATTTCACTGGCGGAAAGGTTCTTTTCCGTGGTCTTGCCGGTCTTGGGATCGGTGACCTTAACGGTAGTATTCTTCACACCGCGCTTTTCCTGCTTTTTCTTTTCTGCGATCTGCGCTTCGATCTCCTTGCGCATCTTATCGGGGTCGTACACCTTGCGCATGACCTGGGTCTGCGCGGTCATCACGATGTTGGAAATGACATAGTACAGAGAGAATGCCAGAGGATAGGTGAAGCAGAAGAACAGGTACATCAGCGGCATCATATACATGGTCACCTTCATGCTGCCCTGCATCTGCTGGCCGCTGGCCTTCATGCTGATGTGGGTGGACAGGAGCATGGTGATGACCGACAGCAGCGGCAGCACGATGTCCAGCGACAGGCCCAGCTTGGGCACGCGGGTCAGGTCGATGCCGAGGAAGGTCATATGACGGCTGAACTCGGTGACAGTTGCGATCTGCTCCGGGGTAAAGCAGGCAGCCAGACTGCCGTTGCCTGCCACCAGCTGAGAAATAATGGTGGTATCGCGGGTGATGGCGGTAAAGGCGACACCGGAGGCAGTCAGGGCCTCACCGGCAGCGGTCAGGGCAGCAGCGCTGATGTGGAAGATGCGCTCCAGCGGATTGTACACGACGCCGATAACGCCGAACATGACCAGAAAGTTCAGCAGCATGGGCACACAGCCTGCGGTGGGGTTATAGCCGTAGTCCTGCTGCAGCTTGAGCATTTCTTCCTGCTGCTTTTCGGGCTTGTCCTTGTACTTGTTCTGGATCTCCATCATCATGGGCTGGAAGGCCGACATTTTAGCCATGCTCTTCTGCTGGCTCAGCTGCAGAGGGATCTTGACGATGTTGATGAGCAGCGTGAAGATGATGATGTCCCAGCCGTAGCTCGGGAGCAGCTTGTAGATCCACTCCATGACATAGCCGAGAGGACCGCTCAGGATGTAAAAGAAGTTCATACCTTTGTCCATTCTGCCCCGTCTGTGGCACGGGACTTGTTATTTTTTATCGTAGGACACGCTGCCCACAGTGCACCGCGTCACAAGAAGCTTTATGATCTAAAATGCCCTCCGCGTTGCTCTGGGCATCTTCAGCGGAAAAATTATTTTATATTTGCGTTTGTCGCGGCCTGCGGGCCGCTCCAAACGCATTTTCACGGGAAAGGCCGTAACGGTAAACGGCATATGCTGCCGCTGGCTCCCTGCGGGAGCATTCACGTCAGCATAAAAACATGCTGTTGCCCTTACGTTTCGTCGCGCAAGCGACTTCAAATCGGCGGAACACAAAAAATCCTCTAGCGCAGCGGCTTGGATTTTTTGTATGGAGCCCAACAGCTTTGGGGTTACTAGGGGCGAGCAGCCCCTAGTTTGCAACGGCGACGACCGCGGCCAGCGGCCGAAACAGGGAGGAGCTGTTGGGGCAGCGGCCTGCAGGATGCGAGTGCCGCGCAAGGCACGAAGCAGACGCAGGGAGCCGCAACCCGCCGCCTCGAAAGTAGCGGAGACCTTGCCGCGCTGAACACGCGGCATTTGCTTTGCAAACCGGTCTGCGGCTTAAAAGCCCCACTGGGGCTTTCATGCCCTGTGGGCACCGCCGTCCTTTCTGGTTCTCTTTTGGCACGCAAAAGAGAACATACCCGGCGGTGCTGCATTTTGCAAAAGCCATGAAACTTTAAACACGCGACTACGCTCTGCGCAGGAAGCCTCTATTTTTCCACCTTTTGCCTGTGCCGTGTGGAAAACAGCTTTGCGGGCTGCAGGCGGCGGGCAGGGTTCTGCCAGCGGCCCGGCTCCGGCACCGGGTCGTAGCCCCATTTGCCGAGGGGATTGCACCGGGCAATGCGCCATGCCCCCAGCAGGATGCCTTTGATGCACCCATGGGTCATGATGGCCTGCATGGTGTAGTTGCTGCAGCTGGGCGTAAAGCGGCAGCTGCGGCCGATCCACGGGCTCAGGGTGTACTGATACACCCGGATCAGCCCGCACAGCGCCTTCCTGCAGGCGTTTTGCAGCCCTGTCATGCGGTGGGCTCAGCCTTTTCCGCCTTTGCCCTGCGTGCCGGGGGCACTGTGGCGGGCGGCGGTGCATCCGGACGCTTGGCCTTATCGGGCAGACCGGCCTGTGCGAACAGCTTTGCCACTACGCTGCTCAGCTGCCAGCTCTTCAGCCGCGGGGTCATGCCCCGGGCCACAAAGACCAGATCATAGCCGCCGATGTTGTAATCCAGATGTTCGTCGATGGCCGCCTTCATTACGCGGCGGGCCCGGTTGCGCTGCACGGCGTGGCCGATCTTTTTGGTGGCGGTCAGGCCCACGCGGGTCTTTTTGCCGCGGGTCTTCAGCACATACATCACAAGGGCCGGGTTCACGTAGGACTTGCCGCGGGCATACACTCTGCCAAACTCGCTGTTGCGGCGGATGGGACGATAGCGCATGGTTCCGCGCCTCCTTTCCGTGACTGGGAACGCACCCGGAAGGTGCATTCTTCAGCCAGTATATCAAAAATTTTTCTACTTTGAAAGCCCATGCGGGCATTTTTACAAAAATTCTTTCAAGAATCCGGCAGTTTTCCGTTTCTCAAAAAAAAATAAGACCGCCAATCCAGTATCAGCGGTCTTTTGTGCGCATATTCATTTCTGCGCCGGATCCCGTCATAAAGGCAGAGATCAGACAGTCAGGCTCTTGCGGCCCTTTGCACGGCGAGCATTGATGACCTTGCGGCCGTTCTTGGTGCTCATGCGGGTCAGAAAGCCATGAACTTCCTTGCGCTGACGCTTCTTGGGCTGAAAAGTTCTCTTCATGGTTGTATCCTCCGTAAAAACTTATCCCCGGTATGGGGTCTGATGCGGTCCCAGATTGGGGACAGGCTTGCAATTCAACAGTATATCGCATAGTATGGCGTTCTGTCAAGCATTTTTTTCGCTTTTCCGCAAACTTTTTGCGGATTTTTCTGTGAAAAGATTTTCAACTTTTTCACCATTTTGCCGTGGAAAACTCTATTACCACAAGATATTGTGGCCCGGTTTTACCCCGGACACAACGGCCCTGCAGGGGCTTTTCTTATGTATTATAAATTACATTATAGAAATATGGACGCACAGCCATTTTTGTGGTATACTAACCTAGTATCAGCAGCATTGTTGAAAACTTTAACGGAGTGGATGTTTTATGGATTCTTTCAAGGACGTTTTAGAGGCCGCGCAGGCGTACTGCAAAACGCAGATGGCCGAGCCGACCTATAATCTCTATATCGACGGGTTGGAGCCCATCAGCTTTGAGGACTCCAGCCACATCACCCTTTCGGTGCGCAACGACTTCATCTGCAAGATCGTGACGGACCGTTATCTTGGCCTGCTCAAGGAGGCCTTCAAGACCGTGCTGGGCTTTGACGTGGACATCACGCTGGTAGTGCCCAGCACTCCGCCCCACGAGGTGGTTCTGGCCCAGCAGTACGAGGCAAACCCCGCCTCCCCGCAGGGCAACTACGAGTTCACCTTCGAGAACTTCATCAAAGGCCCCTCCAACCAGTTTGCGTTTGCTGCTGCGCAGGCGGTGGCGGCCAATCCCTCCGGCGCCTACAACCCGCTGTTCATCTACGGCGGCTCCGGTCTGGGCAAGACCCATCTGCTCACCGCCATCCAGACCGAGATCAAGCGCACCCACCCCGACTTCGTCATCATGTATGTTACCTGCGAGCAGTTCACCAATGAGCTGATCGCCGCCATCCGCGCCGGCAGCACCGAGGACTTCCGCATGAAGTACCGCGTGGCAGACCTGCTGCTGGTGGACGATATCCAGTTCATCGCCGGCAAGGAGTCCACCCAGGAGGAATTTTTCCACACCTTCAACTCCCTGCACGACGCACACAAGCAGATCGTCATTGCCTCCGACCGCCCGGCCAAGGAGATCAAAAGTCTGGAAGAGCGTCTGCGCACCCGCTTTGAGTGGGGCCTGACCGCCGATGTGCAGCCGCCGGATTTTGAGACCCGGGTGGCCATCGTCAAGCGCAAGGCAGAGCTTTTGCATCTGGACCTGCCCGAGGATGTGGCCGAGTTCATCGCCAACCACCTGAAGAACAACATCCGCCAGCTGGAAGGCGCCGTGAAAAAGCTGAACGCCTACTACATGCTGGAGGGCATCCAGCCGGTCATCAGCGTGGCTCAGAATGCCATCAAGGACATCCTCAACGAGACCCAGCCGGTGCCGGTCACCATCGAGAAGATCATCGGCGAGGTGTCCCGCACCTTCAACGTCTCCCCTGCCGACATCCGCGGTACCAAGCGCAACGCCAACGTTGCCTCTGCCCGCCGCGTGGCCATCTACATCCTGCGGGAGGTCACCGGCATGAGCATGGAGGAGATCGGCCGCGAGTTCTCCGGCCGTGATCATTCCACCATCGTCTACTCCCTCAAGACCATGGAGCGGGACATGAAGAACGACCAGCACCTGCGGGAGACCGTCAGCGACATCATCAAAAACGTGAAGGCCTGACCGGGGAAAACGGGGTAAAAGTCATACTCATTTTGACTTCTAACCCCAAAATATGGGGAAGAACCGGAAGAAAATGGGGAAAAACGGCCCATATCTTGTGGTAAAAACGCAAACCTTTCCACACTTTCCACAGAGTTTTCAACATTCAACCTGTGTTCTCCACATGGGCTGTGGAAAGAAGGGGTCCTTCTCACCTTTCCACGATTCATTCACAACACATTCACAATGCCGTGGAAACCCAAACCCCCGCATTCCGACAGGACTTTTCCAAGTTTTCCACAAGTTCCCCACCCCCTACTACGGTTACTACAACAAGTTCAATAAGATAGACCGATCCGGAGACTGCATTCCAACCCAAAACAGCATCCGGACCCGGAAAACAAAGGAGAGAATTCAGTTTGAACATCGTATGTGACAAAGTTCTGCTGAGCGCAGCCATCGATGGTGTGTCCAAAGCCGTCACCATGCGTTCAGCGATCCCCGTTCTGGAAGGCATTCTGCTCAAAGCCGAGGGCTTCCAGCTCAATCTGACCGGCTACGATCTGGAAATGGGCATCGTGACCACCATCGAAGCCAATGTGAAGGAAGCCGGCGAGGTGGTGCTGAATGCAAAGCTGCTCAGCAGCATGATCAGCCGGATGCCTGCCGGTCAGGTGGCCATCACCTCTGCCGAAAACGGCAAAACCACCATCCAGAGCGGCGTCGTCCAGTTTGAGATCCAGTCCATGCCGGCCAGTGATTTCCCCGAGCTGCCCAACACCGGAGCCGAGGAGACCCTGACCATCAAGACCGGCGTGCTGAAAGATATGATCGATCGTACGTTATATGCGGTCAGTCAGGACGAGAAAAAGCCCGCCCATACCGGTGAACTGTTCGAGATCCTGCCCGACAAGCTGACCGTGGTAGCACTGGACGGCTACCGTCTGGCCATCGTGGAGCGCCCGGTCACGGCGGTGAAGGACATCCGCATCATTGTGCCCAGCAAGACCATGACTGAGGTCTCCCACCTGCTGCCCAACGATGACGAGGAGCTGGTGCACATCAGCGCCAACCGCCGCTATGTGGTCTTTATGGCGGGCGGCTACACCATCATGAGCCGCCTGATCGAGGGCGAGTTCCTCAACTACCGCAACGTGATCCCCGCCGACAGCCGCACCCGCGTGACCATCGACACCAAGGAGTTTGTCGAGACCATCGAGCGCGCTTCGCTGATTATTACAGAGCGTTTAAAAAATCCCCTCCGCATCTCCTTTACAGAGGGTAAAGTCGTCGTCCGCTGCCAGACCAACCTTGGCCGCGTGGTGGATGAATTCAACGCCGACTGCGAGGGCGACGAGGTGGAGATCGGCTTCAACAACCGCTATCTGCTGGACGCGCTGCGCAACGCCCGCACCGACAAGGTCCGCATGGAGATCAGCGGCCCTCTGAGCCCGGTAAAGGTGCTGCCTGCCGAGGGCAGCGATTTCCTGTATCTGGTGCTGCCGGTGCGCTTCAAGAACGATTAAGAGGGATAATTTATGCAGAAAATTCTCATCCATACGGAGTTTATCAAGCTGGATGCCCTGCTGAAATATGCAGGCCTGTGCGAGACCGGCGGCGAAGCCAAGGAGCTGGTGCAGGGCGGTGCCGTGAAGGTGAACGGCGAGGTGTGCACCATGCGCGGCAAAAAGTGCCGTGCCGGTGACGTAGTGGAGCTGGACGGCCAGACCGTGGAAGTCGGGCAGGGGCAGTAATGCGTCTGCTGTCACTGGAAGTTGCGAACTACCGCAATATTGCGGCGGCGCAGCTGGAGCCGGGCCGGGAGCTGACCGTGATCTGCGGCAACAACGGTCAGGGCAAGACGAACCTGCTGGAAGCCATCTGGCTGCTGACCGGCGGCAAAAGCTTCCGGGGCGGCAAGGATGCCGAGCTTGTGCGCCGTGGGGAAACATTCGCGGTGCTGGAAGCCGTCACCCAGCGCACCCGGCAGGAGGATCAGGAACCGGACGACCCGGCCAGAGTGCGCATCACGGTGGGCACGCCGGACGCACAGCGGCCCGGGCGGTATGCATCGGTGAACGGTGCACCGCCCAAACGGGCGGCAGGCCTTGCGGGCAGTTTTCCAGCTGTGGTGTTCGACCCCGGGCACCTGAGCCTTGTCAAGGGGGCACCGGAAGGACGGCGGCGGTTTCTGGACGCGGCGCTGTGCCAGCTGTACCCCGGCTACCTTGCCACCTACCGCCGCTATGTGCGGGCATTGCAGCAGAAAAACGCGCTTCTGCGTCATTCTGCAGGCGGCACAGAGCGCCCGTGGGCAGAAAAATGTGCCCTGCTGGAGGTGCTGAACGTGGAGCTTGCAGCGCAGGGTGAGGCCATCCAGAAGCGGCGGCGGGAGTATCTGGCCCTGCTTGGCCCGCTGGCCTGCGCCAACTATGCCGAGCTTTCCCACGGGGCAGAGCGCATGGCAGTGCACTATGCCGCCCAGTTTGAGCCGGGCGGGCTGTCCGCACTTTTGAAGCAGCGCCAGAACGAAGAGCTGCGCGCCGGGCAGAGCCTGTGCGGCATCCACCGCGAGGATGTTGAGCTGCTGCTGGACGACCAGCCCGCAAAGGTGTTTGCAAGTCAGGGACAGCAGCGCAGCGTGGTGCTGAGCCTGAAAATGGCCGAAGCGGCTGCCGCTGCACGGATCACCGGAGAGCACCCGGTGCTGCTGCTGGACGATGTGCTCAGCGAGCTGGACGAGGGCCGCAAGCAGTATCTGCTCACCCGCATGAAGGAAAAGCAGACCTTCGTTACCAGCTGCGATGATACCGCGTTTCTGAAAACGGACGGCGAGGTGTACCGCATGAACGGCGGTGTGCTGAGCCGGGCCTGACCGGGACGAATGCTGCAAAAGTCCATACGAAACCTGTGCATAAACAGCGTTTTATGCATGAGCTGCCGAAATGAGGAAAATACTGTATGTATATTCATCTGGGGCGCGACTACGTGCTGAATGACCGGGACATCATCGGCATCTTCAATCTGGAGACCACCACCATCACCCCCCGGGGCCGGGAGTTTCTGAACTATGCCCAGAAGAACGGCGCGGTGGTGAGCCTTTCGGACGAGCTGCCCCAGAGCTATGTGCTGGCAGACGGCGCGGTGGTGGATACGGTCTATCTTTCCGAGCTGTCCCCTGCCGCCATGCGCCGCAGAGCCGAAAAGATGGTGGAGTGAAATTTGCAGAAAACGGGCGGAAAACCCACAGAAAAAGAGGGATGGGAAAGCCCCGGAAATGCCCGGAAAGCCGCACCGCGCCAGCCGGAACGCCCTCTGCGGCCGGGGAGTAAAAACACAACAAAACGGCGAGAAAAAGGTACACCCTGGTGTACCGGTTCCCGCTTTGCTATAATTTGAAAAAACAAACGCAAAAACGAACAAAAGGGAGAAAGGAAATGGCAGAAGAAATCATTACCAGCACAAATGCCGAAACCGCTACCGACCATGAGTATAATGCCAGCGAGATCCAGGTCCTGAAGGGTCTGGAAGCGGTGCGCAAGCGCCCGGGCATGTATATCGGCTCCACCGGCGAGCGGGGCCTGCATCATCTGGTCTACGAGATCGTGGACAACGCCATCGATGAAGCGCTGGCCGGCTACTGCGACCACATCGAGGTGAAGATCCTCAAGGACAACATCATTCAGGTCACGGATAACGGCCGCGGCATCCCTGTGGACATTCAGGCCGACACCGGCCTGCCCGCCGTCACCGTCGTTTACACCATCCTGCACGCCGGCGGCAAGTTCGGCGGCGAGAACTCCGGCTATAAGGTGGCCGGCGGCCTGCACGGCGTGGGTGCTTCGGTGGTCAACGCCTGCTCCGAGTGGCTCACCGTCGATGTGCGCCGCGACGGCAAGGAGTACGAGCAGACCTTCCGCCGCGGCGACCCGGACGGCCCGCTCAAGTGCATCGGCACCGTAGCCGACGGCGTTACCGGCACCCGGGTCACCTTCAAGCCGGACCCGGAGATGTTCAAGGACACCACCGTGTACGACTTCGACACGCTGGAAAAGCGCCTGCGGGAGGAAAGCTTCCTGAACGCCGGTGTCAAGATCACCCTGACCGACGAGCGCGAGATGTATACCCCCGTGCTGGAGGACGGCAAGGAGGGTGACCCCTGCTACCGCACCGAGGTCATGTGCTACGAGGGCGGCATCAAGAGCTTTGTCACCTATCTGGGCGAGAAGCGCAAGCTGGATGTGCTGCATCCCAACGTCATCTACCTCAAGGGCCAGACCGACCGGGGCATGGCAGAGATCGCACTGCAGTACAATTCCAGCTACAATGAGCTGCTGCTGAGCTTTGCCAACAACGTCAACACCCCGGACGGCGGCACCCATGAGGAGGGCTTCAAGAACAGCCTGACCCGCGTGTTCAACGATTACGGCCGCAGCCACGGCCTGCTGAAGGACAAGGACGAGAACCTGTCCGGCGCAGACGTCCGCGAGGGCCTGATCTGCGTGATCTCGGTCAAGCTGCAGGAGGCAGAGTTTGAGGGCCAGACCAAGGCAAAGCTGGGCAATACCGAGATCCGCACCCTGGTTTCCAACATGGTCTACTCCAAGCTGATGGAGTTCTTTGAGGAGAACCCCGGCGTGGCAAAGGCCATCTTTGAAAAGGCCACCCAGGCCGCCCGCGCCCGCGCCGCTGCCAAAAAGGCCCGCGAGCTGGTGCGCCGCAAGAGCGCGCTGGAGACCAGCCGGATGCCCGGCAAGCTGGCAGACTGCCGCGAAAAAGACCCCAGCCGCACCGAAATCTTCATCGTCGAGGGCGACTCTGCAGGCGGTTCCGCCAAGATGGGCCGCGACTCGGCCATTCAGGCCATCCTGCCGCTGTGGGGCAAGATGCTGAACGTGGAAAAGGCCCGCGCCGACAAAATCTACGGCAACGACAAGCTGATGCCCGTTGTGCTGGCGCTGGGCTGCGGCATTGGGGACGAGTTCGATATCTCCAAGCTGCGCTACGATAAAGTGTTCATCATGGCCGATGCCGATGTGGATGGCTCCCACATCTGCACCCTGATGCTCACCTTCTTCTTCCGCTATATGCGCCCGCTCATCGAGCAGGGCCATGTGTATGTGGCCCAGCCGCCCCTGTTCAAGGTGCAGAAGGGCAACACCATCAAATATGCCTACAACGACGCCGAAATGGCCGTGCTTTCGCAGGAGATGCCGGGTGCCAAGGTGAACCGCTATAAGGGCCTTGGTGAGATGAACCCTGAACAGCTGTGGGAGACCACCATGAACCCGGACAACCGCGTGATCGTGCAGATCACCATTGACGACGCCGAGAAGGCCGACGAAGCCTTTACCATCCTGATGGGCGATCAGGTGGAGCCCCGCCGCCGCTTTATCGAGACCAACGCCCAGTACGCAAAGCTGGACGTGTAAGAAAACCCTCTCAGGCGCTGACGCGCCAGCTCCCCCGAGGGGGGAGCTTTAGGCAAAAAGATAAACTTTTCCTTCTCACGCAAAAAAGCTCCCCCTTTTCGGGGGAGCTGGCAATGCCGACAGGCATTGACTGAGAGGGTATGATCCTACGGAGGAAACAATGGAAGAAGATTATGTGATGATACCGGGCAGCGGAACCAAAAAGATCATCCGCGATGTGAAAAAGGAGATCGAGACCGCATTTCTGGACTACTCCATGTCGGTCATCGTGTCCCGCGCTCTGCCCGACGTGCGCGACGGCCTGAAACCCGTCCACCGCCGCATTCTGTACACCATGCACGAGCGCGGCAACGACCCCAGCCATCCCTACCGCAAATCCGCCGACACCGTTGGTGCGGTGCTGGGTTCTTACCATCCCCACGGCGACGCATCGGTCTACGATGCCATGGTCCGTCTGGCACAGGATTTCTCTCTGCGCTATCCGCTGGTGGATGGTCAGGGTAACTTTGGTTCTGTGGACGGCGACCCCCCGGCTGCCTACCGTTACACCGAGGCCCGCATGAGCCGCATGGCGGTGGAGATGCTGACCGATATCGAGAAGGACACCATCGACTGGGACCCCAACTTTGACGAGACCAAGAAGGAGCCCAGCGTGCTGCCCTGCCGCTTCCCGAACCTTTTGGTCAACGGCAGTCAGGGCATCGCGGTCGGCATGGCCACCAACATCCCGCCCCACAACCTGAGCGAGGTCATTGACGGCTGCATCGCCTATATCGACGACCCGGACATCGACCTGCCCGGCCTGATGGAATACATCAAGGGCCCGGACTTCCCCACTGCCGGCATCATCATGGGCCGCAGCGGCATCCGCGCCGCCTACGCCACCGGCCGGGGCAAGATCACCCTGCGGGGCCGCGCCACCATCGAGGAGACCAAGAACGGCCGCACCCAGATCATCATTACCGAGATCCCCTATATGGTCAACAAGGCCCGCCTCATTGAGAACATGGCCGACCTTGTCAAGGAGAAGCGCATTGAGGGCATCACCGGCCTGAACGATGAGACCAACCGCAAGGGTATGCGCATCGTGGTGGACATCCGCAAGGACGCCAACGCACAGGTCATCCTGAACCAGCTGTACCAGTACACCCAGCTGCAGGATACCGTGGGCGTCATCATGCTGGCCATCGACCACAAGGTGCCGAAAGTCCTCACCCTGAAGCAGATGCTTCAGAAATACGTGGAATTTCAGGACGAGGTGGTGCGCCGCCGCACCCAGTACGACCTGAAAAAGGCCAAGGAGCGCGCCCACATTCTGGAAGGCCTGAAGAAGGCCACCGACATCGTGGACGAGCTGATCGCCACCATCCGCGCCTGCAAGGGCGGCATGGCAGAGGCCAAGGCCGCCATCATGGAGCAGTTCGGCTTTGACGACCCGCAGGCAGATGCCATCGTCAAGCTGCAGCTGGGCCGTCTGGCAGGCCTTGAGATTTTGAAGATCGAGGAAGAGCTTGCCAGCCTGCAGGCCAAGATCGAGAACTGGGAAGCCATTCTGGCCGACGACGCCCGTGTGCTTGCCATCGTCAAGGACGAGCTGCTGGAAATGAAGAAGCGCTTCGGCGACGAGCGCCGCACCGAGATCCAGTCGGTCACCGGCGAGGTGGATATCGAGGACCTGATCGCCGAGGAGCAGTGTGTCTACACCCTGACCGAGGCCGGCTATATCAAGCGCCAGCTCAAGGCCACCTATCAGGCACAGCGCCGCGGCGGACGCGGCATCTCCGGCATGACCCGCAAGGAAGAGGACATCGTGCAGGAGATGTTCGTAGGCTCCACCCACGACTATGTGCTCTTTGTCACCGACCGGGGCCGTCTGTTCCGCATCAAGGGCTACACCATTGCCGAGGGCAGCCGCACCAGCAAGGGCAGCAACATCGTCAACCTGCTGCAGCTGGCCGAGGGCGAAAAGGTCACCAACATGATCTGCCAGTCGAAGGAAGCCGACACTGAGGGCGGCTTTGTGACCATGGTCACGAAGCAGGGCCTTATCAAGCGCACCCCGCTGGAGCAGTATGCCAACATCCGCAAGTCCGGCCTGATCGGCATTGCCCTGAACGAGGGCGATGCACTGGCATGGACCCGCCTGACCACCGGCCACGATATGCTCATCGTTGCCACCCGCAACGGTCAGGCCATCCGCTTCAACGAAGAGGATGCACGTCCCATGGGCCGCAGCGGCCACGGCGTGCGCGCCATCCGTCTGGCCGAGGGGGATGAAGTTGTGGGCGTGTGCATCTGCCGCGAGGGCGGCACGGTGCTCACCGTCACCGAGAACGGCAAGGGCCGCCGGTCGGACATCGACACCTACCGCATCACCGCACGCGGCGGCAAGGGCATCCGCAACTACGACGCCGCCAAGGATAAGGTGGCTGCGGTCAAGATCGTGGACGATGTGGACGACGTGCTGCTGAGCAGTCAGGAGGGCATCATCATCCGTCTGCACGCCAACGAGATCCCGCTGCAGAGCCGCTACGGCTCCGGCGTGCGGGTAATGCGTCTGGGCGAGAACGACAAGGTGATGGTGCTGGCCCGCACCGACCACGACGACGAGGCACAGACCGAGCAGATCGACACCTCCGACGCCGATGCCGAGCCCACCGCAGAGCAGCTGGCCGCCATGGAGGCCGCCGATGCAGCCTCTGCCGCCGAGACCCCGGAAGCGGACGATAAGAGCGAAGAATAACGGCATAGAGAAGTCCATTCTCCTATCCGTCCCTATCCGTGAAAAAGTGTTTGGAGCGCTCCGCAGAGCTTGTCGGGGCAAAGCCCCTCCATCTGCTTACGCAGACCGCTCTGCCGCTTAAAAGCCCCACTGGGGCTTTCATTGCTGCGCAAACGCGGTCGCTCCAAACGCAAAATTAAAAAATATATTTCCGCTGAAAAGGCCAGAGCGCAAGCGGCGGCCATTTTAAATCGTAATTTAGAAAAATCCCCGCAGATGCCTTTGCGCTGTCTGCGGGGATTTTTTGCACTTTTCAGCGGCGGAAAAACAATGTATAATAGAAGCAGCATGTGTCGGAAAAACACGAATGTGAGAAGAGGAACAGAAGCATGACAGAACAAAAGCGTCCGGAGATCAGCATCATCGTAGCGGTGTATAAAGGCGAAAAATATCTGAATGGGTGCGTTGACGCTATTTTGAACCAAACTTTCAGGGATTTTGAAGTGATTCTGGTGGACGATGGCTCCCCGGATAACTGTCCCGCCATGTGTGATGCCATTGCAAAAAGAGACAGCCGGGTCAGGGTGATCCATCAGAAAAACAAAGGTGTGGACGGTGCCAAAAATGCGGGCATTGACAGTGCCCGTGGAAATTGGATCGGATTTGTGGATCAGGACGATCTCATCGATAAGACCTACTATGAAAAACTGTACCATGCGGCCCAGCAGGCCGGCGCGGAGATCGCCGTCAGCAATATTTTATACATGGAAGCGGATGGCTCGGCAAGTGTGTATAAAGACCTCCCGCTCCGCGATGAGGTATTGACTGCTGCCGAAGCGGCCCGGCGGATCCGTGCAACACCGATGGTTCATGTGACAAGCAAGCTGCAGCGGCAGGAACTGGTAAAAGCAAACCGCTTTCTCGATGGAAAAGATTATGAAGATGCATTTATGTCTTCGGCTATTCTGGAACAGATCAATAAAGTGGCATGTCTGGCAGAACCGCTTTACCATTTCCGGATCAATCCTCAAAGTGTTACGCATAGAAAAATCATTCTGAAAAATCTGGATGAGATCGAAGCAAATTACAGGATGCTTCAGTGCACGATGAGGTACGGCCAAAAAGATGCGGCATACCTGCAGTATGCAGTTATGAAGGGCTATTTCAAAAAGATCATGAAAAACCTTCCCCCGGAAGACCGGAATGACCCGAAGGTACAGCAGACCATCGATCTGATCCGCAAGGCAGAAACAGAGGTCAGACAGGCCGGGGCAGATACCCTGCGCAATAAGCTGGAAGCGGCCGTGTGGTTCCGGAACAAAACCGTTTATTATCACCTGAAAGGCTGGGCCTGATCAGAAGTCGTGAAGGAGAGAATATTGTGAGTGAAAAGAGAGCGGAGAACCGCCCGGAGATCAGCATCATCGTGCCGGTGTACAAGGTGGAACGATATCTGAACGAGTGCATCGACTCCATCCTTGCCCAGACCTTCACGGATTTTGAGCTGATCTTGGTAGACGACGGCTCCCCGGACGGCTGCCCTGCCCTGTGCGATGCGGCGGCAGCCAAGGACAGCCGCATCCGGGTCATTCACAAACCGAACGGCGGGGTGAGCTCAGCCCGCAACGCCGGGCTGGATACTGTCCGCGGAAACTGGATCGGCTTTGTGGATTCGGATGATTCCATCGATCCCTCTTACTATGAAAAGCTGCATCAAGCTGCGGTGCAGTCTGGTGCAGAGATCGCAATTGGAGATATCCTCTATTTTGAGGCGGATGGTTCACTGAGCGGATATCAGGAAAAAGCACTCCGGACAGAGGTGATCTCCGGGGACGAGGCCATCCACCGGATGCGGCTCACACCATTTATCCACCTGACGACTCGTCTGCATCGTCGGGAACTTTTCGATACACTTCGTTTTCCGGTGGGCAAAAACTATGAGGATGCCTTTACGACACCGCTGGTTCTGGAACAGGTCACAAAAGCCGCCTGTGTAGGAGAACCGCTTTATCATTACAAATTCAACCCTGTGGGGATCGTGAGGACGAAGTTCGATTTTAAAAATTTGAATGAAGTATACGCGAACTACGCTTTGCTGGAATGTGCCTTGAGACATGGAAAGAAAGACACTGCTTATCTGCAGTATATCATTATGAAAAACTTTGCCCGGAAGATACGCAGGCAGCTGCCGCCGGAAAAAAGAAATGATGCACAGGTACAGCAGATGGAAGCCTGCCTGAAAAAGGCAGAGACCGAGGTAAAGCAGGCAGGGGCATTTACGGTGCAGAACTGGCTGGAAGCAGAGCTGCGGGCAGTCAATGCGCCGCTGTATAACCGCTGCAAATATAAGATCCGGCAGACAAAACCGAAAAAATGCAGGTAAGGAGAAACCGTTGTGAGTGAGCAGAAGGTCAGAAACCGTCCCGAGATCAGCGTCATCGTGCCGGTGTACCGGGTGGAAAAATACCTGAATGACTGCATTGATTCCATCCTTGCCCAGACCTTTGCGGACTTTGAGCTGATTTTGGTGGACGACGGCTCCCCGGACAGCTGCCCTGCTTTGTGCGATGCTGCAGCGGCAAGGGACAGCCGAATCCGGGTCATCCACCAGAAGAACCGGGGCCTGAGCGGGGCACGCAATGCCGGGCTGGACGCGGCAGAGGGCGAATGGATCGCTTTTGTGGATTCGGACGATATGCTGCTGCCGCAGGCGCTGGAAAAGGCCCACAGCACAGCGGAAAAGACCGGAGCAGACGTGGTACTGTACGGCTTTGCGTTCACCGACGAAAACGGCAAGGTCTATGATGGATGGGATACGACCCAGTACGATGAGGTCATCCCGCAGCAGGAGATCTACAACCGGCTGGTCATCGGCATGTATCAGTCCATGTGCAATAAGCTTTTCCGGCGGGAGCTGTTCGACGGCCTGCGCCTGCCGGAGGGCAAAAAGTTTGAGGATACCTACACCGCACCCCGGATCTATGAGCGGGTGCAGAAGATGGCCAGCATCCCGGAGTCGCTGTACCAGTACCGGCAGGTGCCGGAGAGCATCATGCACAGCAGCTATTCGATAAAAACACTGGACCGGGTGGAAGCCTGCTACCAGATGTTTCTGGGCATGTACCGGCACAACGCAGAGACCCTGTGCGAAGCCTACCGCACCGTGTTGACCGCCCTTGTGGATATCTGGTGGCACCTGACCCCGGAGGAGCGCAGAAGCCCCCGGATGAAAGAGTGCATGGGATACGAACGGGACGCACGGCATAAGCTGTGGCAGGCCCGGGCCATCACCCTGCGGGGAATCTCGGATACGATCCGGTACACAAAATCGCCCGCAAAGTATCTGGAACTGCGCAGAGAACGGCAGGCAAAACTGCAGAACCTGAAATGACGAGGAAGTTACCGTGAAAGAACAGCACCCGACCCGGCCCGAAAGCAGGAGAACCATCAGCATCATCGTGCCGGTATATAAGACAGAGCGTTTTCTGAACGCCTGCATCGCTTCCATCCTTGCCCAGACCTTCACGGATTTTGAGCTGATCCTGGTGGACGATGGCTCTCCGGACAGCTGCCCTGCCCTGTGCGATGCCGCAGCGGCAAAGGACAGCCGCATCCGGGTCATCCACCAGAAAAACCGTGGCCTGAGCGGGGCCCGCAATGCCGGACTGGACGCGGCAGAGGGCGAATGGATCGCCTTTGTGGATTCAGACGACACCATCACGCCGGACTTCTGTGCAAAGCTTTACCATGCGGCGCAGGAGGCCGGTGCACAGATGGCCGTGTGCAATTACCGGCAGGTGGACGAAGCCCTGACCCCCATCCGGGAGCAGTATCTGCATGTGCGGCGGGAGGTGCTGACCCCGGAGCAGGCGTTGGAGCACAGCACCCTTCTGCCCTACATGGTGGTGTGGAACAAGCTGTACCACCGCAGCATCTTTGCGCAGCTGCGCTTTGCAGAGGGCAAGCTGAACGAGGACACCCTGCTGATCGCCTACGCCTACGAAAAAGCGGAAAAGATCGCCAACATCCCGGATGCGATGTACCTCTACCGCAAGGTGGCGGGCAGCATCGTGAACAGCAAAGTCACCCTGCGCAATCTCGACCGGGTGGAGGCAAACTATGCGGTGTTCGAGTGCGCCCGCCGCCATGGCGTCACCGGCTCGCTGTGTGAGCTGTACTGGGTGCTGCTGCACTCGCTCATCGATGTGGGCTCCCACCTGACGGCGCAGGAGCGGAAAACGCCCCGGATGCAGCAGGCCCGGGAGTATGAGCGCCGCGCCCGCCGGGCACTGCGGCAGGAGCATGCCGTCACTCCGCAGGCGCTGGGCAATACCCTGTGCTTTATCCTTTCGCAGGACCGGTATTTTGAGACCCGCTGGAAAAACAGGACCTGAAGGCGATTGCTTCTAAAAACTGTTTCTGCACGGAAATCAATTTTCCTCTAAAGGCTTCCCCCGGTCGGGGGAAATCTGTCCCCAAGGGGTGAAGGCTTTTGCTCTGGGTCAAGCATCAAAAGTTGATTTCCGTGCGGTTTCCACGGTTTGTCTGGACTTCCGGCGCGGGATATGCTACAATAACAGAACGATCACAAATACCCGTGGGGGAGTAGCAAGCGCCGGTTGCAGAAGGCGCAGCAAGTCAACACAATGGCCGGTGGTTTCGGTCTGGCTTGCTTTAATTTGCGAGACTCATGTGTTTTTGGCGCGCAGAATGCCGCCCGTGCACATGGAGTCGATGATAAAAATTGACCCGGCTTCGGACGTGCAGGTGCGCCCGAGGCCGGGTTTTGTATTGCCCGATATTCTGGTCAGATTCAGGAGGCAGACAATATGGAATGGAGCTTTGTATTTTTCCTCAACAGCGCACTGCTGGGCGTGGGCCTTGCAATGGATGCATTTTCGGTGTCGATGGCAAACGGCCTGCACGACCCCCGCATGAGCAGGGGGACCATGTGCAGAATCGCGGGCACCTTTGCCCTTTTTCAGGCGGTCATGCCCATGACCGGCTGGGTGTGCGTACACACTATCGTGGAGATGTTCTCGTCCTTTGAAACATTCATCCCGTGGATCGCGCTGGCACTGCTGGGCTACATCGGCGGCAAGATGCTTGTGGATGGCATCCGGGGCGAGGAAGCCGAAGAGGCCGCAGAGCTCAGCGCCGGTGCACTGCTCATGCAGGGCGTCGCCACCAGCATCGATGCCCTCTCGGTGGGTTTTACCATTTCGGAGTACGGCTGGCTGATGGCTCTGGCGGCATCGCTCATCATTGCGGTGGTCACCTTCTTCATCTGCATGGCAGGCCTGCGCATCGGCAAAAAGTTCGGCACGAAGCTTTCCGGCAAGGCGTCCATTCTGGGCGGCATGATCCTCATTGGCATTGGTCTGGAGATCTTTATTTCCGGGGTGCTGTAATAGAGTTGATTTGGTGACTTCCTGCGCAGAGTATAGTCGCGTGTTTAAAGTTTAATGACTTTTGCAAGATGCAGCACCGCCGGGTATGTTCTCTTTTGCGTGCCAAAAGAGAACCAGAAAAGCACCCGCTACTTTCGAGGCGCGGGAGGCACGAATCAAGGGCTGCTCGCCCTTGATAATCCCAAAGAAGAAAGGCTCCATACAAAAAATCCAAGTCGCTGCGTTAAAGGATTTTTTGTGTTCCGCCGATTTCGAGTCGCTGACGCGACGAACCGTAAGGGCAACCGTGTATGTTATCTGCTAACGTAAATGCTCCCGCAGGGAACCAACGACAGCAGATGCCGTTTGCCGTAATGACCCCCTTCTCGTGAAAATGTGTTTGGAGCGGCCCGCAGGCC